>Ga0182793_1002453_pt1 | contig 10658 bp, 9 predicted proteins | sample Passage237A_FD_130498 | JGI IMG/M metagenome (GOLD analysis project Ga0182793, IMG submission 130498) | Cellulose adapted compost microbial communities from Newby Island Compost Facility, Milpitas, CA, USA - Passage2 37A (version 2) (version 2) ...
CGTCCCAGCGCCCTCACGGGCAGCTCAACGTAGCGAGTGGACTGTTGAAGTCACCGGTCATCATGCAGTGGAATGCCACCATCGAGCGCATGCTGGGTGGTGGGCAATCCCTGAGCCTTGCATATATCGGGACTCGGGGGAGAGACCTGCTGCGCACAGAGGTCGATGCGGATTTCACCAGCAACTATAGCCTCCTGCGTGTCCTTACGAATGGCGCCAAGTCGGATTACCACGGCTTTCAAGCGAGCTATCGCCGGCCTGTGGGGAGCAGACTCACCACGCAGCTGAGTTACACGTGGGCACACTCTGTTGACACTGCCTCACAGGATCATGCGGCAACACTGCCTGGCTTCACGACGGTTCGTGGCTATGAAGATGGTGACTCGGATTTCGATGTTCGTCACATCCTGAGCTTCGTGGGCACCTACCAGCTGCCGTCCCCAAGGGAAGGGGGCCTTCGAGCAGCGTTCAAGGACTGGTCCGCGGAATGGATGATCAGTGCACGCAGCGCACTGCCTCTTGACGTGGTGACTATGACCGCAGAGGGAAGTGACACAGACGATACCGTCGCAGAAGGATCACCCGGCTTATTCGCGTTGGTTCGTGCCAACTATATGGGGCTTCCTGTGTGGATTTCGGATCCCACCGCGCCTGGGGGCAAACGTCTGAATCCGGAAGCGTTCGCGGTTCCCGACGGTTACCGGCAGGGAACACTGGGACGAAATGTGATTCGCGGCTTCGGCATGTGGCAGGCGGATCTTTCGCTCAGTCGGCGTGTCGCATTGACGGAAAGCGCAAACCTTTTCGTTCAGGCGCAGGCGTTCAACTTGCTGAACACTACCAACTTCACGAATCCATTCGTGTTGCAGGGAGCCAATCTTGCCAGCCCGAACTTCGGGTATTCCTCCGGCACGCTTAGTTCCGGAGCAGATGGTGGAGCGTCTTCCGTGTTCCGACAGGGAGGCCCCCGAACGCTTCAGTTAGGACTGCGCATTGAGTTCTAGGGGACAGGAGAAAACAACGATCATGCTTAGACACAAGATAGGCGGGTCGGTGGCCACGCCGTGGCTCCGTCCCCTGACTGCAATTTTTCTTGCCGCATTTTTGACTGGCCTGGGGTCTGCGCAAACAGCACCCGTCAGCCAGGAATATTCTGAATTTCCCGGGGGGATTCGGGTGGGCGGCACCCTGAGCATTTTGCCTTTCAACGTTCTTTCCAGCGAGACTGTCCGAACGACAACATCCAATCCGGTCAGTCAAACGGTGAACGCCAGCCACTCAACCTCCAACCCCATTGGCGGCGGCTTCCATGTCGAGGTGCCGCTTGGCGGACGCATCGCCATTCATTCAGGCATTCTGTTCCGCGGTGCGTCCTACAACGCGGGAACGGAAACGTTACTAGGTGAAGATGATGAAGACACCGAAGAAGACGATCGTGTATTCACCAGTTCCCTGGAACGTACGCGGTCCCGTTATTGGGATGTTCCTGTGATCGTGCGTTTCTACGATTCTGCAGATCGCGCGAAGAGGGGGCGTGGCTTTTTCCAGGCGGGCATGGCCTTCCGGCATGCAGGCAGCATCGAAACGTACCGGGAGTTCACTGCTGAGGAAGGAAGTACCTCGACGGACGAAACTCCAGTCAAGCCGGCCAATCGGAATATTGCCGGTGCGGTGATCGGTGCTGGCTTCAGCATGCGGGGCGGTCCACGTGTCGCCTTTGTGCCGGAACTTCGCTATACGCGATGGTTCGCTCCCACTTTCGAGGATGGTCCCACACGATCCTCCAAGAACCAGTTGGAGCTTCAGATGAGCGTCACGTTCTGATGTTCCCGTAGGCACGGGGTTGATGTAGGCGCGGGGTTGAGTCTGTCCTAAGTCGGAAGCGACCGCACACTCAACCCCGCGCTTATCCGTGAGCGTCGTAGAAATTGCCTAGGAAGTCGGATACCACCCGCCGTTCAGGTGAACCGCTTGGCCCGTCAGATAGCCATTGGCAATCATAGCTACGGCCATGAGCGCGCTCTCCTCCACGGTACCGAACCTGCCCAGAGGTACCCGTTGCGGGTTTGCCGCAGGATTACTTGTGATCATCTCCGTCTCAATGTGCGCGGGAGCCAGCAGATTTGCAGTGATACCTTCCTTCGCAAGGTGTTGCGCGTAGTAGTGCATCAGGCCCGCCAACCCCGCCTTCGAAGCGGCGTAGTCCGCTCCAACCACTCCACCCACCTGCGCTGCTACGGAACCGAGGAATAGCAGACGCCCCCAACCCCTCTGTCGCATTCCAGGAAGGACCGCCTGGGTCACCAGAAACGCGGAACGCAGATTCTGGTTCATGGTGAAATCCCAGTTGTCGATGGTGATTTCATCGAGGGAGACGGGTTTGGCGATTCCGGCATTGTTCACCAGAATGTCAATCGGGCCGAGGGTATCTTCGGTTTCTCGTACCAGCCTGACAACGTCATCTTCCTGCGATACATCCGCGCGGATGCTAAACGCCCGCCGTTGAAGGGCCGCAATCTCTCCAACCAGAGTATTGGCTTCCATCTCGCGATTGCGGAAGTTCACCGCGACACTCACACCTGCCTTTGCCAGTGAAAGGGCGATGGCTCTGCCGATTCCTCGGGATGCGCCCGTTACCAGCGCGACTTTGCCTTCCAGTTCGGAATACTGAGACTTCATTGCTTCCATTTCGTCGTGATTTCCTCCGCTGCGATCCAACCACAAACGAAAAAGGGAGCCGAACCGGCTCCCTTTTTCTGATGACTGAAATTGGTTGAAGAACTAGGACTCCAAGCCCATCTTGTCGATTTCGTTGTAGTAGACCCGACGTCCTTCGTCCATTGCCTTGTTCGAGAGCATCACACCCAGCGAATCCAGCAGACCGACCTCCAGATTTGCCTTCACGTTCTCTGGCTTCTTGTCGCGGACGCACTGCAGGAAGCTTTCGAGCTCTGCGTATTCCGGATCCACTTCTTCCTCAGGCACCATCACACCCTTGGTGTAAAGCCAACGTCGTGCGAACTTCAATTCGCGCTGCAGGAAGGAGTCGTTCTCGGTAATTTCGTCGTTGGGCAACAACAGCGGGAAGCCATCGCCCGGCTTCACGTTGGTAACGGTGGAACCGGCAACCCAGTTTTCCTTCGCCTTGCCCGCTTCTTCAACCTTCTTGGCGACCACCGGCTCGCGGAACCACATTGCCTTGCCCAAAGTGATTTCGATCGTACCCTCGGTGCCCTTGATGACCTCGCCAAACTCTCGCATCCCCTTCAGACCGCCGTAGGGCAGGTGAGCGTTGGTGCTGATGGAGCTGTATTGGAACTTCTTCCCGCCGGGGTAAACGAAAAGCAGGTGGATGTTGTCGTAAATGTCGCGACCGTCCTTGTAGTAGTCAAGTCCGCCGACGCCGGAAACGAACTCGGGGCCTGCCGCCATCATCCGGTCCGCAATATCGATCTGGTGCGATGCCAGCTCTGCGGTAAGTCCACCGGAGAACTCACGGTACATACGCCAGTTGATCTGCTTTTCCAGCGACGGATCCTGCAGCGGGCGGCGCCAGTTGGAATTCCGGTGCCACATGCCGTAGATATTGGTGACTTCGCCGATGGTGCCTTTGCGGATCATGTCCTCAGCCAATTGATAGAACTGGCTGTAGCGCCGTTGCAGACCAACCTGAACAATCTGGTTGCGACGCTCTTCCGCAATCTTCTTCAGGCCGTGATATTCGGCAGGGGTGAAGACGAGACTCTTCTCGCAGAAAACGTGCTTTCCGGCGAGCAGGGCGTCCCGCATGATCGGGTAGTGGAGGTACAACGGCACCGTGATGAACACTGCTTCCACATCCTTGCGGGCAAGCAGTTCACGGTAGTCCTTGTACTTATCCGGGTTGTTCCCGAAAGTCTTGGCCGCCATGTCGAGATTGGGCTCGTAAACGTCGCAAACAGCGACGCAACGACCGACATCAATCTTCGTCAGGTGACGCTCGATAAGACGCTGTCCACGGCTACCGGGTCCGATGAACCCGTACTGGACCTGATTGTTCTGGGCTCTGGCCTTGTGAATGGCTGGCGCTGCGACGTACTTGGACGCAGCGGCCACCGCCGCGGCTGCGCCGGCAGCTTTCACGAAGGTCCGCCGGGATTGATTGGACTGTTCAGCCATAGAAAACTATCCTCGATACGAAAGTTGAACGCGGTAATCCGTACCGTAGAGTCTACCGAAAGCGAGACTACGGGCGCAATCGGCGGTGGTTTTCGAACGAAACAGCCGCATTCAAGTAGTTGTCAGGATTGCTCTAACGTCATGCCTTGTCAGCCATTCCTGGCCCAAGATCGAACAAACGGTAACCAGCAGAAAAATTACGAATGACGGTGGCCTCAGCCCTACGAACCTTCCTCGAAATCCTACTGAAAGGGCGGCTTGCCGGATAACCACCGAAGAAAGTAGTTCACTCTATGAGACAAATTTCCGCTCGTGCCGCGCTGTTCGTTGCTGTGATAGCAGCGGCCCTAACCATGACGGGCCTCACCCTTTGCGCTCAAGAGGGAACTTTGAACTCCCGGCCACCGAATGCACCGCACCAGAAGCCTGCTTTCCCCGGCCAAACCAGGGCAACGGAGGAACAGTTAGGTGTTAGCTTCGACGTCGTAACGGTTGCTGAAGGGCTCTCGCATCCATGGGGCATTGCGTTCCTTCCGGATGGAAAGATGTTGGTGACGGAACGCCCGGGAACCCTTCGCATGGTGTCAGCGGATGGAACGCTCTCAGGGACCGTAACCGGAGTACCTGAGGTGGATGCGCGCGGGCAAGGGGGATTGCTTGGGTTGGCCTTGGATCCAAAGTTTGCCGAGAACCAGCTTGTGTATTTGGGGTACTCGGAGCCTGCAGAAGGCGGGGCCAATCACACAGCGGTTGCCCGGGGCCGGTTGGTTGCTGGGAATTCTCCTCGTCTGGAGAATGTCCAGGTAATTTTTCGACAGACACCATCGCTGCAGTCCCGCTTGCATTTCGGCTGCCGGCTGGTCTTCGCGCCTGACAGCACGCTATTTGTCACACTTGGCGATCGTTCCATTACAGAAGGACGCATGCAGGCGCAACGCTTGGATGGCCTTCTCGGCAAGGTGGTTCGTATCAATCCCGACGGTTCTGTTCCCGGGGACAATCCCTTCGTCGGCAGAGATGGAGTAAGACCGGAGATTTGGTCCTACGGACATCGGAACATTCAGGGAGCCACACTGCACCCCGTCACCAAAGAGCTATGGACGACCGAGCATGGCACTCGCGGCGGCGATGAGATCAACATCGCCCGCAAGGGACGTGACTATGGTTGGCCGACAATTGCTTACGGTATCGAATACCGGGGTGGGCAGATTACCGAGGGGATTACGGCGAAGGACGGAATGAAGCAGCCCCTATATTATTGGGATCCGGTAATAGCTCCGGGAGGCATGACGTTCTACACCGGGTCTCTTTTCCCGGTTTGGAAGAACAGCCTGTTTATCGGCGGCTTGGGGAGCACACACCTGGTGCGTTTGAGTTTAGATGGCGAGCGGGTCGTGGGAGAAGAGCGGCTACTCGCTGACCTGAAAGAACGTCTTCGCGATGTCGTGCAGGGGCCAGACGGAGCCCTCTACATCGCGACGGACAACCGCAACGGCAGAATACTCAAGCTAGTTCTCAAGTCCTCGGCCAACACTGCTCGGTAGCGAAGCATCTTCGTCGTCTGTAGTGGCGGTGTCAACACTCCTGCAAGCCTCTGCGATTAATTCGATAGAGCGGAATCGGGCTCGGTGGTCATATACATCCGATACGATCATTAATTCGTCGGCCTGAGTCTCTCCGAGCAACTCCGCAACGCCGGCGCGTACAGTCTCTACCGAGCCAATGATCGATCGCTGAAGCATCCGGGACGCCTGTGCCTTCTCCAACGGAGACCAATAGCTTTCGATGTCGTCAATGGGTGGTCTGCTGAGTCCGCGCGTGTCTCGGAAAATGTCCACAAAGGACATTTGCTGCGTAGTTGCCAACCGCCTGGCTTCGGCGTCCGTATCCGCAGCGATGATGTTTACGCCAACCATCGCATAGGGTCTCGCCAATTTTTCTGATGGTTTGAAACGGCTGCGATAAATCTCCAGGGCATCCAGCAATTGAACAGGCGCAAAATGCGATGCGAAGGCGTACGGCAATCCAAACTCCGCTGCGAGAGCCGCCCCAAAGGTGCTTGATCCCAGGATCCATATCGGGACACTGGTCCCTGTTGCTGGTACGGCTTGCACAGTCTGGCCGGGCTGAAGCGGCTCGAAGTAGGCTTGAAGTTCCAGGACATCCTGGGGAAATTGGTCGGCGGATGCGGGTGTACGGCGCAGTGCGCGGACCGTTACCTGGTCTGTGCCTGGTGCGCGGCCGAGGCCTAAGTCGATCCGGCCCGGAAAAAGATGTGCCAGAGTCCCGAATTGCTCCGCAATCACGATGGGCGAATGATTCGGTAACATAATGCCGCCTGCGCCTACCCGGATCGTCTTGGTCGCGGCGGCGATGTGCGCGATAACCACAGAAGTGGCTGCGCTCGCGATGCCCGGCATGTTGTGGTGTTCTGCTACCCAGATGCGCCGATATCTCAATGTCTCGGCATGCGCGGCAAGGTCCCGCGCGTGGTCTAACGCTTCGCGCGGGGTTCCCCCCTGTCTGACGCGGACGAGCTCCAGAAGAGATATCGGTTTCATCGATTCCATGCTCCGGTCTGAACTTTTCTTGCGGTGCTGAAGTGTGCCCCTACGACTGTGGCAGCTCGGGTGCGCTGGCTTCGCTCAAGAGGGCCAAGTCATCGTCCGGCAAGCTCAGTTGGACAGCTCTTATCAAACTCTGCAGTTGATCCATGTTGGTTGCTGAGGCGATAGGTGCCGTAACGCCCTCACAGGCAATCAGCCACGCCAAAGCCACCTCAGCGGGCTCTGCATTGTTTCGGGCCGATACCTCATCCAGGGCGGCAAGAATACGGTTGCCTCGTTCGTTGAAGTACTTCAGCATGCCACCGCCACGAGGGCTCTTTCCCAAGTCGGCGGTCGACCGATACTTGCCTGTTAGAAATCCCGACGCCAGGCTGAAGTAGGTAATCACACCGATGCCTTCACGGATGGCCAATTCGCGCAAACCACTATCGAAGTCTGCCCGGTGGTAGAGGTTGTATTCAGGTTGCAGGGATTCGTATCGCGGAAGTCCTAACCGCCTGGAAGTCTCCAGAGCCCGCGTAAGTTGTTCCATGTTGTAATTCGACGCCCCAATGGCGCGTACCTTCCCAGACTGAATCAGCCTGTCGTACGCACGTAGCGATTCTTCATCAGCAGTATCGGCATCTGGAGTATGCGACTGGTAAAGGTCAATTCGGTCGGTTTGCAGCCGTCGCAGCGAATCCTCCGCGGCGTGCGTAATCCAGCGTTCGGAAAGCCCCTTCCGATTGCCGCCCATATCCATGCCCACCTTAGTCAGGATCATTACCTTTTCGCGTTTCGATGGATTCGCCTTTAGCCACTTCCCAATAATGGTTTCCGATTCTCCACCTTGATGGCCGGGAACCCAGTTGGAGTAAACGTCCGCGGTGTCGATGGCATTCAAGCCCGCATCAACAAAGGCATCCAGCAGCGCGAAACTTGTCTTTTCGTCGGCGGTCCATCCGAATACGTTGCCGCCCAGAACCAGAGGAGCGATCTGTAAACCGGTGCGTCCAAGTGGCCGTAAAGTCATATGCTCTTCTCTCAACATTCATACGGATGCGATGGAAGGCGCCTTCGGAGCAACGGAATATCAGAGCTCAGACTTTGGACCGCGGTTCGGCATCCTCAAAGGTCGGATCATTCTTCTTCATCTGTTGCAGTCCAGTGCGCCAGTATCGGGCAGCCCATTCTGCCCCTGCAAGCACAATCATTGAGGCGAGGAAGCTCCAGAGAATGATGGCAGCGGAATTGATGAAGGGGCCGTACTCGTGTTTCAGCTTGATCCGCAGCAAGGGCCACAGGAGTAAGTTCAAGTACTTTGCCAGCTCCAGAGCCACTGCTACTCCAAATGCCGGTAACACCACCAGAGAGGCCGGGATCTTCCGGTTCGGCAGCAGCCAGTACACCAGAAAAATGATGAGTGCCGTGACGGGCAGTGCCGCCGCTCGTAACACCCACGCTGCCACGTAGTGGCTGAAGTCTGTGGTCAATGGCACCCCGAGGCTTTGCAGCCACAGCGTGTTGGCACTTCCTAACACGATGGAGAGCATCGTAAGCGCACCGCACAGGAAAATCATCCCCATGCTGAGGATCTGATTTCTTAGAAAGCTGCGGTTCTTGGTCACTCCCCAAATTCGATTCAGGGCCACTTCCAAGGGCTCGAAGATCCCATTGGCCACGAACATCAAGAGGAAGATGCTTCCAATTTGCACCGGGCCTCTGCCCATCAGCGAAGCGCGCAGATTGCGTGCGAGAAAGTCCCCAACTTCGTCGGGGAAGTAAGTTCCCAGAGCCATGTACACGCCGTTAGCCACCTCTCGCCACTGCAGCGCCTGGCATACGGATACCATGACGATCAGAAACGGAAAGAAAGAAAGAAGCACGTTGGCTGCAATAGAAAAGCCATAAACGTGCACCTCGGTTTCCAGCCAATAGTCTATGGTTGGCCTGATGTAGCCAATCCATCTTCGCGGACGTGCCTGCCCAATAGGCGTTTCGGGAGATCCAACCGCAATCGAGACGGACTCACTCTTAGTAGGAACTGGTGGCGGATTAACCTTCGCAACGGGAAGGGGTTCCGGAACCTTGCGAACAGGATCTTCCGCATTTGGAGGTCTGGGACTGGGCGCAGCGGGTAGCATTGCGGGAGTCGTTCTGGGCCATCAATATCCCCGCCTGGGATAGCAGGCCGAACGGGTAACCTTCTCTATTGTTGCAGGTGGAGACTGTGACACGTCATCGCGCCTGCTCGCTGCACGTGAAATTGTTCCCTCCAACGGGTCGTTGATCCACGCCGCCAAGTGCTCGCCAGTGGCTAGAGCTACGCAGGAACAAGTTGATGGTACTAGAACTGCGAATGATCATAATTTATAATTTTGTTTCAGGAATCCTCCTTTAGACGCTATACTGGCGCTAATCCAGCAGAACCGCACACTACGTGCGTAGGCGAAAGAATTCCTTGTAGGACTATCGAGGAGCTATATAAACGTGAAACGTTTACTTCTTCCCCTATTTTTGTTAGTGGCGGGGTCGTTAGGAGTCCTCGCCGCGCCGGCTCCCATTCCAGCCGATGCTATCGGAAATTACCGATGGGTCGACTTGCAAGGGCGTCCGAACCCCATCGGGGACGGTGGCCGTTTTGTTGGATTTGTGCAGGAGACGAATCCTGTGGGCACAGGGTTCAAGTACGAGACATATTTCTGGTGCGTTGATTCCCAGTTGACCACTGGAGTGAATGACAACAGTTACGCAAACTTGCACCTGTTGTCACAGTTGCCCTCCGCTCAGGCCAGGTACGGTAACGATCCAACCTGGACCAATAATTCCGGTTTCCTGGCAGGCATTACCGAGTCGCAAGATCGTTTCGCTATGGCGGCATGGTTGATTGGGAACTACAACTACGCGGGCGATGCCCACGATCTGAACATCCAGAAGGCCATCTGGGCGATCATCCACAACAACACCCAGGGCGGTGGACATTCCGCAATTTCGGGTGACGCGAACACGTTTGGAACCATTGCCTATTGGGTGAAGCAGGCGGCAGATAACTTTTCATCGGTCGATCTGACAAAGTGGGCGGTTGTGAGTTGGACGGCTGCATCCAACGGGAATCTTTCCTCCGGCAAGCAGACTTTCCTTGTGCAAGTGGTGCCGGAACCAGGGTTCTATGCAGCCTTGGCGCTCGGTCTCTTCGGAGTGTTCTTCTATACTTGGCGTCGTCGCCAATCTGTAGATGGCATCCAGACTTCCGCATAATTCTCCCGTCTGCCTTGCGTTGTTCCGAGTCGTTGAATCGCCGGTGGAAGTGATCCTTCCGCCGGCGATTTATTTCTTTAGGGCGAGTGGACTGGAATTAAGGCCACCCTGGATGCGTTGGATCCTGTTGGACCGCTTTTATCGTCCTACGTCGGGAGCGAAGGTTGAGCGGGATTAATATTTCTTGTGTCTGGCAGAGATAGGTACTAGAACGGTGATTGAGTGAAATTTCTAATTTCTTGTTGAGAATTTACCAGTTCAGGTTATCCTGAGAACATTCCCGTACCGCAAATAGGGCGAACGTCGATTCGCGCCTTTCCAGTCCGAGGAGTTTAACCTCTTGAAGCGCATCATTCTTTGTATCAGTTTGCTTGCGGTGGCTTCACTTGCTGCGCTTGCCGCTCCGGCTCCAATCCCGGCACAGATTGTCGGGCTGAATAAGTACGTCGATCTGAATGGCTTGCTGGATCCCCTCAACCAAGGCATCGGGATTTCCGGTGCTTCTGGGGGCCGATTCGTGGGAGTGATTAAAGAGTCCTCCAGTTCATCCACAGGCTACGAGACAAGCTTTTGGTGCGTAGATTCGCAACTGCATGCTGGCGGCTACGAAACGGGACGCGCCAACTTGCATTTGCGAATCTACGCACCAAAAGCTTGTCTCGTAGCCTGTGGATGAACTGGAGGACTCTTTAATCA
>Ga0182793_1002457_pt1 | contig 10645 bp, 8 predicted proteins | sample Passage237A_FD_130498 | JGI IMG/M metagenome (GOLD analysis project Ga0182793, IMG submission 130498) | Cellulose adapted compost microbial communities from Newby Island Compost Facility, Milpitas, CA, USA - Passage2 37A (version 2) (version 2) ...
ACCGGGGGACGCCGTACGGGCGGCGTCGGCTTCGCGACGGCCACCTGCTGCGGCCGGCGCGGCGGGGGGACGCGCCGCGGCCGCTCGGGCTCCGACGGAGGCCGCCGACGTACCGGCTCGGGACGCTTCGCCACGGGGGCGGGCGTGGCCGCCGGGGCCGGGGTCGCGGCCGGGGCCGGCGTGGGCCGGGTCGCCTCGACCTTCACCGGCTCGCGAATCTCCACGAACACCGGCGGGTTCGGCGGCATCTCCGCGGCACGGGTGGCCATCGCCGCGCCGCCAAACAGAAACAGACCGTTGACCACCGCGGAAACCACGCCCGAAATCATCAGGCGGCGGTTCGCGTCGTCATCCGGGGGCAGGACGGACTCCGCTCGAGGGGGTCGGTTTACAGACATGATTTTCGCTTTCTCTCGGTTCCGTGCGCGATTCAAAAAAGGCGGCGCGGCGCGGACGCTTTCGCGAGCGCCGCGCCGCTCTTGTTCACTACAGCAAGCTTGCCTTTATGACATATTTATCAGACACCACGCGCACGGCGGTCCTTCAAATATCGGGGCTACGAGTTTACTCCCCGCCCCGGTGCTGCTGTTGCTGTTGCGGCGGCCGCCGCTGCGGTTCAGGCTACGGGGCGGGCGTCCCTTCCGGAACGATGGGAGTTTCGTCCTCGGCGCTCGTGGTGGCGATAGCAAACCGGCTGAACTTCGCGTCCCGCGCCTCGTCGATACAGCGCACCACCAGGCCATGGCTGACCCCGCGGTCGGCGCTGATAACTACCGCCATCTCGGCCGGGTTTGCGCCCGGTCCCGCCGCGGCGGTGAGCGCCGCCCCCACGTTGTCGTTCGGACCGAGCTTGCGGTTGTTGACCATGATCTCGCTCCGCTGGTTGATAGATACGGTCAGCTCGGACTTCTGGGTAGAACCGCCGGTCTGCGCCCTGGGCAGGTTGACGTTCAGACCCTCCAGCTTGATGATGCCGACCGTGGAGAGGATGAAGAAGACCAGCAGGAACAGCATGACGTCGACCATCGGAATGATCTCGATCTTGGTCTGCTTCATCTCACGGCGTTTACGTAGTGCCATCGTCTTTCCTTACGGCTTTCGTCGCGCTTGTGTTCTCAACGGCCTACGGGCATAGCGGTCGCGGGCACGGCGCCGACCGGCGCAGCACTGGTACCCGCCGCGCCGCTCTCGTTCATGGCGTTCATCACGCGGGTAGCGGCGACCTCGGTCTCCTGCAGCGTGTTCTTCACACGAGCGGCGAAGTAGTTGTAGGCGGCAAAGCAGACCACGGCGACGAAGATACCGGAGGCGGTGGCGTACAGCGCTTCACCAACGCCGCCGAGGATGGCCTGCTTGGCGGCCTCGTCGGCGCCCGCGCCCTGGAACCGCTGGAAGACGCTCACCATACCGATGATGGTACCGAGCAGACCGAGCAGCGGGGAAAGGGTAGTCGCGGTGTCGATGAAGGGCAGGAAGCGCTCCAGGCGCAGCTCGTACTCGCCGATAACCTCCGCCACGCGCCCTTCGAGGTGGGCGGGGGACTCACCACGGTGGCGCACCACGGTAGCGATGGCCGCGGCAACCGGTCCCTGGCGGCTTTCAGCCAGGCGCAGCGCCTCGGCATGGCGTCCGGCGCGAACCATCCGGGTGGCCTCAACGGTCAAGTCCGGCGCGTTATCCGCGAGCGTGCGGTAAGCGATGAAGCGCTCCACCATGATCGCCACGGCCCCCAGCGATATGAGCAAGAGGGGGTACATGACGATACCGCCGGCCTTAAAAAACTCAATAATGTTCATGCTGCTTGCCTGCCTTCTCCTATTTATGGCGGGAGCGCCGTACCGATGGTCAGGGTAAGATTCGGGAGCATCCCAGACTGACCATCTGGAAGATTGTGTTCTGACGATTTGTGCAACGCACGGTCGAAGCGGACGTGCGGTAATCCCTGAGCGATTTCCAGGACGAAGTTCCGCTTCCGGTAAATCTTCGGTGGATTGAGGCTCTGGGACAATGCCAATTTTTTAAACGGTGCTTATTCGCCGCCGGTGACAGAATGCTCGCTTGGTATTTTTTCTTAGAGCGATTATGGCACAACCGACACACCGATCAAACGTCTTCCGCGTGCGCTCCTGTTTGTTTTAACCTGTTTTTTTTCGTGGAAGCCCGCGCTGCCACCAGGGGGCGCTGGAGGTATGGTTGCCTGTTCCTCAAACTACCCCCGTCGTGCCTTCCACCAAACCCAAAACCGGCACTTCGTCGGGTAAAAGCACCGCCCGCCGCCACAAGTTGTGGCGGCGGGCGGCAGTGGTAGTGGAACGGTTTCTCGTATTCTGAGCCCCGGTCCGGAAGGGCGGGGCAGAGAGGGCTTACAACTTCCCGAAGATGCCCACGAGGATGCGCCGTCCCGTCTGGAACCGCGTGCCCTCGTAGGGAGCGCGGAAGTTGTACCGGCTCTGGGAGTCGAACAGGTTCTCCACCGCGAACTCCAGACCGAACGCCTTGTTGACGAAGCGCGGGTTGGTCGCAGCCCGGAAGTTGACTTCCAGGATCGAGTCCCGGTCGCCGCCCGGCGTCTCCGACGAGAACAGGCCGCTGCCGTAGTAGATGTTCAGACCAAGTGAGGTGCCGTCGGCCAGGGTGTACGCCGCGCCCGCGCTGATAGTATGGAGCTGGTCATGGTCCACCAGGCGGGTGCCCACGATCTGACCCAGGCTGTTGCGCTGGTTCGCGTTCGCCAGCCGGACGATGTTGTTGGAGTAGACCAGGTAGCCGCTCAGCGGCTGTCCCTCACCCGGCTCATAGTTGTAGGTCAGCTCCAGACCGTGGGCGTTGGCCTTGCCCGCGTTGTAGAAGACCGTGGTGCCGGAGCCAAGCTGCGTGCCCGGAATCAGAGCCTGCGCGTTCAGGAAGTTCTCGATGTCGCGGGTATAGAGCGCGAGCTTGAGCGTCTGGCTCAGGTCGAACTGCCGCTCGACGCTCACCTCGTACTGGTCCGCTACCTGTGGGCGCACCGCGTCCCCGAGGAACGAGCCCTGCCCCAGCGGCGGGCGGGGGAACAGCCGGTTATAGGACGCCCGGAAGACCGTGGGCGTCGAGCCCAGGAAGCCGAAGAACCCGCGCGACGGCAGCAGCATGGACATGTTCAGGCGGGGCGAGATCTCGCTTTCCGTGTAGCTGCCGCCGCCGCCGTCGCGGCTCATGCGGAAGGTGTCCAGGCGGAAGCCGTAGTTCAGCGTGAAGGGGGCGTTCAGCCGCCAGGTGTCCTGCAGGTACAGAGCGCCGTAGTAGCCGTCCCGCCCGACCCGGAAGTTCGGGGCGTCTACGGGGGTGCCGTCCTGGTTCAGGGCGTAGACCCGGTTGCCCAGAGCGTCCACCGCTCCGGTGAAGCTGCCGTTGCTCGGAACGAGGCGCGGGTCCAGGGTCGCCAGGGCGTTCAGCGCCAGCTGGCTCCCGGGCACGAAGCGGTAGATCTCTTCCGAGTCGTAGGTGTTGTAGACCACGCCTGCCTTCAGGGAGTGGTCTCCCCGGGTCAGCGTGTAGTCGGCGCTCGCCTGGAACTGGTCGTAGTCGAAGAGGGTGGTGGGGTTGTAGTCCACGCTGCTGTCAGCCGGCAGGTTGCGCAGGTCCCCGCCGCTGGGCGAGTTGTTCTGCAGCCGCATCTTCGAGTTGCTCACCCCGAACGACAGGGTGATATTCGACTCCGGCGTGATCCGGTTGTTCAGCTGGATCAGGGTGAACTGGTTGTTGTCCTTCTGCCGGATGTCCTGAAGCTCCGCCGCCTGGCTGCGCAGGCCGGAGCTCTCGGGCAGCCGCCCGAGGAAGCCGAATCCCTGGCCGAAGTTCTGGTACGAGTCGCTCAGACCCAGGCGGTCACCGATGCCGGTGTCGGAGTCGGACACGTTGAAGATGCCGGTGAGGGAGGCGGTGTCCGTCAGGCCGAGGTCGAACTTGCCGTACAGCATGCTCCGCTCGGCGCGGTTGTTGGTCACCTGATTGCCGGACTGCGGCGCCTCCGCCCCCGTGCGGGTGCTCTTCAGGCTGCCGGTCACGAAGTAGGAGAACGTGCGCTGGATGATGCCCTGAGAGTCGGGCTTCGCGCCGGGCAGGTTCTGCTTGTTGCCGAACGTGAGGTACGCCTCGCTGGTGCTGAAGCCACCGTCGGCGATCAGGCCCTCCAGGATCGGGGTGCGGGTGCCGGAGCGGGGCCGGATGTTCACCACGGCCCCGGCCTCGCCGCCGAACTCGGGCGCAAGGCCGCCGTGCTTGATATCAAACTCCTGCGCAATCGTGGGCAGGAGCAGGTGGCCGAGCTGCCCCTGCGGCTGCGCGGGCAGCAGGAAGCCGTTCAGGTAGGTCGCGACGCCCTTCTGGTCACCCCGGACATGGGTCTGGTTCAGGGAGTTCTCCACGAACCCGGGCGCGGAGCGCAGCCCCTTGAAGATGTCCTGGCGGTCCCCGATGCCCACCGGGAAGCGGGTCAGGAAATCCGGGGTCCGCCGGGTGGTGTTGGCGGTGTCGCGGGGGTCGATCAGGAGGCGCTTGCTGATGAGCTCGATGAGCGTGGGCGGCAGGGGACGCAGGAGGACGGTGACGTCCACCGTCTGGTCGTCCACTACCGTCACCTCCTGCACCGTGCGCTCATAGCCGACCTTGATGGCCGTAACCTGCCACACGTGCGCGGCGAGCGGCTCGCTGGTGATCGTGCCGTCTTCCCCGGTGAGGAGCGTCTTACGGAACTCTGAGCCCGTCGGGTCGTCCAGGAAGACACTGGCCCCGGCCACAGGCGCTCCGGTCGCCTGGTCACGGACGATGAAGCGCAGCAACCCTTCCGCGTGGGCGTTGCCCGCCAGGAAGAGCAGGCACACCACGGTAAGGGTCAGCAGGCGCCCCAGGCTACGGGCGAACGCCCCCCGACGCGGGAGCCCCTGGCCCGGGTACGGCGAGGCGGTACCACGTACCGCGCACCGATCCATCATGATCGTCTATCCTCCTCACACTTGGAGCCACAATGCGCACGCCGCACTGCAAGCAAGCCAAAACGCCCCGCCGATGTTCCCGGCACTCCGGCGGGAACCTCCGCGGGGTCGAGAACCCCGGCGGGGTAGTTGGTTATCGGTAAGAACAGGGAGTGTCAACAACGCCGTTCGCCCAAAAATCTCGCCGCAGCGAACAGCCTGCGCCATTTTACTTGTCGTGCGGAACGATTGTCAAGGAACGGCGTGCGGTACTCTTCTCCTGCCTAACACTCGCAGAAGTCTAACGGAATACGATACCACGATTCCCCCTGTTTGAAACGGTGGCGAGGCCGGGGCAGGCAACCGCGTCCGCCCGGAGCGCGGTAAACTGACTACTGGTATTATCCCATTCTACATTTCGTATTCTTCCAAGGGAGGAGAAACGATGCCGAAAGTCCGCGTCGGAATCATAGGGAGCGGCTCCATCTGCCGCCACCGCCATGCGCCCGAGTACTACGCCCACCCCGATGTCGAGATCGTCGCCTTCGCCGATCGCGTCAAGGAGCGCGCAGAGTGGTGCGCCAAGAAGTTCGGCGGGAAGGCGTACGACAAGTGGGAGGACGTCCTGAAACTCAAGGACGTGGACGCGGTTTCCGTCTGCACCGCGAACTTCGCGCACGCCCCGATCGCGATCGCCGCTCTGGAAGCGGGTAAGCACGTTCTGTGCGAGAAGCCTATGGCGACCTCCGATGCGGAGGCAAAGGCGATGATCGACGCCGCCGCCAAAGCCGGCAAGTACCTGATGATCGGGCACAACCAGCGCCTCGCGCCGCTGCACGTCAAGGCCAAGCAGATCCTCCAGAGCGGCATCATCGGCAAGGTCATCACCTTCCGCACCTCGTTCTCGCACGGCGGACCGGAGGGGTGGAGCATCGAGGGCGGCCCCGAGAAGGGCGGCTGGTTCTTCGACAAAGAACAGGCGTTCGTGGGCGCGATGGGCGACCTGGGCGTCCACAAGACGGACCTGCTGCGCTGGCTCCTGGGCGAGGAGATCGTGGAGGTGTCGGCGTTCGTGGAGCGTCTGGAGAAGGGCGGCAGCGTAGACGACGTGGCGGTGTGTGCCCTGCGCACCCAGAGCGGCGCCGTCGGCACCCTGACCGCCTCGTGGACGCACCACCCCGGCGAGGATAACGCCACCATCGTCTACGGCGAGAAGGGCATCCTGCGCATCGGAGCGGATCGCACCTACCCCGTGATCGTCAACCTGCAGAGCGGCGAGAACCAGTTCTTCCAGGTGGGCGCGCTCCAGACCAACGAGGCGGGCGGCCAGAGCGATACCGGTGTCATCCGTGCGTTCGTGGAGAGTATCCTCACCCAGACACCGCCAGAGATCAGCGGCGAAGAGGGACGCAAGGCGCTCGCCGTCATCCTGGCCTGTCTGGAGTCGGCCAAGTCCGGACGGCATGTGAAAGTCGCCTACTGACACACGACCGCCCGGGGCGCACACAGAGGCAAGAAAAGCGGCGGGGGGGGGGGGACGCCTCCCCCCCCGTCGCTTCGCTAAGCCCTATTCGTAGTGGCTTACACCGCGTCCGGGCGGATGTCCGTCAGGGCGTTGTGCAGCGTCGGTACGATCGTAATATTCAAAGCCCGGAAGAGAGCGTCTACGGTCAGTGTCGGGGCTTCGGACGCCTCACCGACGGACGTGGCCTCTTCAGGCAGTACCTCTTCCACGTCCTCCTGTAGCGCCTTGGAGCGCGGCACGAGCGCGCGGGCGTCTGCGAGTATCCGGTTATACCCCTCGATCTGATCGGCGGTCGGCGGGGCGTACGGGTCGGTGCGCGCTGCGGCTTCGAGTTCTAGCGCAAGGTCTCCCGCCTGATAATAGGTGGCGGAGATCCGGTCGGGCCAGTCGCGTATATCTACCGTATCCACGGTCTCAGCTGTCGTGATCTCGCTGTTATTGTTCGCAGTGCGAAAACGGTCGTCGGACGCAGGGGTTGCCGGTTGAGACAGTATTTTCATATGCGGTAACCTCCTCCGCCCCGTATATACCCGGCATGGGGCGCGCTTTACCCAGGGGATGCCCGGGCGTGATAGTCTTTCAGAAAGAAGGTCAGTGGGAAAGGCGAGCGGTGGACGTGAAACAGCAGGGCAGGGGCGAAAACCAGAGAGACGGGGCGGCGCTCCCGCGCGCAACAGCCGGGGGTGTTCGCTGACATGCTCGGTGGTGAACCGCGCTTTCTGCCTGCTGTGAAGCACCTGCCCGAGGACCACCCGGCACGCCAGGGTATGCGCCTGGTCATATTCGGGATCTTCGTCAACGGTGGCCTGGCTCTGGTCAAGGCGGTTGCCGGAGTAGTGGGCAACACCTACGCGCTGGTGGCGGATGCTATCGAGTCCCTTTCCGACGTCATCACCTCTGTGATCGTCTGGTGGGGGCTGTGCATCGCCGCGCAGCCACCGGATGACGACCACCCGTACGGCCACGGCAAGGCCGAACCGCTTGCCACGGTGGTGGTGGCGGTCGCGCTCTTCGGCGCGGGTATCGCCATCGCGTACCAGAGCGTGCGTGAGATCCTGGTGCCCCACAAGATGCCCGCACCCTTTACGCTCGTCGTGCTGGTCGTGGTGGTCGTGGTAAAGGAGGCGCTGTTCCGCCGGGTGCTGCGCGCAGGGCAGGAGGCGGACTCTACGGCCGTGCAGGGGGATGCCTGGCACCATCGCAGCGATGCCATTACCAGCGCGGCGGCGTTCGTGGGCATCGCCGTGGCGATTCTGGGCGACCGCTACATCGGTGGCCCGAACTGGTCCAGCGCCGACGACTGGGCCGCGCTGCTGGCAGCGGGGCTGATCGGGTTCAACGCCTGGAACCTGCTGCGGCCGGCGCTGGCGGAGTTGACCGACGCCACCCCCGACCAGGCGATCATTGATGAGGTGCGGCGCATCGCGCGCACCGTGCCGGGCGTGGTGGACCTGCACCACACCAACGTCCGCAAGATGGGCTTCGAGTACTACGTGGACCTGGACGTCATTGTGGACCGGGACATCGCCGTGTGGCAGGGGCACGACATCGCGCACCTGGTGCAGGACGCCATCCGCAAGGCCAACCCGCGCATTCCCCGGGTGCTGGTTCACGTCGAGCCAAGTCGCCTGCCGTCGCCGCCCGCGCCACCGCTCCCCCCCGACAAGGAAGAGTAAATGTACGCCGACCTGCACGCTCACACCACCGCCTCCGACGGCACCCTCACCCCCGCCGAACTCGTGCGCGCGGCCCACGCTGCGGGTATTGCCTACCTTGCGGTCACCGACCACGACACCGTGGCAGGCGTCCCCGAGGCGCAGGCTACGGCGCGCGCCCTCGGCATCACCCTGATTCCAGGGGTGGAGTTGTCGGCGAAGGGCGAGCCGGGCGAGTGTCACCTCCTGGGCCTGAACATCGACCCGACCCACCCGCCGCTGGTGGAACGGCTGGCCGAACTCTCGGAGAACCGGCGCACCCGCAACGCCCGTATGGCTGAGCGCCTGACGCAACTGGGGGCGCCGGTGACGCTGGAGGAGGTGGCCGCGCTTGCACCGGAGGGCGCGAACCTCGGCCGCCCGCACTTTGCAAAGGCGCTGGTGGCGCGCGGGCATGTGCGCGACGTAGCCGAGGCGTTCGACAAATATCTCGGAGACGGCAGGCCCGGCCACATCGCCAAGGAGACGCTCTCCCCGGCGGACGCCGTGGCGATGGTCCACGAGGCCGGGGGGCTATGCTTCCTGGCGCACCCGGGCCTTCTGCGCCTGCACGAGCACATCACCGACGAGGGCTTTGTCCGCCGCCTTCAGGCGTTTGGCCTGGATGGCATCGAGGCGTACTACTCCAAGTACTCCCCGGCGCAGACGGAGCGCTACCTGCGGCTGGCGGACAAACTCGGCCTGCTGGTGACGGGGGGCTCCGACTTCCACGGCGCCAACAAGCCGGATACCCCGCTCGGCGCGGTGATTGACGGCGCCCCGCTTCCCGCCGACCGACTGCCGCAGGCGCTCCTTTCGCCCTAAGGCGGATGGGCTGGGGAGGCTTTGCGCTCTACGGCTTCGCCTTCTTCTCGTGCGTGAGGAACCACTCCCAGAGTCCCTCGTCGCGATAGGCTTTGTCCCAGGAGTTGTGGCCGACGCCCGGGTAGGTCGTCAGCGTCACGTTGGCGCCGCCGCCCGCCGCCTTGACACCCTCCACGGCGGCTTTCGACCGCTCCACAGGCACGGTCGGGTCCGCCTCACCGTGGAACACCCGGATCGGCATGTCCTTCAGCGCGGCCAGCGCCGCCGGGTTGCTCGCGCCGCCGCAGATGGGAGCGAGGGCGGCGAACCGCTCCGGATGCTTCGACCCGATGTCCCACGTACCAAAGCCACCCTGCGAAAGGCCGGTGAGATACACCCGATTCGGGTCCAGGCTCCACTCGCTCAGTGCCTTGTCCAGAACCCCCAAAACCAGCGCGTCGTGGTCCAACCAGCGCGTCTGCCGCGTGGGCTTCTGCGGGAATAGGATCACATAGGGCCACTTCTCCGCGTTTTGCATCACGGCGCTGCCCAGGCCGACCGCCGCCTGCTTGAAGCCGTCGGTGCCGCACTCGCCGGCACCGTTCAGGAACACGATCACCGGCCACTTCTTCGCCGGGTCGTAGGACGGCGGCACGAAGGCGATGTACCGGTGTTCGGTGTCGTCCAGCGTGATGGTCCGCAACAGGAAGCCCTTCTCCGTTGGGCGCGCGGACGCCTGCTGCGGGACGGCGGCGGTGACGACCGGGGCGGCGGCGGCCGTCTCCGAAGCCCCGGCGGGCGTGTGCAGCAGCAGGAGGCCGCTCAACAGGGCAGCCGCAGAGACGGCAGCGGTGAAGGTCCGGGCGCTGCCTCTGCGGCTTTGCCGGGCGGCGCTTCGGGCGTGAGATAAGTTCGTCATGATTTCCCCCTGGCGGGACGCACCCGCTCCTACACCATGGTTACGTCGCGCCGGCCTGAATTCCTGTCCGCACCACGGAGGTAGGGAGGTGCCTAATAAACAAGCGGTGAACCCAATGGGGCTACGCGGGCGCGCCGTCGGCGCAGGACGCCCGGGAGGCGGCTCGCAAGCAGAAGGAGTTGACATGCTTGAATTGCGCAGGAACTGGCTGCCGCATCGCACCGCAGCCCGCCGCCGTCGTGCCTCGGCGCACGGCGCTGCCCTGGCCGTCGCCGCTGCCGCTACCCTCGTACTCTCCCTTTCGGCCCCCGTTTGCGCTCAGACTGGCTTCGGCACGCAGCTTGTGCTGTCCGGCCTGAACAACCCGCGCGGGATCACCTTTGGGCCGGACGGCGCTCTGTACGTCGCTGAGGCCGGCATTGGTGCTGACCCGAGCGACCCGAATCCCCCGGGTATTCAGGAGATCGCCCCGCCCAACCCGACCGTGTTCTACGGCACCACCGGCAGCGTTACCCGCTACGACCTGGGGACCGGCACCTCCGCGCGCGTGGTCACCGGCATCGGCTCCCTGGCGGTCACCGGAGGCGGCGGCGCCATCGGCCTGGCCGATATTGCGTTCGATAGCGGCGGGAACGCCCACGGGGGCACTGGCTGGGGGGAAGATCCCCCTCTGGGGGCCCCGTTTAACAACGGGGGGGGGGGGGAAACTGGGGCCCGCGTGGGGCCGGCGGGGTTCCCGCGGCCGCGCGGG
>Ga0182793_1002459_pt1 | contig 10638 bp, 7 predicted proteins | sample Passage237A_FD_130498 | JGI IMG/M metagenome (GOLD analysis project Ga0182793, IMG submission 130498) | Cellulose adapted compost microbial communities from Newby Island Compost Facility, Milpitas, CA, USA - Passage2 37A (version 2) (version 2) ...
ACCTTGTAGTCGATCCAGGTGTCGATCAGGTCCTGCGTGAACACGTTGCCAGCCAGCAGGAACTCGTGGTCGTCGCGCAGAGCGTCGAGCGCCTCCTGCAGCGAACCCGGAACCTGGGGGATGTTCTTGGCTTCCTCAGCCGGCAGCTCGTACAGGTCCTTGTCGACCGGCTCGTGCGGCTCGATACGGTTCTTGATACCGTCGAGGCCGGCCATGAGCTGGGCGGCGAACGCGAGGTACGGGTTGCCCGAAGCGTCCGGCGCGCGGAACTCGATGCGCTTGGCCTTCGGGTTGGTGCCGGTGATCGGGATACGGATCGCGGCCGAGCGGTTACCGGCCGAGTACACCAGGTTGACCGGCGCCTCGAAGCCCTTCACCAGACGGTGGTAGGAGTTCAGCGACGGGTTGGTGAATGCCAGCAGCGCCGGAGCGTGCTTCAGGATGCCACCGATGTACCAGCGGGCGATGTCCGACAGGCCACCGTAGCCGGCCTCGTCGTAGAACAGCGGCTTGCCGTCGTTCCACAGCGACTGGTGGGTGTGCATACCCGAACCGTTGTCACCGAACAGCGGCTTCGGCATGAAGGTCGCAACCTTGCCCCAGTTGTTGGCAACACCCTTGACCAGGTACTTGAACTTTAGGATGTCGTCAGCGGCCTGGACCAGGGTGCTGAACTTGTAGTTGATCTCGTTCTGGCCGGCGGTGCCCACCTCGTGGTGCGCGCGCTCCACCTCGAGGCCAGCCTCGATCAGGTGCAGGGTGATGTCGTCGCGCATGTCGGCCTGCTGGTCCACCGGCGGGACCGGGAAGTAGCCACCCTTGTACGGGGTCTTGTTGGCCAGGTTGCCGCCCGGCTCCTTGCGACCAGTGTTCCAAGCACCCTCGGAGGAGTCGACCGAGTAGAAGCTCGAGTGCTGGTTCACTTCGTAGCGAACGTCATCGAAGATGTAGAACTCGGCCTCGGGAGCGAAGTACGCGGTGTCGGCGATGCCGGTCGAGGCGAGGTACTTCTCAGCCTTCTTGGCAACCTGACGCGGGTCGCGGTCGTAGATCTCACCGTTGCGCGGGTTGTAGATGTCGAAGAGCATGATCAGCGTCTTCTCGGTGCGGAACGGGTCCACGTAGGCGGTGGTGGGGTCCGGGATCAGCTGCAGGTCCGACTCCTCGATGCCCTGGAAGCCACGGATGGAAGATCCGTCGAAGAGCTGGCCAACCGAGAAGAACTCCTCATCCACGGTCGAGGCCGGGATGTTGAAGTGCTGCTGGATACCCGGCAGGTCGGTGAAACGGATGTCGAGGAACTTGACGTCCTCGTCCTTGATGAACTTCAGCACCGACGCGGCGTCGGTGAACTTAGGTGCGGGCATAGCGAGAACTCCAATGGAATGCGAGTTGAGGGGTGACTGCATCTGCAGCCACCAATGACTGTATTGGCCAGCAGTTTCACTACAGTGTCCCCATTGTTACGTCGTTGTTACGGCTGGCTCCACCGTAGGATCGAAGGGTGAGCGCCAAGGACCAGCCCCGCCAGCAGCCCGCCAACCAGCCCAGCCGTACCCGGCTAGGCCTGCCGACCGCCGGCCCCGGCTCGCTCGCGCCGATGAATCCGCGCCTGCTGGGTCTGGCCATCGACTGGGGGATCGCCGTGCTGTTCGCTGCCGCCTGGTTCAACTACGAGCCCTTCGTTGTGCTCGGCATCTACGCCCTGCTGCACATCGTCTTCGTGCCCACCCTCGCCGGCAGCCCCGGCCACCTCGTCGCGCGCCTCGCCGTCCAAAAGGTCGAGGGTGGTGCCCCCGGCCTGGTGCGGCCCATGATTCGCACCCTGCTGCTGTGCCTCGTCATCCCGGCCGTGGTCTGGGACGAGGACGGACGCGGCCTGCACGATCGGGTCGCCAAGACGGTGCTGGTCCGCCGCTAACCCGAGCCGCGATCGCGTCCCGCTCCCAGGTTGGCGTAACCGACGGCGGGAAATCGACCACCGCCTGGCACCTGGCGGAAACGTGGTCAGACAAGACTTCGGCCCGAGCGCTGACGCGACTCGGGCCGAAGTGAGGTTCTTCGTGGTTACCGGGGACGACCGGCGCCGCGCACGCGGGTCGGGTCGATGCCCTTCGGGATCGGCAGCAGGTTCGGAGCCAGCGAGTTCAGACGCGCCGAGGCGACCTGCACCTCGCGGCGCTTCAGCTTCTTGGGCAACTTCTTGATCGCCTTCGGCAGCTGCTCGAGGCTGAGCGAGCCCTCGTCCGGACCGACCTGGAGGCGGTGGGTGGGCAGGCCCGGCAGGATGCGGTTCACCTTGCGGGTCTCCTCATCGATCAGCTTCTGGGTGCGGCTACGCGGACCCTCAGCGATCAGGACGATGCCGGCCTTACCGACGGCGCGGTAGACGGCGTCCTGGCTGCGCGGGTTGATCGCCACCGGCATCTCGCTGCTGATCCAGCTGCGGCCGAGGGCCGAGTTCAGGACCGCACCGACAGCGCCGGGCTTGCCTTCCATCTGACGGTAGGCCACGCGCGGGGCGCGGCGACCGAGCACGATGAGCAGGCCGAGGACCGCCGCGAGCAGACCGGCGATGGCCAGCAGCACGATGGTGAGCACGTTGCCGCCGGTGGTGAAGATCGCCAGCAGAATGGCAGCGATCAGCGGCAGGAAGAAGCCGAGCGCGAGCCAGAAGATGCTCGCCCGGTCCTGCTGAACCGTCATCTTGGCCACCTGCAGGATCTGCGAGAGGCGACCGGGTTCCTTCGGGGTGCTGGTGCTGCTACGTGCCATAGGTTCTAACCTACCGTGTCCAGGGGGTCCGTTTCGCGCTGCTGGCCCGCTCCGCGATGAAGATCATGTGAAATTCTCCACAGATTCACGCCGAGCACCCCGGGCGCTGGCTGGGCTCAGCAGGGTAGTGGCATGGATTCGGCACCACTGGAGGCACCCGGCGGACGCCTCGGCCAGTATCGCCTGTTGCGCCGACTCGACGCGCTGGGAGCGCACTGGCGCGCCCTCGACGCCGCCGACCTGCCCGTGGAACTGCGGCGGCTGGATCCCGGGCACCCGGCGCAGCTCGCGTGCTGGGTCGTCCTAGCGGACCTGGAGGTGTCGCACCTGCCTACGGTCCGCGAAGTCGCGGCCGATGCTGCAGGTGCGCCCGTGGTCATTCTCGAAGGATGGCGCGAGGCGATGGTCGGTTCCGCGGCGCTGCAGTCCGTTCCAGCCCTGCGAGATGCGACCGCGGCGCTGCTCATGGCGCTCAGTCGCCTGCATGAACACGGCATCATCCACGGGCCATTCACCGAGCAGGACCTCGGGCTCGATGCCGCCGGCGACCCGGTGCTGTGCGGGTTTCACCGGCCATCGGTCGCTGCACTGGACGCAGCCAGCGACGGTGCGCAGTGGCGGGCTACCCTGGCGCTGTCCCGGTCCGGGGCGGCTCGGCTCGATGCGGCGGGTCTGGTTGAACTGCTCTTGGCCTGCGCTGGGCACGATTCGGCGATGCAGTCCTGCCTGCATGCCGTGCTGCAGGCGACGGCGGCCGAGGAATGGGATCCGGCCGTGCTGCGCAACGCCAGCCACCAGATCAGCGTGCTCGACGACATTGTGGTGTTGGAACACCGCGCGGATGTCACCCCCGGGCGGGATCTTGCCGGCCGTATGCAGTTCGGCGGGAATGTGGTCCGGCTGCGGCCGCGGAATGACCTTGCGCCCGAAGTGGTTGTGGCACGGCTCGAGGCCCAACCAGATATCGACGGTACGCGTCGGTACACTGCAGACTCCGCGACCGATCAGTATGCTTCCGCGGCCGGCGTGACCAGAGGTTCGACCGGTTGGCGTTCTCGAATACTCGCGGCCTTGCTCGACCGCTTGCCAGCCAGTGTGCAGCGCGTGGTGGTGCGGGCCCAGGTTCGGCGCGGGGACGGTCGGCCCATGCTCGGCGCCCGTCGTGGCCCCGTGCTTTTCGCGGCGCTGCTCGCGGCTGCCGTGACGGTCCTATTCTGGTTTGGTCTGGATCGCACTGCAGGGGCAGCCGACGACGCCGGACGCGCGGGGGAGCACCAGAACGGCGCAGCGTCAGCCGTCGACGGACTGCGCAGTACTGGCCAACCAGTCTTTGCAGAGGTGCTGCCACGAAGCGCCGATGACCCCGCTTCCGCAGACGATCGCCTCGCATCCGCGCTGCGTGCGCTGCCCGGCCTCCTGCTTGAACAGGCCCCTGAGTGGCTCCCGCTCCTCACCGAGCCGAGCGTGGTTGATGACTACGGCGGGATGCTGCTCATTCAACTTGGGCCGGCCACCGATCACGCGGTGCTGTTAACGACCGAGCCGGAGGGGTGGCGAGTGCGCACCCTGCTCCGGCTCGGTGATACCGCGTTGGGTTAGATGCCCAAGACTCCAGCGAAGTCGCCGCCCTCGAGGCGGTTCTTAACCGCGGTGAGGTAGCGAGCAGCGTCAGCACCGTCGATGTGACGGTGGTCGTAAGACAGAGCCAGGTACACCATCGAGCGGATGGCAACCGAGTCAACACCGTCCTGCGAGATGACGACCGGACGCTTCACCACGGTGCCCGTGCCCAGGATCGCGCTCTGCGGCAGGAACACCACCGGGGTGTCGAACAGCGCGCCGCGCGAGCCCGTGTTGGTCAGGGTGAAGGTGCCACCCGAGAGTTCATCCGGACCCAGCTTGTTGCTGCGGGTGCGCTCAGCCAGGTCGGCGATCTGCTGCGCCCACTGAGCGAGGGTCAGGCCGCCGGCGTTCTTCACGACCGGGGTCAGCAGACCACGCTCGGTGTCTACGGCGATGCTGACGTTCTCGCTGGCCGGGTACACGATGCTGTCGCCGTCGATCGTCGAGTTGATGATCGGGTAGGCCTGCAGCGCCTCGGTGGCAGCCAGGGCAAAGAACGGCAGGAAGGACAGCTTCGCACCGGTCTTGGCCTGGAAGTCGGCCTTCACCGCGTCACGGAACTGCGCGACGCGAGTGACGTCGACCTCGACCACGGTGGTGAGCTGTGCAGTGCCCTGCAGCGACTCGACCGCGCGCTCGGCGACGATCTTGCGCAAGCGCGACATCTTCACCGTGGTGCCACGCAGTTCGGACACGGCCGGGGCCGGGGCAGCCGCAGCCGGAGCGGCAGCGGCCGGCGCAGCGGCAGCCGGAGCAGCCTTGGCAGCCGCGGCGAGCACGTCCTGCTTGGTGATGCGGCCACCGATACCGGTCGGGGTCACGGTGCTCAGGTCGACGCCGCGCTCCTGGGCGAGCTTGCGCACCAGCGGAGTCACGTAGCCCGTGCCGACGCCAGCAGCAGCAGGGACCGCCGGGGCGGGCGCAGCCGCGGGAGCAGGTGCAGTCGCGGGAGCCGCAGCCGGAGCAGCAGCGGGCGCAGCTGGCGCCTCGACCGGAGCAGCAGCGGGCGCAGCTGGCGCCTCGACCGGAGCAGCAGCGGGCGCAGCTGGCGCCTCGGCGGCAGGAGCAGGAGCCGCTTCAGCAGCCGGAGCCGGAGCAGCGGCCGGAGCCTCGACCGGGGCAGCACCAGCAGCGCCCACGACGGCGAGCGGAGCGCCAACCGGAACGGTCTCGTCCTCACCGACCAGGATCTGCTGCAGCACGCCGGCGACCGGGCTCGGGATCTCGGTGTCGACCTTGTCGGTCGAGATCTCGAGCAGCGGCTCATCCACCTCGACCGAGTCGCCGACGGCCTTCAGCCAGCGGGTCACGGTGCCTTCGCTGACGCTTTCGCCCAGTTCCGGCAGGTTGATGGTGGTGCCCGCAGCGGCCGGAGCCGGAGCAGCAGCCGGGGCGGCCGCGGCAGGAGCCTCAGCAGCAGGAGCCTCAGCGACCGGAGCCGGTTCAGGCTCGGCAGCGGGGGCCGGAGCCTCCGCAACCGGGGCCTCGGCGGCCGGGGCAGCTGCCGGAGCAGCTGCGCCATCGCCAGTGCCGATGACCACGAGCGGCGCGCCAACTGGCACGGTCTCGTCCTCGGCAACGAGGATCTGCTCGATCACGCCAGCGACCGGGCTCGGGATTTCAGTGTCGACCTTGTCAGTCGACACCTCGAGCAGTGGCTCGTCGACCTCAACGCGGTCACCGACCGACTTGAGCCAACGGGTCACGGTGCCCTCAGTAACGCTTTCACCGAGTGCCGGCAGGTTGACGGACTCGCTCATGGTCTTACTCCTTCAGAAAGTTCTTCTGTCTCAACGGTAGCCGAGGCATCTTCATGCCCGCTGGGCTGGGTTACAGGCTGTGCAGCGGCTTTCCGGCAAGTGCCAGTGCGACCTCGCCGATCATTTCGTTCTGAGTGGGGTGACCGTGAATGAAGCTTGCAACGTCCTCGGGGTAGGCTTCCCAGTTCACGATGAGCTGGGCCTCGCCGACGAGTTCGCCCACGCGCGGGCCGATAGCCGAGAAACCGACGATGGGGCCTTCCTTGACGCGGACGAGCTTGACGAAACCAGTGCCGCCGAGGATCTCGCTCTTGGCGTTCCCGGCGATGTTGTATTCCACGCTTTCGATCTGGTCGGCGCCGTACTGTTCCTTGGCCTTGGCCTCCGACAGACCCACCGAAGCGATCTCGGGGTCGCAGTAGGTGACCTTTGGGATGTTCACGTCGGCGACGACCTGCGGGTTCAGGCCCGCGATCTCTTCGGCGACGAAGATGCCCTGCTGGTAGCCGCGGTGCGCCAGCTGCAGGCCGGGCACGATGTCGCCGACCGCGTAGACACCCTTGACCGAGGTCTCAAGGCGCTCGTTGGTGATCACGAAGCCGCGGTCGATGGTGACGCCGACCTCTTCGAAACCGAGACCAGCGGTGTTCGGGCCGCGGCCGACGGCAACCAGCAGCAGTTCCGCGTCGATGGTCTCGCCCGATTCCAGCGTGACGACCACGCCGTTGTCGTCCTGGGTCACACCGGCAAAGCGGGCGCCCAGCTTGAAGTCAATGCCGCGCTTGCGGAAGGCGCGCTCCAGCGCCTTCGAAACGCCCTCTTCCTCGTTGGGGACCAGGTGGGGCAGGCCCTCGATGATGACGACTTCAGCACCAAAGGACTTCCAGACGCTGGCGAACTCCACGCCGATCACGCCACCGCCGAGGACGGCGACCTTCTTCGGGACGTAGTTCAGTTCCAGAGCGTGCTCGGAGGTGATCACGCGGCCGCCAATTTCGAGGCCCGGCAGGGTCTTGGAGTAAGAGCCGGTGGCCAGCACGACGTTCTTGGCGGTGATGGTGCGGTCGCCCACCTGCACGGTGGTCGGCGAGGTGAGACGACCTTCGCCCGCGACAACGTCCACCTTGCGAGCCTTGAGCAGACCCTGCAGACCCTTGTACTTCTTCTCGACGATGTCGGTGCGGTACTTGGTCACGCCCTCCATGTCGATGCCGTAGAGCAGCGAGGAGATGCCGTACTTCGCGGACTCGCGAGTGATGTCGGCAACCTCTGCGCTGTGCAGCAGGGTCTTAGTGGGGACACAGCCGCGGTGGAGGCAGGTGCCGCCCAGCTTGTCCTTCTCGATGACAACTGCGGTCAGGCCGAGCTCAACGGCGCGGATAGCCGTTGCGTAGCCGGCACTGCCGCCGCCGATGACTGCGATGTCGTACTGGTCGGACACTCAGTGCTCCTTGTGGGGAAGAGTAGTGGCTGGTTTTGCCCGTGGCCGAGGCATGGCCGACCCATGGGCGTGCCCTCCCAGCCTACTACTCGAGAACCCTCAGTCGGTGCCGTCTGCGGCGAGTTCTTCTGCCGAATTGGCAGCCATCTGCTCACCCAGGCGAACAAGGGTCCGCAATGCCACTGCCGTGGGGCCCGGTGCGGTGAATCCGTACCCGCTGGCCTTGTTGTATGCGGTGCCCGCGATATCAAGGTGCGCCCAGGGTAGCGGCGAGGATGCATTGTCCGTGCCAACGAACTCGCGCAGGAACACGCCCGCCAGCAACATGCCTGCCGCCGTGTTGCCCGGCTTGGCATTCGCGATGTCGGCCACGTCGCTGTCGAGGAGAGCCCGAAGCTCCGAGGGCAGCGGCATGGCCCAGAAGGTTTCCTCGGCCGCCTTCGACGCGGCCATGATCTGGCTGACGCCACGCTCGTTGCCCATCACCGCGGTAGTGCGGGTGCCGAGCGCGACCGTGGCAGCACCGGTCAGGGTCGCGACATCCACGATCAGGTCCGGCTGCTCCTCGCTGGCGGCGACGAGGCCGTCGGCCAGCACAAGCCGACCCTCAGCATCCGTGTTCAGCACTTCGATCGTCTTGCCGCCACGCACGGTGATCACATCGTTCGGGCGCATCGCCGTGCCGGACGGTAGGTTTTCGGCAATGCACATCCATGCCGTGACACGTACCGGCAAGTTCAGGCGGATCACCGCCAGGATCGCGCCAAGCACGGTGGCGGCGCCGGTCATGTCGTACTTCATGCCCACCATGGACGAGGCGGGCTTCAGCGATAGGCCGCCGCTGTCGAAGGTAATGCCCTTACCCACCAGCGCGAGGTGTCGTTTCGCACCCTCCGGTGCAGAGCTGATCTTGACTAGGCGCGGCGGGCGCGACGAGCCCTGGCCGACGCCAAGGATGCCGCCGAAGCCGTCCCGGGCGAGTTCGGCTTCGGTCCACTCCTGCACTGTGGCTCCGAGTGCGGTGGCCTCCGCAATCGCCCGCGCGGCGAGGTTCGCCGGGGCCAGGTCCGCGGGAGGCGTCAGCACGAGTTCCTTGATCAAGGCCGCCGAGTCCGCGATCGCGAGCGCGCGATCCAGGCCAAATGCCACCTCGTCCGCATCCGGGGTACCGACGATGCTGAACTTGCTGGCCGGGATGCTGCTCGATTCAGGCTGCTTGCTCTTGCCTGCGGTGTAGCGGTAGGTGCCCAGTAACGCGCCTTCCGCGATGGCGGCGACCACGTCCGCGTCGGGGGTCGGCACGGCGAAGGTGATGGATGCGATACCAGTGATGTGGCGGGTCAGGGCGCCCGCGGCCATCCGAAGGGTCGGAGAGTTCACGCCGCCAGAGCCCAAGCCGAGCAAGGCGATGCTGCCTGCAGCGAAGTTGCCGGGGGCCGGGATGCGGGTGATCTCGTCCCGCTTTGCCGTGACGCCGATCTTGGCAAGCTGCGACTGCATGCCGGTCAGCGCCGGGTCGTCATGCAGGATCCGAGGTCCGTCTTCCTCTAAGGCAACGGCGATGACGAGTACGTCAGTCTCGATCTCGGCGAGGCGCGTCGAGGCTGCGGACAGGTACGTGACGGGGGAGTGGGCCATGACGAAATCGTAGTCCGCATTGCAACGCTCGGGTCGGCAGTCCCGCTGGCCGAGCAGTGGTGAGGCTGCGGTGTTCCCCGTCGATTCGCTGTCCGCGAAGCCGCAGGCCGCGGTCAGTCCGGCCCACTAGCATGGGGGTATGTCTGCAGTGCCGCTCTACGAATTGGACCCTGATGTGCAGGTGCCCAGGGGGCTGCCGCTGGTCGTACTCCTGACCGGCTTCACCGACGCGGGGTCGGCGGTGGCGCACGCGACGGAATACTTGCTGGAAACGCTGGACCACCAGGTCGTGGCCGAGTTCCGCAACGACGACCTGTTGGACTACCGGGCGCGTCGTCCCTCGATCGTGTTCGATGAGGATCACCTCACCGACTATCAGGCGCCGCAGCTTGCGCTGCGTCTGGCCGAAGACGAACTCGGCGCACCCTTCTTGATGTTGACCGGCTACGAGCCGGACTTCCGGTGGGAACAGTTCACGGCTGAACTCATCGACCTGGTGGAGCGCCTCGGCGTGTCCAGCACCGTGTGGGTGCACGCCATCCCGATGCCGGTGCCACACACCCGTCCCATTGGTACGACGGTGAGCGGCAACCGGATGGAACTGATTGAGGCCTATTCCGTCTGGCGCCCGCGCACGCAGGTCCCGGTGAATGTCGGTCACTTGATCGAGTACCGCCTCGCGGAACGCGACTTCAGCGTGGCGAGTTTCGCACTGCTGATTCCGCACTACCTCGCGGACACCGAATATCCCGCTGCCGCGGTGGCAGCCATTGAACGGGTCTCACTGGCCACGGGACTGATGCTGCCGAGTGAGGATCTGCGCGAGGACGACCGCGAGTTCTTGGGCAAGCTCACCGATCAGATGCAGAACAATGTTGAATTGCAGCGTCTGGTGGCCACACTCGAAGAGCGGCATGACGACTACATGGAAAGCGCCAACGTGCGCAATCCGCTCACCGACCTGGATGGTGAGATCCCGAGCGCCGAGGTCATCGCGGAAGAATTGGAGCGATTCTTGGCAGCGCAGAACCCCAACGAGGACGAGGTCTAAACCAGGCACCGCCTCGGCCCGACCCTATGTGGGTCGCGGGTAATCGCCGTTACCAGTGCACGCGGGTGAGCTGGCCGGACAGCCGCCACAGTCGCAGGGCCGTTCGGGCCGCGTCCTTCGGTAGCGGCGCCGGCGAGGCAGCCGGCGCCCCAGCGGCGCCGAAGCGGTCCGCAGGGCCGATCCATGACCCGGCCGGCGGGATCGGGCCGAACGCAGCGGCCATGATCGAATCGGCGGCGGCGTCGGCGTCGTGTCCGATTAGATTCACAGCGGCGCGCTGCAACAGGTTGCTGGCGCTGCCCTGCACCGCGCCCGGGTGAGCAGCAATGGACCGTACGCGAGCACCCTGC
>Ga0182793_1002460_pt1 | contig 10637 bp, 5 predicted proteins | sample Passage237A_FD_130498 | JGI IMG/M metagenome (GOLD analysis project Ga0182793, IMG submission 130498) | Cellulose adapted compost microbial communities from Newby Island Compost Facility, Milpitas, CA, USA - Passage2 37A (version 2) (version 2) ...
ATCGCGCAAAGCTGGGAGAAGCTCAAGCAGGTTACGAAGATCGCGTGGGAGGCGATCAAGTTTGCCGCTGTCGGCGCGATTGACCTGATTCTTGAATCGTTCGCCGGGATGTTGCGCGGCATGGCAAAGCTCGCCAGCGTGGAGATTCGCGGAGAAAAGATATTCGGCGGAACCGCCGAGGGGCTTGGGGCGCTGGCAAACGAAATCAGCGGAGTGCTGACGCCGCTGAGCGACTACGAGGCCGCCGTCAAAGCGATCAACACTGCGCACGAGGAAGGATCCGGCGAGAACAAGAAGATGCTCGCCGACTTGCAATCCGCCACGGCTGCGACGTTCGCTGCGAAGGATGCGACGACGGGGCTTGGTGGCGCGCTCAACGATACCGCCACGGGTGGCACCAATGCTGGAAAGGGTCTTTCCGAAGCAGCCAAAGCGGCGCGCGAGTTCGTGAAGGGCGCGCAGGATCGCGTTGCGGAACTCGCGAAGGAAGTGGCGACGTTCGGCAAGAGCGAAGGCGCAGTACTCCAGTACGACGCCGCCAACAAGAAGCTCACCGCCACACAGCGCCAACGCATTGCGGCAGCGGCGGGTGCCATCGACGCATTGAACGCCGAGAAAAAGTCGCTGGAAGACAGCAAGCGGGCACTGGAAAGCCTCGCATCCATGAATGCCGATCTGGATGAGAAGCTCGTGCAACTCGCTGACGAAATCAGCGGAGCCGACAGCGCGCAGATGGCGTTCAACGAAACGATGCGTGCTGCAACGAAAGAGTACGAGGCTGCAGGCGGTGCTCTGAATCCGGATGCCGTGAAGGCCTACACCACCGCGCATGAGAAGGCGCAGCGCGTCATGGAGGACACGCGCGGCATCGAGCGGCAGACCGAAGCGCTACGCGAAATGGAAAAGCAGATACAGGAGGCGCAGCGCTGGTGGGAGGATTTCACCGGCGATCTTGCCGACGCGATCCTCGACGGCAGCCAGGGCGTGAAGCGCTGGTGGAAACAGATGCTGGACGACATGAAGCGCCAGCTGATCCAGAGCGGGCTGCTCAAGCTGTTCGGCAGCATCTTCGGCGGTGGTGGCGGCGGCGGTTGGGGCGGCCTGATTTCCGCCGGCATTGCCGCTGCGGTCGGCGGCGGCAGCTCCAGCGCGAGCGCAAGCGGCGCGCTGGTGAATACCGGCGTCAACTCCGCGCTTTCCAACAGCGGCGTCAGCCTGTTCGACCCGTCATCGTGGGTGACCGCCGGCAAGTCGCTGTGGAACGGATTCGCGGGCGCGCAATCGGCAACGGCGAACAGCACGATCTTCGGCTCGTACTCCGGCGCAATGCCCGGCTCGGCGATGACGTCTCCGTGGTCCACCGGCGCGTCGCCCTGGTCGACAACGGGCGGGCAAGGCATGACGGTCGGACCGGGCAGCTATCAGTACGCGCCCTCCACGTTCGGCTACGTCGCCGCCGGCGCTGCTGGCGCGTACGCGGGCTGGCAGCGCTGGCAAGGGTCGAACAAAGACGCCGGCGGAGCGCTCGGGGCTGCCGCATACGGCGTTGGCACATATTCTGCGGCAATCGGCGTCGGTGCCGCCGCAACGGGCGGCCTTGCCGTCGGTCTTGCCGCGATCCCCGTGGTCGGCTGGATCGCGCTGGCGGCAATGGCCGTCGATATGCTCAGCGGCGGCAAGCTCTTCGGCACCAAGGGCAAACTCCACCACAGCAACCTTTCGCTGGACGTTGGCGCGGAAGGCGTCGATCTCGCGCAGAGCTACACGCTCAAAGGCCAGAAAGCCTTTTTCGGCGGAACCAAGTGGACCACGAAGAACGTCACGCCGGACGCGGAATCCGTCGCGGCCGCGCAGGCGTTCTATCAGGCACTGCTCGACAATCGCACCGAGTTCGCGAAGGCATTCAACGCCGAAACCGGCGCGCTGATCGGCGGTTCGTGGGCGGCGGAGTACGACAAGAAAGGCAACGTCACGTCGCAGTCGGCGACGGTGATGGGCGTGGAATACAAGGATGCCGATCAGGAGGCATTCGGGCGCATCCTGATCGCCGAAAACATGATCGACGTGCTCACGCAGTTCGACGATCAAGTATCGGTGCTCGCCGAGAACGTGCGCGGCGACGTCGATGCGCTCGAGGCGTATGCCAACCAGTACGCCAACGCGATCGGCATGGTGAATGCGGCGGTCGAAGGCGGCATGAAGTCGCTCGCACTCGGCTCCGAGCTCTCCGTGCAGTCGTTCATGAATCTCGCGCGCGAGATGGCCAACGCCGGCGAGACGATCGAGCAGACGGTGCAGCGCCTCCTCGAAGCGCAGGCGCAATACGACCAGTTCGTTGCGCAGTTCCAGCCCGGCCCGGTGTACGTCAACGACTTCGAGGCGGCGCTCTCGCAAGTGTTCACGCAGATGCAGGCGAACATCGCGCAGGCCAACGCGCTGGCCCGCGCCGCCGGTGCCGAGGGCGCGGCAACGGAAGACCTGGTCGCGATTCATGCCTACGCCGCGCGCCAGTTCGCAACGTTGTTGGCCCAGCTGGAATCCGCCGCGCAGGATGCCGCGTTCGGCCTCGGCCTCACGGACATCGGCAGCTATGACGCGATCACTGCCGAGATCGAGCGGCTGCAGGCGCGCGCCGGCGCGGCCGAACAGCCGATCCGCGACTTCGGCAGCGCGATCGAGAGCGCGGCGCAGCGCGCGTCCGACGCGATCAATCTGCTGCTGGGCGACCTCTCGCCGCTCAATGACCTCGAAAAACTCGAAGTAGCGCGCGGCGGACTGATGCAGGGATCGGTCACGCAGGAGCAGTTCCTGCAGATCGCACGCCGGCTGTTCGGCAGCTCGATGCAGTACGAACAGGAGTTCTCGTTCGCGCAGCGCTACGGCGGTCGCGGCGCGGCGGCGGATGCATCGTCGTCATATGGCGGTTCCGGTTCCGCCGCGCAGGGGCTGACAACCGAAGAACGCGAGCGCCTCGAGCGGCTGCTGGAAATGCAGCAGGAGGCGCAGGCGCGGCAGCAGCTGCTGCAGTACCAGTCGTTCACGGCGCAGCTTGCGGAGATTTCCGCCGCGCGAGAAGAGGACTGGACGAGCGTTGCGGAGCGGATGGGTATCGATGTCGACAAGCTCATTGCCGGCCTCGGCCTGCAGTCTGAAAACGAGCTGGACGATCTGATCGAGCACTACCAGGAGCAGCTCGACAGCGAGGAACGCAACACAACGCGCATCGTTGACGAGCTGCGCGCGATCCGCGCGGCCCTCGAGCGTGACGAGCAGCGCCGCGAGACCGGCCGCGATGACATCGTGGTCCGCCCGCCGACCGGCCCCGGCGGACGCGAGCCGATCAGCGGCGGCGACCTGCGCGAAGCCGTTGCAGACGGCGTCGAGCGCGGCTACGAGCGCAGTGCGGGGCGGTACATCGGCCGCGGCCGTCAACAACAGGTGCGAGCATGACGACGAAACGCAAGCAAGTGCTGGCCACGATCATCGCGAGCGCGGACGGCGTTCCGCCTCTGTCGCTGGCGGCCCATGTTCCCTTCACAGACATGGGCGCGGCGTACAGCGGTCGCGTCGTCGCGAGCGGCGGCGCGGGCAGCTACAGCTACAGCGTCACGGCGAAACCGGCGTGGATGACTGCGACGCAGGTTGGGCAGGTACTGGAGCTGTCTGGCACGGCCGGCGCGCCGGGCTATCTCACCGTCACCGTCACCGACGCGTTGCTCGACAGCGCGACGCGCACGTTCTACGCCGATACCGGCGGCACCATCCGACCGCCGAAAGACCCCGGCTACCTGCCTGCGCGGCCGAGCGGACCGATCCTGCACCGCCGACACAACGGCTCGAACAAGGCATTCAGCGTGCAGGAGCTGCTCAACGCGCCGACGTTGCCGCTGACGTGGGGATCGCCCGTTGGCACGCTGCCGCCCGGCATGACGTGGAATGCGATCAGCGGAGCACTGGTGTCGTTCTTCGGCACGAGTGTCGCAGGGGAATACCTCTGGAGCGTGCCGGTGACGGACGCCGCGGGCCAGTCGACTACGATCAGCATCAAGATCGTCGTCGACGACGCGATCACGCTGACCGCCGACCTGCCCGATGCGATCGTCGGCCAGCCCTATGCCGGACGCATCACGGCGATCGGCGGCGCGGAGCCGATCACGATCACGCTGTCCAGTGGCGCGCTGCCGCCGGGCATGAAGTTGCTGCCGGACGGCACGTTCGACTCGAAGGCCGTGCCGACGGCCGCGAGCGCACCCGACGCGGCGAGCACGTTCGAGGTGGTCGCTACGGACGCACTGGGCGCGCAGTCGCCACCGCTCGCGTGCGAACTGCGCGTCACGAGCGGCATGCTGTTGGTCGGGCCCGGGCGATTCCTGTTCAGCTCGCTGACGGGAGTCGTCGGCATCGACTTCCTCGCTCATATTTTCGGTGACGGCAGCGATGGCAGTGCAGTACTGGACGGATCGAACGAGGTTGCGTGGGCGACCCGAATTGGGTCCGTCTATAGGATGGCGCGCGATGCATACCTGCACGATCTGACGATCGAGCCTGGCTGCCGTCTGGAGACGAACGGATATCGCATTTTCGGAACCGGATGTCTCGGACTGGACGGGTGCGGCGAAGGAACGATCGTCGACTGGCCAGCTGCGAACAAGCTGGGGGCCAATGGAACGAACACGGGATCCACTGCAGCCGGCGGTACTGCGCTCATCAACGCATTGGGGACGGTGGGATCGGCGACCTACGGCGGCAACGGCGGCGTGGGCGCAACGTCTGGTTCCGGCTCTGCGCCCGGCGCCGGCGCGAGCGCCATACCGAGTAACGGCGGCAGCGGCGGCGGCGGCTCGAGTGGTGGTGCTGGCGGCAACGGAACCTCAACGAATGGCAGTAACGGCGGCACGAGCGGAACCGCGTCCACGAATACCGACATTCGAACGGCGTTCCAACTGATGCTGAGAGGCGCTTCGCTGATTGAGGGGGGATGCGGTGGCGGCGGTGGCGGTTACGGCGGCAATAACGGGGCCACGCGCGGCGGCGGCGGCGGCGGTGGTGGTGGTGGTGGCGCAGTCGTCTACATCGCGTTCCGCATGATCCGTACGTCATCGACTACTGCAGCAGGTTGCATCAATGCAGACGGTGGGGCGGGCGGCGATGGGTGCCCAGTGCTGCTGAACAATATAGGCGGCGGTGGTGGTGGCGCCGGCGGTGGTGGCGGCTATGTGCATATCATTTTCGGCGAGCGTGTGTACACGAGCGGCGGAGCGATCGCTGCGCTCGTGCGGGCGAATGGTGGACTCGGCGGCGCAGCTGGCCAAAACGCAACCAACCCGTCGCGGTCTGGCCACGCAGGTCCGGATGGGGCTGGTGGGAACATCAAGGCGATCGACGTCTATCAATCGATCGTGCATTCGGAAAGCGGAATGGCTGGCGGCGGAACTCGCATCTGTGAGATGACGCTATGACGACGCGCACGTACTGCGTGCTCGACCAGAGCGCCGCCGGCGACGGCCTGTCCGTCGACGAGGGCGGCACGATCGTCACGACCAACCGCAACGCCCTGGATATCCAGCGCGCGGTGCTGGGCACGATTGCTGTCCACGAGGGCACGTACCACTTCGAAGCGTACGCGTGGAGCGTGTCGCGCGGCGACTTGTCGGGCCTCGTTTCGATTGGCATCGCGCGCAGCGACGCGCCACTCGACGAAGCGGTCGGTTCCACGCTCTCGTACGGATTGCGACCCGCCGACGGAGCGATTCACGGCGCAGGCGGCAAGATCGCGACGATCGACGCGATCGCGGAGCGGAACTGCATCGGCGTGCGAGTCGTGCTCGGGCCGAGCGCGGCATCGGTGACGTGGTTTCTCAACGGCAATGAGCTCCACACCGAGTCTCTGCCGACCGGCCAGCGCTGGACGCCGGCGATCTCGATCGGCTCGCCGGAAGCGGGCGACGTGAGCGTCACGATCAACGCCGGGCAGAGTCGCTTCGACTTCTTCGCCGCCGCCGCGCCGGGCTGGTACACGGAGACGCGCGGACTCGCGACGCTGTACCTGTCGCTCGCCCGCGAGGGGTTTCTCAGCGACGCCGGCGACACGCCGGCAAACACGCTGTTCCGGCCGCGCATCCTCAACCCGGAATCCTTCAGCGTTAAGCGCGCGCCGGCGACGTGGTGGCAGTCCGGCGGAGGTTCGGCGAGCGGCTCGGCGTTCGGCACGCTGAAACTCGACAACAGCGATGGGGCGCTCGATTCACTGCTCGACATGGACGTGCGCGACGCGACGCTCGTGCTGCAAGACCTGGACGCACCGGCGCACGGCGCGGGCAGCACGGCGGCGGCGCGCACGGTGATGACCGCGTGCATCGATTCCGTGACGTCGCCCAGCGCGGGCGTGCTCGACGTGCGCCTGCGCGACACGCTCGCGCGGCTCGACAAACCATTGCCATGCCGCGTGATCCCACCCTTTGCCGACGAAGGCGCGCGCGGGCGCATCTATCCCGTCGGCCTCGGCGCGCAGCGCAACGTGCGCCCGCTGCTGTTCGACACGCCGCCGGACACGGGCATGCCGATCTACGTGCTAGGCGACGCGCCGATGAGCAACGTCACGCTTGTGACCGACGGCGGCGCGATGCTCGATCCGCTCAGCGCGCCGCCGCAGTGGACGTCGGCGCTCGGCGGCGCCGGCATCCAGCTCGACACCGCGCCTGTCTACCGGCTCTCTGCGGATTGCTCGTCCGTCGGCGAGCAGTACACGATCCCGGGCGCAGAGGACGTGCTCGCAGGAATCGGTGATTTCGCAACGTGGTCCGGCGGCGAGCCTGACGGCTGGAGCAAGCCCACGTCGCCGACGTTCCCGCCCGCTGTGGTCGCCAACGGCTCGATCGCGCAGACATCTGCGCACGGCCGGCCTTCGTCGCTGCGCATCACGTCGAACGTCGCACTCAGCAATTCACCGGGCGGCAGCTACCTCGGCTATCCCGTGCTGCTCGACACGGCTCCGTTGCAGCCGGGGCGCACCTATCGCATCACGTTCTCGCTGCTCTACAGCCTGGGCACGCCGGACCCGTACGGCAACGAGGGCCACGGCTTCTTCATCCTCACGAAGATGAGCCGGGACAAGCGGTACTGGGTCACGCCACACCTCGATCCGCTGCGCGTGCCGCTCGCAGGCGGCCGGCAGTTCACGTTCCTCTACACCGTTCCGCCGACGGAATTGTCAGCGCTCGGGCTGTACCTGTGCTGCGCGAGCGGCACGAACAGCCAGACGCCGCCCACGACGGCAGGCGCGACGTGCGTGATCGACGACCTGCGCGTGCAGTTGCTCGGGCAATACGTCGCGTTGCCGCTGGATGGCATGACGCTGACGGAGGCGTTCCGGGAGATTCTGGTGCGCCGTGCTGGCGAGCCGGAGGGCATCTTCAGTGCGGCGGACACGCAGGCGATCGACGACGAGACCGGCATCCGCATCGGAGCGCGCTGGACCGAGCAGCCGAACATCCGCGAGATGCTGCAGGAGATCGCGGACACGTATGGCGCGGTGTTGTACACCGACCGCTACAACGTGATCCGTGTGCGCCGCTTCCGCGATGCCGAGCGCGACGGCGCCACCGTCGTCGCGGACATCAAGACATGGGGCGCGCGCATCCGGGTCGACGACGCGCCGAACCTCACGACGTCGTACGGCGTGCGCCGCAACTGCGAGCCCTTCGGCGACGGCGATTACGTCACCGACACTGCCGGTGTACCGCCGACGCAGCGAGAAGCATGGTCCGGGACGAGCCAGATCCGATTCACGACCGCTGCGCGGCCGAGCAGCGAGTACGCATTCGCGGTTGGAGCGCCGTGGGAACACCTGCTGTGCGACGAGCCGGGTCCTGCGCGTGCGCTCGTCGAAGAGATCGTCTCGCTGTACGCGCCGCGCGACACCGCGGCGAGCGGACTCAACGCGACGATGCCGATCGAGCAGCGCAGCGGCAAGCGCAAGATCGCCGCGATCGAGGTGCCGTACGACAACAACCAGGTGGGCGCGACGACGACCGTAGATCCGTGCGACCTGCAATACGCCGACGTGCTCGAAGTCACGATGCCAGTAGGCGCGACACCGACGCCGACACGCACGCGCCGCATGGCGCTCACGGCGTGGGAGGATTTCCCGTTCGCCGGCAAGATCAGATTGGAGGGCAACTACCGATGATCGTCGGACACAGCCTGCCGGATCCCGCCTGGTCGATCGCAAGCTCGCATCTCAGCGGCGCGGCGATCATCTCGCCGGCGAGCGCGCTCAGCGACCGCCGCCCTGACACCCCCACGCGCATGCAGTGGATGACGGGCACGCCGGACAGCGCGCACAAGCTCTACCTGCGCGGCGACTGGTCGCCCGCGTTCGTGCCGCGCATCGTCGGCATCCTCAACCCTTCGCTGCCGGCGGACCTGCTCGTGACGGTTTCGTTCCGTCGACCGAGCGACACGTTCGGCACGTACCCGTACCAACCGACGATGCTGCAGGTCGGCGGCCAGCGCATCGTCGTCGGGCCGCGCGGCGAGAAGACCTGCTGGTTGCTGGTCGCGCCGGGCGCGTCGCCGGTATCCGGCGTGCAGTTCGAGATCTGGAACAACGTCGGTGGCGTGACCGCGATCACCAGCGCGGAGCAGTTCACGGTCGGCGAAGCCCTCGTGTGCCCAGCCGAGGATGTCGAGATCGAGGCCGGCTGGAGCTTCGAATACATCGACCCGACGACCACGCAGTTCGATCCGTGGCGGCAGCCGTACGCGCAGCCCGGCACGCCGTATCGCCGTCTCACATGGCAGCTGATGCCCGAATTGCAGTCGGATGTGTTCGGCACGGCCGGTCGAGCGCGTGCTCGGTTGAAAGCCCGCATCGATCGCGGCCAGACGTGCGTTTACATCCCGCGCAGCACGCTCAACGGGACGTTCGACACCGACATGCTTCACGGCACCGCAATGCTCGGCATCGCGACGAACCTGAGCGGCTTCACGCACGCGGCCGGCCCGTATTTCAACGACGGCCGCAACGTCGTCACGGAGGTCCCGATCCCCACATAGAAAGAGGGAGCGACCGGTGCGGCGCTCCAACGCCGTACCGGCCGCCCAAGCCACGAGGGGTGATCTCGTGATTCAGGCCGAGGCTCCCTGCCGCGACGTCGCAGCAGGGCAAGCATCGCCGATTCCGATCTCAGAACCGGAGACACGAATGGCTCACCCGATCATCCCTTGGCCCGGCGGAAAGCGCCGGCTGCTGAAGCACCTGCTCTCTGACATCCCGACCCACACGACGTACATCGAAGCGTTTGCCGGTGGTCTCGCACTGCTGCTGGCCAAGCCCGCTGTGAAGGCCGAGGTCGTCAATGACATCGACAGCGAGCTGGTGCGCCTGTATCGCTGTGTCGCCAACCATCTCGACGAGCTGGTGCGCCAGTTCCGCTGGGCACTGGTGAGCCGCGAGATGTTCCGCTGGGCGCAACTCCAGCACGTCGACACGCTGACCGACATCCAGCGCGCCGCACGGTATTACTTCCTGCAAAAGGTCTGCTTCGGCGGAAAGGTCCACGGCCGTACGTTCGGCGTGACGCCCTCCGGACCGCCGCGACTCAACCTGCTGCGGATGGAAGAGGACCTCAGCCAGGCGCACCTGCGGCTCGCACGGGTGACGATCGAGAACCTGCCGTGGCGCGAGTGCCTGCGCCGCTACGATCGACCCGGCGCGCTGTTCTTCCTCGACCCGCCGTACTGGCAGACGGAAGGGTACGGACAGCCGTTCGGCGAACAGGAGTACGTCGATTTGGCGGCCGCGATGCGTGCCCTACAGGGACGCGCAATGCTGACGATCAACGACCACCCACGCATGCGCGAGGTGTTCCGCGCGTTCCGCCGGGAGCGCGTCTCGATCAACTACACGATCGGCGGTGGCGACAAAGCGAAGGCTGCAGGAGAGCTGATCTACCGCACGTGGTAGAGCACGGGTCGCTACGCGGTCGCGTTGGCTTGGCGCTGGGCTTCGGCAAAGCCGACCCAACGCCCGCTCTTGTCCAGCCCACGATCGGCCAGCGTGGCGCGGGCCAACTCGTTCAAATCGATCTCGCCACGCGCCGCCGCCACCAGCAGCGTCGTGTGCGCGGACTGCAGGATGAGGACATCGTCGATCGGCAGGTCGAGCAGGGAGGCAGCGGCTTCGGCGGGATTCATGGCGCGTCCAAATGTGATGGCGTACGACCAGTGACGCTCTGGTGCGCCTCGCCAGCAAGCACTTTCGACGTCGCGCCGCGACATGGCCAAGGAGGCACGGTAGATTGTCGCCTCGACTCTCCGTCGCCCCGGACGTTTGAGCCGCCGGACTGCGAAGCAGGTGCAGGTGGCAGGAGGGTCGAACTTCCACTACCCCGACACACCGCCCGGTTTAAAGCCCGTTCGAACCGTCTAGAAGGGCTTGCAAACCAAGTGCGGAGATTTCGCAAACCATGTGCCGCGCTACACCGCCGCCACCGAACCCGCCGCTTCCCCACCCTCCGCCGAAGCCGCCACGCCCGCCGCGATTGACGAAACCACCGCCTCCGCCGCTGCCGAGCAGGCCGAAGAACAGACCGAGCACGCCGGCACCGATGCCGATCGCGAGCACGCTGCTGACC
>Ga0182793_1002463_pt1 | contig 10620 bp, 10 predicted proteins | sample Passage237A_FD_130498 | JGI IMG/M metagenome (GOLD analysis project Ga0182793, IMG submission 130498) | Cellulose adapted compost microbial communities from Newby Island Compost Facility, Milpitas, CA, USA - Passage2 37A (version 2) (version 2) ...
GCGCGGCTGACCCGGCTGCCGCAGGCGGAAGCCGTCGCGAGGCGCCCGCCGTCGCCGATGTGGAGAATCCGCCGCGATGACGTGGAATCTTGGACAGTCGACACACGTTGTCGATCGCGGCGGAACGATCCGTCATCACCCCCACCCGGCTCTCACAGGCTCCATCGAGCCTGTCCTGCCGACCGCCTCTCAAGGAGAATCCATGCGCAGGCGCACTGCCGTCGCCACCGATGTCGTGACCGATGCCGCCGTCGAGGCCGTCGGGCATGACATCGAGGCCGAGGACGCGCTGAAGGAGGTCGAGGTCAACGCCGGCGCGAACATGACGCGCGGCCAGATCCTCGGCTACATCGTCATGCTCGGCGCGCTCGTCGCGCTCGGCCCCTTCACCGTCGACCTGTACCTGCCTGCCTTCCCGTCGGTCGCGAAGGACCTGCTCACCACCGACGCCGCGGTCCAGATCACCCTCACCGCGACCGCCGTCGGCTTCGGCCTGGGCCAACTCATCGTCGGGCCGCTGTCGGACTCCGTGGGCCGTCGCCGCCCGCTCGTCATCATGACGGCGGTGCACGTGCTCGCGAGCATCGGCGTCGCGCTGGCGCCCACCGTCGAGTGGGTCATGGTCGGCCGCGTCTTCCAGGGCATCGGCGCCGCCGGCGGCGGCGTGGTCGCGATGGCGATGGTGCGCGACATGTTCGGCGGCCAGCGGCTCATCCGCATGCTGTCGCGCCTGGCGCTCATCCAGGGCTTCGCGCCGGTGTTCGCGCCCGTGATCGGCTCCCAGCTGCTGCGCGTCGTCGAGTGGCGCGGCATCTTCTGGGTGCTCGCGGCCTACGGCCTGGTCATGGTGACCGTCACCGGATTCTTCGTGCGCGAGACGCTGCCGGACAGCCGTCGCAGCAAGGTCTCCACGCGCATCGTGGGCGTGCGCTACCGCCGCCTGCTGGGCGACCCCGCCTTCCTCGGCGTGGCCGTCATCGGCGCGTCGGTGTTCACCGCGCTGTTCTCCTACCTGTCCGCCTCGTCATTCGTGCTGCAGGAGCAGTACGGCCTCACCGCGCAGCAGTACGGCTACGTCTTCGGCCTGAACTCGATCGGCCTGGTCGTGGCGACGCAGGTCTCAGCGCGGCTCATGCGCTTCCTCGCGCCGCCGACGGTGACGACCATCGGCCTGACCGTCATGACGGTGGGCGCGGTCGCCCTGCTCGTGGGCGCGGAGCTCGGCTGGGGCCTGCTCGCGGTCATCATCCCGCTCGTGTTCATCATCGGCTCCGCAGGTCTCATCTTCCCGACGGTCCAGGTCATGGCGCTCGCCGACCACCCGGCCGAGGCCGGCACGGCCGCCGCCCTCATCGGCGCGGTCAACATGGGCGTCGCCGGAGCGGTCTCGCCGCTCGTCGGAGTGCTCGGCAACACGGCGCTCGCGATGGCGACGGTCATGCTGTGCGCGCTCGTCGTGGGACAGGCGAGCCTGTGGCTCGTGGTGCGCCGCCGCATCTCGCGCGAGGTAGTGCGGTAGGCGACGGCGCGCGCCGGGGAGCCCCGGCCGACGCTCTGGGGCCTGACGCGGCCTTCAGGCCCGATGCGGGCGCCAGACGCGCTCGGCGCGGCCCCGGCCTGCGCCGCTAGCCTGGGCGCATGGCCATCCGCATCGGCATCCTGTTCTTCGACGACGTCGACATCCTTGACTCCGCCGGGCCCTACGAGGTCTTCCTGACGGCCAACCGCCTCGCCGTGCGGGACGGCCAGGAGCCGCCGTTCGAGCTCGTCCTGCTCAGCCCGGGTGGCGCCGACGTCTCGTCGTACGGCGGCCTGCGGCTGACCGGCCTCACGGACCTGGCCGATGCCGGGCGTCTCGACGTCGCCGTCGTCCCGGGGCTCATCGACGTGCCCAAGGCGGTCGCGGACGACGCGATCATGGGTGCCGTCGCGACCCTCCACGACTCCGTGAGCCTGCTCACCTCGGTGTGCACGGGCGCGATCCTGCTCGCCCACGCGGGCGCGCTGGAGGGGCGGCCGGCGACGACGCACTGGGAGGACCTGGGCCTGCTCGAGGACACGGGCGCGGTGGGCTCGGTGCGCTCTCAGGTGCGCTGGGTCGACTCCGGCGAGGTGGTCACGTCGGGCGGCCTGTCATCGGGCATTCACATGGCGCTGCACGTCGTGGAGCGCCTCGCGAGCCGCGACCTCGCCGAGCGCACCGCGCGTCAGATCGACCTGGACTGGGATCCCGAGGGCGCGCGCTGAGCGCGGACCTCACGCGCTCAGCGCGGCGCTCACGGCGTCGAGGTGACCGTGAGCGTGACGGTGCCGACCAGGTAGGCGTCGCCGTTCGCGGAGAAGCGCAGCACGTGGGCGCCGCGGCCCACGTTGGCCGACTGGAAGAGCTTGGCGTCGACGCCCAGGGTGTTGGCGTAGGCCGAGCCGAACGCCACGGACGACGCAGCGTTGCCGGAGTCTCCCGATCCTCCGATGGCGGCGCCGGTCCACGTGCGCGGCGTGAGCGCCTGGCCCGTGCCGTTGGCGTTGCCGAGGTTCACCTGATCGCCCACCGCGCCGCGGTCGCCGTCCCAGGCGACCATGCCGAGCGTCACACCGACGGGGCTGTCCGAGTCGAAGCCGAAGGCGAGGGGCTCGCCGGCGACGGCCCACTGGCCGCCGTCGTAGACGACGACGGTGGACCAGGGCAACGAGTCGAGGGTGTAGACCACGGTGATCGCGAAGCCTGAGAACCAGTCAGCGCCGCCGTCGACCGCGAGCTCCGCGCCCTGCGCCACGTCGGCAAGGGCGTACTCGCCCGCGCCTGCGTGCGACACGAGCTCCGTGATCTCGGCGCGCGCCTGGTAGGCCACGCGACCGGAGGGGTCGGTCGTGGTCGTCACGGCATCGGCCGTGAGGGACGCGTAGCCGTCGCCCGGAATGCGGATGCGGGCCTCGCCGAGCGGGCCGTCGAACTCGTCTGCGGCCGTACGGCTCGCCGCCCACTCCACCATGGCGTAGGCGACGACGGCGCCTTCGGGCAGCTCCACGACGGTGCTCGCGGAGTTGCGCTCGCCCCCGGCCTCGTTGAGCGGGACCATGCGCCAGGCATCGTTGCTGTACGTGGGCTCGGCGCCGTTGCCCGCGAACGCCATGACATCGGCGCAGGTGCTCCCGTTGACGATCTGAGCCGGATCGCAGCCCGCCAGGGGAGCGCCGAAGTGCGCGGCGGCCATCGGGCCCGCGCCCGTGAACGCGACGCGGTGGCCCTCCGGGGTGGTCTCAGGCGAGTGCGCATCCTGACCCTCGGCACCGTCCTTGTTCTCGCCGGTCGTGGCGTCGTCGCCGGACAGGGAGTCGTCGCCGGGAGGAGTCTGGTCGCCAGGAGCGTCCCCGGGAACAGCCTTGTCGCCCGAGGGATCCGCGTCTTTCTGCTGCGGGTCGCCGGGGCCCTGCTGCGGGTCGGCGGGGCCGTCGGCGGGCCCGGGCTGCGCGTCTCCCGGCGCGTCGTCGGCCGGGGTCTTCTGCCCAGCCTGCGACTGGTCGTCGCGGGATCGCGCTTCGTCGCCGTGCCCGCCTGTCCGACCTCCCGCAGGCGCGGGGACCGCATCGTCGTCGCGAGGATCGGGGGCGACGTCGCCCTCCTGGTCGTCGTCGAGGACCGCGTCGCCGCCCGTGCCTCCGCCGCCGCCCGCACCCGGATCGGCGTCGGCCGATGCGGCGGGCGTGGGGTGGAACGCGAGCACCTGGGACGGCGCGGAGAACAGGCCGAGCCCGCTCGCTCCGAGCGCCACGACTGCCACGACGCCGGCCGCCGCGACGAGCGGCACCGCGAAGCTCGCGGCCGAGGCGAGGAGCGCGCCGACACCCTGGCCGATGCCCGCGCCCGCGGCGGTCAGCCCGCTCGCGGCCCCGGACGTACCCCCCGCGCCCGCGGCGCTCGCAGCAGTGCCGAATGCGGCTGCGCCGGAGGCGCCGCCTATCGCCAGGCCCGTCTCAAGCGCCTTCACCCCCAAGGCGCCGAGCACTAAAGGGGCGATCACCCCTCTCATGCCCCTGTTGACGTCCTCGAGCTCCTTGACGAGCGCGGAGCAGCGCTCGCAGCCGTCGAGGTGCTCCGTGAGCCGTGCGGCCTCGCGCTTGTTGAGGCCGCCGCGCACGTACGCGCCCAGCTGGGCGTTGGCCTCGACGCAGCTGACCTCGTCCGAGCCGTTGAGGTGCTGCTGGAGGTAGGCCTGGCGGAGGGCCTCGCGCGCGCGATAGGACAGCGCGGCGACACCGTTGGCGGACAGGCCGAGCAGCGGCGCGATCTCCTTGGGCGACTTCTTCTCGACCTCGGTGTACCACAGGACCGCCTGCCAGCGCTCCGGCAGGGAGCGGAAGGCATCGGCGACCATGCCGTGCTCGAAGCCGTCGAGCGTGGGCTCGTCGGCGCCGGTCTCGTAGCCCAGGCCGGTCTCGAAGGTCTCCATGTCGTCGCGCGGGCGCGTGCGGATGCCCTTGTTGATGATGTCCATGCCCGTGCGGCGCACGATCGTGAAGAGGTAGGCGCGGAAGGCGAGGTCCGGACCGTCGCCCCGCTGCAGGGCGCGCAGCACGCGGGAGAAGGCCTCGGAGACCACGTCCTCGACGTCGGTCGGGGAGTTGGAGTACATCGAGGCGACCTTGCGCGCGGCATCCACGTGGCGCTCGTAGAGCACGCCGAAGGCGGCCGTGTCGCCGGCTCGAACGCCCGCGATCAGCTCGGGGTCGCTTGACGCCTCTGTCCAGAGGGCGATCGCCTCGTGGCCCATGAACACCTCAGTCCGCTGCGCACCGCAGCTGACCCTATGTTCCCCCGTTATGGGGGCACCCGGCAAGGCAGGATGTGACGATTTTCCAGTTTTCTCCCTTGTCACACGAGGGGAGGGGAAGAATCGGACTAAAGCCGCGTCATAGGCGCGCGCCTGGGCGCTCTCATGCGGTGTGACGAGCGATCTCGAAGCCAGCATCCCCGCGGTGGCTCCTGGCTTGCTCCAGACCTGGCAGGCGACGAGCATCGCGTCGGTGTGGCGGCGTCCCGGCGACTGGTACACGCCCGCCAACGAGGCGCTCGTGGAGGCGCTGGAGGCAGGCCTCGACACCGCTCCCGCGGCCTTCCGTCTGGGTCAGGCGCGCTGCGCGGCGGGCGTGGGCATCACCGAGGCGATCGACGACATGGCGGTGCTGTTCCGCGCCGCAGGCTTCGAGACCACCCCGATCCGCTCCATCCGCGCGCTGTGCGCCGGCTGGACGGACAGCACCCCGGGCACCATCGCCGCCCCGACCATGACCGATGCCGAGTCCGGCCTGGGCACCGCGGAGTACCTCTCGCAGCGCCTCGCCGAGGTCTATGGCAGGGCGCGCCGGACGGGCATGCCGGTGACGACGTCGCACGCGCTCGTCATGGTCGACGTGTCGGTGTCGGACGACGACCCGTGGCAGCGCATCGCGCGCAACGCCGCGGTGGGCGAGGCGCTCACCTGCGCGTACGGCGAGGGCCACCCGATGGCCCGCCTGGGCGACGGCCTCTACGCCGTCCTCGTGGAGCGCGGCGCCGACCTGGGCCCCAACCTCGCCTCCCTGCGCGACCACATCGGCCGCAAGGCTCGCGCTCTGCGCGTGGCGACGCTCATGCGCCAGCCTCCGCGCGTGTGGATCGAGCCTCTTCCCGCGTCCCTGCGTTACGCGCACGAGCTGATCGCCTCGTTGCAGCGGCACTGACGGGGGCGCCTGCAGATGTGCGGCGCGTGGCGAGCTGAGGGCGCCACGCGCCGCAGCTCTTTTCGGGGTCGGAATGACGCGCCGTCGCGGGGGTCGCGTCAGGCGGCCTCCTGGGGCACGAGCGCCCACACGCCCAGCTCGTTGCCGCTGGGGTCGCGGAAGTGGAATCGCCTGCCGCCGGGGAACTCGAAGATGTCGCGCGTGATCTCACCGCCCGCAGCGACGACCGCGTCCCGGCTCGCGTCCAGGTCGCGCGAGAACAGCACGACCGTGAGCCCGCCGCTGGCCACCGAGCCGACCAGGGAGATGCCTCCCGCCTCTCGACCGTCGGGCGTGATGATCCCCAGGTACCCGGGCCCGAACTGGGTGAAGCGCCACCCGAAGGCCGCGGAGTAGAAGGCCTCGGCGACGCTGAGGTCCAATGCGGGGATCTCGACGTAGTCGAAACCGTGATGCACATGCGTCGACAGGGGGTCGGCCATGGCAACACTGTCAGCCGTGAATGCGGGCGCGTCAAGCCCGAGTGGTGAACAGCACGCGACACACCTGGCACCCTGGTCACATGGCCCCTCACACCGCCCGCATGCGCATCCGGGTGAAGCCCGGTTCGCGCAAGGGACCGCTCGTGGAAGAGGGGCCCGACGGCCTGCTGACCGTCTACGTCAAGGAGCGGGCGGTGGACGGAGCCGCCAACGACGGGGTGGTCGCGGCGCTCGCCGAGCACCTGGGCATCAGGCGCGCCGACGTCCGCATCGTCACCGGGCACACGGCTCGCCTCAAGACGGTCGAGGTGACGCGCTAGCGGCCCTGGCCGCCGCGCCACAGCACGACGGCCCGGCCCTCGGTGCGGTCCACGCGGCGTCCGCGCTCGACGATGACGACGTCGCCCGTGGGCCCGGAGGTGAAGACGCGGGCGCCCACGTCCGCGCGAGGGCGCAGACGCTCCACCTCGCGGCGCAGGCGCTCCACCTCGCGGCTCAGGCGCAGGATGTGCGCGATGCCGGCGAGGTTGATGCCCTCGTCCTGACTCAGGCGCTGGATCTCGCGCAGGGTCGCGATGTCGCGCAGGGAGTAGCGGCGGCCGCCTCCGGGACGGCGACGGGGAACCACGAGGCCCAGGCGGTCGTACTGCCGGAGCGTCTGGGCGTGCATGCCGGTGAGCTCCGCCGCCGCAGAGATGAGGAAGACGGGCTCGTCGACGTCCGGCTCGACCATGACTACGCCTCCGCGTCCTTGTACAGGCGAGCGCGCGGATCGTCCTTGGCGGTCTCGAGCGCGAAGACCTGCAGGGCCTCCTTGGCGGCCTTGCTCACATGATCGGGCACGGCGATGTCGATGCGCACCAGCAGGTCGCCCGTGCCCTCCTTTGTGGCGATGCCGCGGCCCTTGACGCGCAGCGTCGTGCCTCCCGAGGTGCCGGCGGGGACCTTGACCTTCACGCGGTCGCCGTCGAGCGTGGGCACGTCCACGGTCGCGCCGAAGACTGCCTCGTCGAAGCTGACGGGCACGGTGACGCGCAGGTTGCGGCCGTCCATGGTGAAGACCGGGTGCTTGGCGACGTGGACCGTGAGGATGAGGTCGCCGGGAGGGCCGCCGTTGGGGCTGGGACGGCCCTTGCCGCGCAGGCGGATGCGCTGGCCGTCCGTCACGCCCGCAGGCAGGCGGGCCTGGACCTTGCGCCCCTCGATCGTCATGGAGATGAGCGAGCCCTTGGCGGCGTCGCGGAAGGACACCTCCGTCGCCGCGATGAGGTCGGCGCCCTTCTGCGGGCCTCGCTGGAAGCCGCCGCCGAAGAGGCCGGACAGGATGTCCTCGAAGCCGGTGGCTCCGCCGCCGAAAGCTCCGGAGAACACGTCCTCGAACGCGGTGTCGCCGCGTCCGCCGGCTTGGAAGCGCGCGCCGCCGCCCATGGCGCGGATCGCGTCATACTGGCGGCGCTGCTCGGGGTCGGACAGCACGGCGTACGCCTCGCCGACCTCCTTGAAGCGCTGCTCGGCCGCGGTGTCGCCCGGGTTGCGGTCGGGGTGGAGGTCCTTGGCGAGCTTGCGGTACGCCTTCTTGATCTCGGCCTCGGAGGCGTCCTTGGGCACGCCGAGGACTTTGTAGAAGTCCTTGCTGAACCAGTCCTGGCTCGTCATGACACCTCCTCTCCTCGTCGCGTAGCGGGTGACGGCCTACTCGGGCTGCGCGACCACGACGCGGGCGGGGCGCAGCACACGCTCGCCCACGCGGTGGCCCAGCTGCACCACGGTGGCGATCTGCGGCTCGGTGACGTCCGCGCTGGGCGTGGACGTGAGGGCGTCGTGCAGGGTGGGGTCGAACGCCTCGCCGACGGCGCCGAACGAGCTCCAGCCGAGCTTGGCCAGCGTCGCCTCGAGCTTCTCCGCGATCGATGCGAAGGGTCCCTCGGCGAGGTCGCCGTGCTCGCGCGCGGCGGCGATGTCGTCGAGCACCGGGATGAGCGCCTCGATGACGCGGGCCGTGGTGACCTCGGCCGCGAGCCCGCGGTCGCGGTCCACGCGCTTGCGGTAGTTCACGAACTCCGCCTGCAGCCGCTGCAGGTCGGCGAGGTGCTCCGCCGCCTTGGCCTGCGCCTCGCTCAGGAGGTCGGCGGCCTGCGCCTCGACGGACTCCGGCGTATCGGCGGCGGCAGCGGCATCGGGCTGGGCGCCCTCTCCGTCCGGCGCGCCGCCGTCCTGGGCGCCGCCGTCCTGCTGCGCCTCCTCGGCGATCTCGGCCGCCGCCGCGTTGATGATGCCCTCGGCCTCGCCCAGGGCGCTCTCCGTGCCTGCGTCGTCAGGGCCGGTGAAGCCCTTCTGCTCGTCCATCACTCCTCCTGCACACTCGGGTCCGATGCCGCTGCTGTCACTCGGCCTGCTGTGGCATCGGCGGGAGAGCCGCTGCCCTCCCGCCGATGCTCACGCGCGTGGCCGGTCGATCTCGCCGGGCCGCGATTACTTCTTGTCGTCCTCGTCAACGATCTCGGCGTCGACGACGTCCTCGTCGCCGCCGGAGCCGCCGGAGCCGGAGGTCGTGGACTCGCCAGCCTGCTGCGAGGAGTAGACCGCCTCGCCGATCTTCTGGGCCTTGGCCACGAGCTCCTCGTGGGCCGACTTCACGGCCGCGGTGTCCTCGCCTTCGAGCGCGGTGCGCACCTTGGCGATGGCCTCCTTGACCTCGTCGGCGACCTCCGAGGGGACCTTGTCCTCGTTGTCCTTGAGGATCTTCTCGGTCTGGTAGGCGAAGGTCTCCGCCGTGTTGCGGGTCTCCGCCTCCTCGCGACGCTTGCGGTCCTCCTCGGCGTGGGCCTCGGCGTCCTTGACCATGCGCTCGATGTCCTCCTTGGACAGTGCCGAGCCGCCGGTCACGGTGATGGACTGCTCCTTGCCGGTGCCGCGGTCCTTGGCGGACACGTGGACGATGCCGTTCGCGTCGATGTCGAAGGTCACCTCGATCTGGGGCACGCCGCGCGGAGCGGGGGCGATGCCGGACAGCTCGAAGGTTCCCAGGAGCTTGTTGTCGCGGGCGAAGGAGCGCTCACCCTGGTAGACCTGGATGAGCACCGACGGCTGGTTGTCCTCGGCGGTCGAGAAGACCTCGGACGACTTGGTCGGGATGGCCGTGTTGCGCTCGATGAGCTTGGTCATCACGCCGCCCTTGGTCTCGATGCCGAGGCTCAGCGGGGTGACGTCGATGAGCAGCACGTCCTTGCGCTCGCCGCGGATGACGCCGGCCTGGAGCGCGGCGCCGACGGCGACGACCTCATCGGGGTTGACGCCCTTGTTGGGCTCCTTGCCGCCGGTGAGCTCCTTGACCAGGTCGGTCACGGCGGGCATGCGGGTCGAGCCGCCGACGAGGACCACATGGTCGATGTCGGAGAGCTTGATGCCGGCGTCCTTGATGACCTGGTGGAACGGCGCCTTGCAGCGCTCGAGCAGGTCCTCGGTCATCTGCTGGAACTGGGCGCGCGTCAGCTTGGTGTCGAGGTGGACCGGGCCGTTCTCGCCCACGGAGAGGTACTGCAGCGAGATGGTGGTCTGCTGCGCGGTCGAGAGCTCCTTCTTGGCCTGCTCGGCGGCCTCGCGCAGACGCTGGACGGCCGCGCGGTCCTTGGACAGGTCCACGCCCTCGGTGTTCTTGACCTCCTTGATGAGGTGGTCGACGATGCGCTGGTCCCAGTCGTCGCCGCCCAGGCGGTTGTCTCCTGCGGTGGCCTTGACCTGGATGGTCGCGAAGTCGTCGTCGTCCTTGCCGACCTCGAGGAGCGAGACGTCGAACGTGCCGCCGCCCAGGTCGAAGACGAGGATGAGCTCGTCCTCCTTGCCCTTGTCGAGGCCGTAGGCGAGCGCGGCCGCGGTCGGCTCGTTGACGATGCGCAGGACGTTGAGGCCCGCGATCTCGCCGGCGTCCTTGGTGGCCTGGCGCTCGGCGTCGTTGAAGTACGCGGGGACGGTGATGACCGCATCGGTCACCTTCTCGCCCAGGTACTCCTCGGCGTCGCGCTTGAGCTTGCCGAGGATGCGCGCGGAGATCTCCTGCGGCGTGTACTTCTTGTCGTCGATCTCCTTGGTCCAGTCGGTGCCCATGTGGCGCTTCACGGACGAGATGGTGCGGTCGACGTTCGTGACGGCCTGGCGCTTGGCGATCTCGCCGACGAGCACCTCACCGGTCTTGGAGAACGCGACCACCGACGGGGTGGTGCGGGCGCCCTCGGCGTTCGCGATGACGGTGGGCTCACCGCCCTCGAGGACGGCGACGACGGAGTTGGTGGTTCCGAGGTCGATGCCTACTGCTCGTGACATGTCTGTTCCTCCTTGGCGGGCCGATGCCGGGGCGCCGGCGCCGCGTGTGATGGTGGCTTGATCTCGCTCACGTCCGCTTCCAGACTTGAGCGGCCTA
>Ga0182793_1002466_pt1 | contig 10616 bp, 7 predicted proteins | sample Passage237A_FD_130498 | JGI IMG/M metagenome (GOLD analysis project Ga0182793, IMG submission 130498) | Cellulose adapted compost microbial communities from Newby Island Compost Facility, Milpitas, CA, USA - Passage2 37A (version 2) (version 2) ...
CGCCAGCTGGCCTGTCCGGCCGTGTAGAACTTGCCGAAGTAGCCCAACCCATCGATCCGGCTGCTTACGCGGCCGAACAGGTGGTAGCGCACGCCCAGCATGCCGGTATTGATCGGACGCGAGCTGAACATGCCGCCGAAGCGCACTTCCAACGGCTTCTCGCGCTTCACACGGATGTCCAGGTCGAAGTCGCCGCGCTCGGGCACGTAGGTGGCTTTCGGGTAAAGACCGTTCACATTGGGATCGGCATAGAGGCGGAAGTACCGCGGCTTCAACACATCGGCATCGATCGGTTCGTTGCGCTTGTTCAGCAGACGCTCGGCGAAGAGCGCCTGATGCTCGGAGAGGCCATCGAATCGGATGTCGCCGAACACCACCTTGGGGCAGCGCGCCTTGAACTCCGCCCGGCGCTTCACCATCTCATGGGGCATCACGCGTCGTGGTATCATGGCGAGGATCTCGGGCATGCGGGCCATGGCCGCGTTGTAGCCGTCCTGCACGGCCTGTTTGGCACTGGCGAAATCGAACAAGGTGGTGGCGGTACGCGGCTCGATCAAGACGCTCGGCTCGCACGGTACGGTGTAGGCCGTGGGTGCCACCATCATCGCCCGCAGTTGGCTCATCAGGTCGTCCTCGTCGGGGGGCGTGCTGTTGCTGGCCACGTTGCTGCCGATGATCACATCGGGCATGAACGTGTCGTACATCACATCGCTGGGGAAGTTGTTGTAGAGCCCACCGTCCATCATCAGGTTCCCGTCGACCCGGATGGGTTTGAAGTAGAAGGGGTAGCTCATGCTCGCACGCACCGCCAGCGCCAGGTCGCCCTTGCTGAACACCACGGGCTTCCGCGCCGTAAGGTCCGATGCCACGCAGCGGTAGGGCACGAACAGGCTGTCCATGTCGTAGCCCGCGGCGGCCGAGGCGGTGGCGAATGCGCGCATCTGCTCGAAGTCCATCAGCACCGGCGACCGCAGGTTGGTGGGCAGGGAGCGTTGCAGGGTGGTGTCGGGGTTGAAGCGCACGCCCAGCAGGGTGGCATCGGGTCGTTCCCGCTTGAAGTGGTACAGGTACTCCTCCTCGATCGCGCCCTGGGCCATCAATTGGAACAATTCGGTCTGGAAGAGCGAGTCCATCTCCCAAGGCGTTATGCCGGCTGCGTACATGGCACCGACCAAAGCGCCCATGCTGCTGCCGGCGACGTAGTCGATCGGGACCCCGTTCTCCTCCAGGGCCTTCATCACGCCGATGTGCGAGAGGCCTGTTGCGCCGCCACCGCTCAGCACCAGTCCCACGCGCTGGCCGATGGCCTGTGGGGAGAGTGACAGGAGCAGGATGAGGGCAACGATGCGCATGATGGCGGAGGCGGCACGCAAAAGTAGGGCCGCCGTTCTGCGCCGAGGTCCCGCTCAAATGGGGGATATGCCGCTGAAATAGCCCGGCGACCGCAGCAACCGGGATCCGTACCAGCTATACAGCTCGCCATCGACCAGGCGCACCGGTGTCCCCGGCAGCACCATGTTCACCTCCTGCAGGTGCTTTTCGCGGAAGGGATAGGGCTCCGAGGACAGGAGCACCAGGTCGGGATCCGCGGCGGCCAGTTCGGCGGGGCCCACTTCCGGATAGCGTTCGGTCCGATCCGCAAAAGCGTTCATGTACCCGCAGCGGCGCAGCATGTCGTCGATGAAGGTGCCCTGGCCCGCCGCCATCCACGGCCTGCGCCAGATCAGGTAGGCCACGCGGTGGCCGTTCGGGTCGGGCCGCAGAGCGGCGAACCCGGTCGCGATATCGGCGGCGATGGCCTCGGCCTTCAGTGAAGTGTCGGTCAACGCGCCCACGCGACGGATCATGTCCAGTGCGTCCTCAAGGTCGTGCACATCGCTCATCCACACCGGGAATTCGCGTTCCAGTGCTTCGACGTCGGCGCGGGTGTTCTCCTCCTTGTTCCCGATGATCAGGTCGGGACGCAGTGCCCGCACCTTGTCCAGGTCCACCTGCTTGGTGCCGCCCACGCGGGGTTTCGTGCGGAACCACTCATCCGGATGGACGCAGAACTTGGTGATGCCCACCACGCGTTCACCGAGACCGAGATCGTACAACAGTTCGGTCTGGGAAGGGACGAGGGAGACTATCCGCTGAGGGAGCGCGGGCACCTCCACGGTGCGGTGCATCTGGTCGGAGACCGCCGAGGGGGTCATTTCAATTTCCCGATCACATCCTGCTTGGTGAGGATGCCATATCCTTTGGGCTGTTCCACCAGCACGGCGGGGGTGCCGTTGCCCAGCTGCTTGGCGATCTCGTCCAATGTGGCATCGGGCTTCACCACGGGCAGGGTGGGGCCCATCACCACGCGGGCGGGTTGCAGGCGCACGTCGGCGTCCTCCAGGATGGCGTCGAAGAGGCGCGCGTCGGTGATCGTTCCCACGCTCTTCCCACCCTCGAACACGGGCAGCTGGTCGATGTTGTGCGCCCGCATCTTCTCGATCGCGTTGCGCACCGGCTCGTCGGCCTCCACGCTGAGCAGCGGCAGTTCCTTCCCCTTGAGCAGGTCGCCGGCGGTGGGCTTCTCCCCCACGAGGAATCCGCGCTCACGCATCCAGTCGTCGTTGAACATCTTGCCCACGTAGCGGCTGCCGTGGTCGTGGAAGATCACCACCACGGTCTCGCCCGGTTTGAAGTTGTCCTTCAGTTGGATCAGTCCGGCGATGGCCGCACCAGCGCTGTTACCCACGAAGATGCCCTCCTCACGCACGATCTTCCGTGTGTAGACCGCGGCATCACGGTCGGTCACCTTCTCGAAGTGGTCGATCAGGTCCAAGTCCACGTTGGCCGGGAGGAAATCCTCGCCGATGCCCTCGGTGATGTACGGGTAGATCTCGTTCTTGTCGAAGATGCCCGTTTCCTTCAGTTTCTTGAACACCGATCCGTACGTGTCGATGCCCCATATCTTGATGTTGGGGTTCTTCTCCTTCAGGTAGCGCCCGGTGCCGCAGATCGTTCCGCCGGTGCCCACGCCCACCACCAGGTGGTCGATCTTGCCGTCGGTCTGTTCCCAGATCTCGGGGCCGGTGGTCTCGTAATGCGCCTGCGCGTTGCTGGGGTTGTCGTACTGGTTGGCCTTCCAGCTGTTGGGTGTTTCCCGTTCCAGGCGTGAGCTCACCGAGTAATAGGAGCGGGGATCCTCCGGGTCCACGTTGGTGGGGCATACGATCACCTCGGCCCCGAAGGCACGCAGGATGTCGACCTTCTCCTTGCTCTGCTTGTCGGTGGTGGTGAAGATGCACTTGTAGCCCTTGATGATCGCCGCCATGGCCAAGCCCATGCCGGTGTTGCCGCTGGTGCCCTCGATGATGGTGTAGCCGGGCTTGAGCAGGCCGGCCTTCTCGGCGTCCTCGATCATCTTCAACGCCATGCGGTCCTTGATGCTGTTGCCGGGGTTGAAGGTCTCCACCTTGGCCAGCACCGTGGCGGGTATGTCCTTGACGATCTTGTTCAGGCGCACCAGCGGGGTGTTGCCGATGGTGCTGAGGATGTTCTCGTGGATCTGCATGGGGAAAGGGCCTTCGGCCGGTGCGAAGTTACCCGCTCGGGTGGACCGGGGAGGCCGTTCGTGGCTTGTATCGATGACATTGGCCGATGGACGCTTGCATCGACCGGTTTTTTGTTGAAATTCGGGCAGCTTCTCCCATGCCGGTCGTTCCGTACACAGGTCCCTTCGGTAAGCCAGAGTTGCGGCACCTGCTGCGCCGCACCCTGTTCGGTTGCAGCAACGCCGACCTGGCCCATTTCGACGGACAGTCGTTGGACCAGGTGGTGGATTCCTTGCTGGACTTCACCAACGACACCACCCCACCGCTGAAGAACTACTGGGTCAATGCCGGGGGCGGCCCCGATCCATCGCTGATCGATGGCACCGTGCCCTTCGGTACCACGTGGGTGAACACACCACGCGATCCGGCCCAGGAACCCCTCGTGACGCAGAAGCGCATCGAGAGCTTCGTGGCATGGCGCACCGGCCTGCTGGTGCACCAGGACCGCACCCTGCGCGAGAAGATGGTGCTGTTCTGGAACAACCACATGCCCACGGAGGCCAGCACGGTGGGCAACCCCGAACTGCTGTACGCCTACGACCAGCTGTTGCGCGATCATGCCTTGGGCAACTTCAGGCAGCTGATCCACGAGGTGAGCATCAGCGGGGCGATGCTGATCTACCTGAACGGCTACCTCAACAACGTGTTCGCGCCCGATGAGAACTATGCCCGCGAGCTGATGGAACTCTTCACGTTGGGCGAGGGGGTGGGCTATACCGAGGCCGACGTCCAAGCGGCGGCCCGCGTGCTCACCGGATGGACGGTCCAGCAGCAGAGCGGCGGCGTGCCCATTCTGCCGGAAACGATCTTCCTGCCGTTCCTGCACGACGATACCGACAAGACCTTCAGCGCCTTCTTCAACAACACCGTGATCGCTGGCCAATCCGGTCCGAACGCTGGTGCCACGGAGCTGAACGCCTTGCTCGACATGATCTTCCAGAAGGAGGAGGTGTCGCTCTTCATCTGCCGGGAGCTGTACCGCTACTTCGTGCACGGCCAGATCGACCCCACCACCGAGGCCGAGCTGATCGTGCCGCTGGCCGAGCTGTTCCGCCAGCACCAGGACTCGCCCGATCAGATGCGGATCGTGATGCGCGCCCTGCTGACCAGCGCGCACTTCTTCAGCAGTGATATCCGGGCCTGCATGATCCAGCCGCCGGTGGACCTGGTGGTGGGCACCCTGCGGCGGCTCGACTTCCCCTTCCCCGACGCCACCCGGATGGAGGCGCAGTACGCCGCTTGGATGCAGGTGTACTCCGTGATCGCCTATTGCGGACAGAACCTCTTCCAGCCGCCCAACGTCGCTGGATGGCCGGCCTACCACCAGTTCCCGCAGTACGACGACATCTGGATGGACAGCTCCACGTACCCCGCGCGTAACAACGCGCTGGGGGCTATCCTGTGGCTGGGCATCACCACCGATGGGAACATGTACGACCCGAACAGCCAGAACCTCACCTACAAGGTGGACCTGCTGTCGGTGGTGGCACAGTTCAGCGATCCATACGACCCCAACGTGCTGGTGCAGGAGGCCGTGGACCTGCTCTTCGCCGTGCCCGTGTCGGCCACCGTACGCTTCCAACTGAAGGTGGCCTACCTGCTGCTGGGGCAGTTGAGCGACCACTACTGGAGAGATGCCTACGAACTGTACGTGCTCGATCCCAATACCACGAACATGACCGCGCAGTTGGTGCCCAACATGCTGTTGTGGCTCTTCAACGACCTGCGTGGGTCGGCCGAGATCCAATTGTTCTGATCATGGACCGCAGACGATTCCTCCGCACCGCATCGATGGCCACCGTGGGCGGCTTGGCCGTGCGTGGGTTCGGCAGTCCGCTTTGGAGCGCATTGAAGTCGCGCGACCTGAACGACAGGGTGCTGGTGGTGATCCAACTATACGGCGGCAACGACGGTCTGAACACGGTGATCCCGCTGGACCAGTACGATGTGCTCGCTCAGGTGCGCCCGCACGTGCTCATTCCCGAGAACCAGGTGCTGCCGCTGAGCGGCCTCGATGGCACCGGTCTGCACCCCGCGCTCACCGGCCTGCGCGACCTGTGGGACGACGGCAAGCTCAGCATCGTGCAGGGCGTGAGCTACCCCGAGCCCAACTACTCGCACTTCCGCGCCATGGACATCTGGGAAACGGGCGCGCACCACGACCAGTTGCTGAACAGTGGGTGGACCGGACGTTACCTGAACCTGGAGTACCCCAACTATCCCGCAGGCTATCCCAACACCGACATGCCGCACCCGCTGGCGATCCGCATCGGCGGTCCGGTGGGGCCCGGCCTGCAGCACCTCGGGGTCAGCATGGGCGTGGCGATCAACAACACCGACGACCCGCTCGACCTGTCGGGCAACATCTACAACGATCCCGCCCCGGCCACGTGCAGCGGCGGCAAGCTGTCGTTCGTGCGCACCGTTCAGCGGCAGACCGATCTGTACGGCGATGTGATCAATGCCGCCGCGCAGGCGGGATGCAACCACGGCCCCTATCCGGTGGGGCCCACGCCCGGCGGACAACTTGCGCAGGCCCTGCGCATCGTGGCACAGCTGATCTGTGGCGGGTTGCGGACGCGCATCTACTGGGTCAGCCTGAACGGCTTCGATACCCATGCCCAGCAGGTGGAGGAGAGCGACCACACCGTGGGCGTGCATGCCGATCTGCTGCGCGGACTGAGCGAAGCGATCCACGCCTTCCAGAACGACCTCGCGGGCCTGGGCTTGGAGGACCGTGTGCTGGGGATGACCTTCAGCGAGTTCGGTCGGCGCATCGTGAGCAATGCAAGCATCGGCACCGACCATGGCAGTGCGCTGCCCATGTTCCTCTTCGGCAGCAAGGTGATCCCCGGCATGCTGGGCACCAACCCCGTGATACCGACCGGCACCACCTACCAGACCAACCTGGCCATGCAGTACGACTTCCGGTCGGTGTACGCCTCGGTGCTCACCGATTGGTTCTGCCTGGACCCGCAGGAGGTGGAGCAGGTGCTGCTCGACACTTATCAGCCGCTGGACCTGATCGATCCCTCCGGATGCATCGATGCCGGTGTGCACGAGCAGAACCAGGGCGCGGGCGAGAGTCTGCTCGATGTGTACCCCAACCCATTCGTGGAACGTACCACCGTACGCTACACCAGCCACGGCGGACGCGTGCTGCTCCAGGTGTACAACGAAGGCGGCCAGTTGGTCACCACAGTGCTGAACGCACAGGTGGCGCCCGGCACCTACACGGCGGGCGTGGACCTGGGTCCGCTGCCCGTGGGCGTGTACTACTGCCGCCTACAGAACGAGAGCAGGCAGCAGGTGCGCAACATGCTGAAGGTGCGTTGAGCTACTTCCTCATCGCTGTCCACGGTCGGCCCCAAGCCTGATCATGTGTCCTGCGTCGATAGGTGCTTTGTGCTCGCGGCACGGTGCATGCCTTGGAGCAGGTCCCCACCACTTGCCCTCATGGACCTTCGCTCCGGCCTGCCGTACCATTTGATCCTGAATGGTCTTCCACATGTCTATCCCACCCTCCGCTCCGACACGCTCGCGGATGTGGTCGTGGTGGGCGGTGGGATCACCGGTGCTTTGTGCGCACATGCCTTTGTGAAGGCCGGTCTGTCGGTGGTGGTGCTGGAAGGGCGTTCGGTGGGTACGGCCAGCACGAGTGCGAGCACGGCATTGCTGCAGTACGAGATCGATACGCCCCTGCACCGCCTTCGTGAGCAAGTGGGGCGGGAGCGGGCCGATCGCAGCTATCTGCTTTGCGCGCAGGCGGTCACCGAGTTGCTGCAGATCGCGCATGAGGTCGGTGTACATGGTGTCACCCGAAAGAGCCTGCAATACGCCAGCCGTCCGCGAGACGTCGACGGCATGCTGCAGGAGCTGGAGGCGCGCCACAGCATCGGGCTCAACGTGGAGTGGCTCGATGCGCGCACCTTGAAGGAGCGCTACGGCTTCCGGAAAGCAGGTGCACTATACTCCACGTGCGCCGCCGAGGTGGATCCCTATCTGCTCACCCACGCCCTGTTCCAGGAGGTGGTCGCGCGAGGCGGCCGGGTGTACGACCGCACGCCGATGGAGAAGCACCAGCGGGAGAGGGATGGCACCTACGTGCTCCGCACGAAAGGCGGCCATCGCGTCACCGCCCGCCACGTGGTGATGGCCACGGGCTATGCGGGTGAGGGGGCGCTGCACAAGGCGGTGATGGACCTGGACAGTACCATGCTGTGGTGAGCCAGCGCTTGGATATGGATGAGATCTGGCCGGAGGAGTGCCTGATCTGGGAGACCGCCACGCCTTACCTGTACCTGCGCACAACGCCGGATCGGCGCGTGATCATCGGTGGGCTCGATGAACCGTTCAAGGATCCCAAGCGACGCAACGCGCTCCTCGATCGCAAGACGCGCCAACTCGTGCGTGCCTTTCACAAGCTGTTTCCCAAGGTCCCCTTCGAGCCCGAGTATCGCTGGTGCGGCACCTTCGGCGGCACCAAGGACCGCCTGCCCTACATCGTTCAGGACCCGCGCAATGGCATCTGGTCGGTGCAGGGCATGGGCGGCAATGGGATCACCTTCAGCCAGGTGGGTGCGCACATCGTGACCAACGCCATTCTCGGTCGGCACGATCCCGATCGGGACCTGTTCCGCTACGACCGCTAAGGCGCTACCATTTCACGAAGCGCACGGCCTGCCGACCATTGGTCGTGGGGACTTGCAGCACGTAAGCCCCGGCACCAATACCGCCGATCGCCAACCGACCATCGTTCAGGCGTTGCTCCACGACCAGTCTTCCGGCCTGGTCCAGCACACGCACCGGCAGCACACCTTGGGCCATGTCACCATCGACCCAAAGCCATTGACCTGAAGGGTCCATGCGCACACGAAGGGGCGTGCTCTCCACCTGTTCGATCGCCGTGGGGATCAGGTCGCACGGCACCGGTCCGGGCACGGTGCGTGAGGTGGTGGTGCCATCGCCCAGCTGCCCGCGGTTGTTCGAGCCCCAGGCCCACAAACTGCCATCGGTCTTGGCTGCGAGGTGATGCAGCAGGCCCACCGAGGCGCTGGCCCAATCCGTGTCGGTGCCCACTTGCACAGGCTCGGTGTAGGTGGTGTACAACGTCTGTCCCCACACCCACAAGGTGCCATTGCTTTTGATGCCCAGGCACGACAGCCCACCGGCGGCCACGCTCACCCAGTCGTTGTCGGCGCCCACCTGTGTCCAGTACGGCACGGGGTCCAGGGGGAAGATGGCGCCGGGTATCCCTCCCATCCACAGGGTGCCGTCGGAGCGTACGGCTGCGGAGTGCGTCAGTCCTGAGCCGATGCTGATCCAGGTGCCTTCGGCCACCTGCTGCGGCAGCGTCAGCGTGTCGGCGCTGCCATTGCCCAGTGCGCCGAAGCCGCCCATGCCCCAGCCCCACAGGGTGCCGTCGGTCTTCAAGGCCAGCACATGGTGCCCGCCGGGTTCAATGTGGGCCCAATCATCGTCGGTGCCGATCTGGGCCGGTGTGTACACATGGTCCAGGGTGCCGTTGCCCAGTTCGCCTTCGGTGTTGTCGCCCCATGCCCACAAGGTGCCATCGGCACGAAGCGCGTAGCTCTGGTTGTTGCCGGCGAAGACCGCGCGCCAATCCGAGGCATTGCCTATCTGCACCGGTGTATTGCGGTTGATGAAGTCGCCGGTGGCCAGCTGACCGTAGACGTTGCGTCCCCAGTTCCAGATGGTGCCATCGCTGCGCAGCGCCACCACCACGTCGAACTTGGTGGAGACCGCCGTCCAGTCCTCACCCGGCACCGAGATGCTCACCACGTGCTTGTTCGTGTAGGTCCCATCTCCCAGCTGTCCCTCGTTGTTGTAACCCCAGGTGGCGATGGCGCCAGTCGGCGTGAGGAGCGCGTTGTGGTTGAAGCCCGCCGCGTATTGCTGCCAGCATTGGGCGTGAAGAGCGGGGAACGAAAACGTCAGCGCGAAAGGGAGCACCAAGGCGGTGCACGTGCGAAGGACCATGGATCGAGGCTTGGACGATCCGTGAATATAGGGGGCTACTCCTCCCGCTTCACCCAGGCCTGTACCATGCGTAATTGCCCGTAGCTATAGGTATCCCCGAACTTCGCCCGTGCATCGTTCAAGCCTTTGTCCGGATTCTCGCGCATCCAATCGGCCAGGGTGTCGCGTGCCTCGGCGGACATCAGCGTATCGATCTCCAACACACCCTCGGCGATCCCGCGTGCAGCATGCCCTTCGATCGTACTCAACGACATGGACCGTTCCTGCGCGATCTCTTCCAGCGACCTGCCCTCTTTGATGGCCACGTAGGTGCGCAGGAAGGTCTCGCCCTTGATGCGGACAGGCTTCGTCCCGTCGGCCTTCTTCTTCCGCGGTCGCGTTGACGCTCCCTCCAGCCAGGCCTCCTCATCCATGTGCTCATCGTGCCGCTTGCGTCGGCGGCCGGTCTTGCGTGTGGTGGCGGGCGCATGCTCTTCAGCCCAGGCACGAACCCGCGTCACCAGGGCGTGACGTTCATCGGCCAGCTTCTTGTCGAGCGCGGGTTGCCGGGTCACCTCCTCTCCGTTCAGGATGCAGGTGGTGATGTGCGCGGCCTTCGCGATCATGGCCACCTTTTTCACCAGCATCCCGTCGATCTCGCGCACGGCATCGGCGTATTGCTTGGTGCGGTTCAGGCGTTCCACCTGGGCCAGGTGTTGCAGCAGGTCCTTCATCGCCTCCTTCAACAGTGCGTCGTAGTACTCTGCGCCCTTGTTGATGCGCTCCAGCAGCTTCTCTCGGTCGTTCTGTTGCAGCAGTTGGAGCAGCTGGCCTTGGAATTTCCGGGTGTTCGTTTCCTCGGCGCCCAGCTGATCGTGCAGCCGGGTCAACGCCGTTTTCATGCTCTCGTCCTCGAACTCGCCGGTCTCCGCATGGTCGCGCTGCACATAGGCCACCCGGCGTTGGATCTCGCCCAGGTCGAAGGTCTCGGAGAGCACGGCACGCACATAGTTCCGCTGCTGTTCGGCGAGATGCGCATCGAGCGGAGGC
>Ga0182793_1002470_pt1 | contig 10606 bp, 9 predicted proteins | sample Passage237A_FD_130498 | JGI IMG/M metagenome (GOLD analysis project Ga0182793, IMG submission 130498) | Cellulose adapted compost microbial communities from Newby Island Compost Facility, Milpitas, CA, USA - Passage2 37A (version 2) (version 2) ...
CTCGAAGTGGGCCTCCACCTCGGGGTTCGTCCAGTCGAAGTCCGGCTGGGACGAGTCGAACAGGTGCAGGTACCACTGGCCCGGCCGGCCGTCCGCCTCGGTCACCCGCGTCCATGCGGGACCGCCGAAGACGGACTCCCAGTTGTTGGGCGGCAGGCTGCCGTCGCCGCGGCCCTCGCGGAAGATGTAGCGGGCGCGCTCCGGCGAGCCCGGGCCGGCGGCTAGCGCCTCCTGGAACCATCGGTGCTCGCTCGAGGAATGATTGGGCACGACGTCGACGATGACCCTCAGGCCCAGCTCGTGGGCGCGGGCGACCAGGGCGTCGAAGTCGGCGAGCGTGCCGAACAGCGGGTCAACGTCGCAGTGGTCGCTCACGTCGTAGCCCGCGTCGCGCTGTGGCGAGCGATAGAAGGGGGACAGCCACACGGCATCGGCGCCCAGCGCGGCGACGTGGTCCAGCCGCGACGTGATCCCGGGCAGGTCGCCGATGCCGTCGCCGTTCGCATCGGCGAAGGAGCGGGGGTAGACCTGGTAGATCACGGCGGTGTGCCACCACTTCACGTCGTCGGCACGGTCCTGCCTCGCGGACGTCTTCTCAGCCATAGCGACAACGTAACGCGCCGGGGGAGCCGTGGCTCGCACCCGCATCGGGGTGGTTCCGCGGCCGCCTGTCTGGCAGTGCCTTTCTCTGGTGAACTTCCTGGCACATCACCCTGGCCGACGCTGGTCGGTCGCCAGCGCCGCCCTCGCCGGGGTGTGGGCGCTGTTCCTGCTTCCCCCGCAGCTCGTCGAGTGGGGCGACGCGCCCGCATGGGCTGAGGCGCTCAACGACTCGCCCTTCTACCGAGGAGTCGACGCGCTGCGCGAGACGCTCGGGCTGCACGACGCCTACGTCGCCTCCGGATCGGCGATCGCGCTGTCGGTCGTCCTCGTGTGGTGGGCGACCGGTCCCTCGCTGCGGTGGCTCGGGTGGAGCGGACACGTCTTCAGCTGGGTGCTGCTGTCGCTCGCGCCGGTGACGGTGCTGAGCTGCGCGAGCTGCAAGGAGACGTCGCCCCTGCATGCGCTGTGGGGCGCGTTCGCGCCGCGTGCCGAGATCGGCGCCGACGGCCAGCCGGGGCGCCAGCCCGCGACGGCCTGAGCACCGGACGACGCCAAAGGCTCCGAGCAACGCCAGAAGCCCCTGGACAACGCCAGGAGGGCCGCCCCGGTGTCCCGGGACGGCCCTTCTGAGAGCTGATGCGACTTACACGTCGTAGTAGAGCTCGAACTCGTGCGGGTGCGGGCGGAACCGCAGTGGGTCGATCTCGTTGGAGCGCTTGTAGTCGATCCAGGTCTCGATCAGGTCCTCGGTGAAGACGCCGCCCTCCGTGAGGAACGCGTGGTCCTTCTCCAGGTTGTCGAGCACCTCGGCGAGCGAGCCCGGGACCTGCGGGATCTGGGCGTGCTCCTCCGGCGGCAGCTCGTAGAGGTCCTTGTCGATCGGGGCCGGGGGCTCGATGCGGTTCTTGATGCCGTCCAGACCCGCCATGAGCAGAGCCGCGAACGCGAGGTACGGGTTGCCGGAGGAGTCGGGAGCGCGGAACTCGATGCGCTTGGCCTTGGGGTTCGAGCCCGTGATCGGGATGCGGACCGCGGCCGAGCGGTTGCGAGCCGAGTACACGAGGTTGACCGGAGCCTCGTAGCCCGGGACCAGACGGTGGTACGAGTTCACCGTCGGGTTCGTGAAGGCGAGCAGCGAGGGGGCGTGCTTGAGGATGCCGCCGATGTACCAGCGGGCGATGTCCGACAGGCCGCCGTAGTTCTTCTCGTCGAAGAAGAGGGGCTTGCCGTCCTTCCACACCGACTGGTGGACGTGCATGCCGGAGCCGTTGTCACCGAAGAGCGGCTTGGGCATGAAGGTCACCGTCTTGCCGGCCTGCCAGGCGACGTTCTTGATGACGTACTTGAACTTCATGATGTCGTCGGCCGCGTGCAGGAGCGTGTTGAAGCGGTAGTTGATCTCCTGCTGACCGGCCGTGCCCACCTCGTGGTGCGCGCGCTCGACCTGGAGGCCGACCTGCTCGAGCGTCGCGACCATCTTGTCGCGAAGGTCGGCGAACTGGTCGGCGGGGGAGACGGGGAAGTAGCCGCCCTTGTAGCGCGTCTTGTAGCCGCGGTTGGGCGAGCCGTCCTCCTCGTAGGCGACGCCGGTGTTCCACGCGCCCTCGATCGAGTCGATGTGGTAGTAGCCCTCGTGCTGGTTGGTCGCGAAGCGGACCGAGTCGAAGATGAAGAACTCGGCCTCGGGCGCGAAGTACGCGGTGTCGCCGATGCCGGTCGACTTCAGGTACGCCTCGGCCTTCGCGGCGACGTTGCGCGGGTCACGCGAGTAGGGCTCGTTCGTGAACGGGTCGACGATCGAGAAGTTGATGACGAGAGTCTTCTGCTCGCGGAACGGGTCGATGAAGGCCGTCGCAACGTCCGGCAGGAGCTTCATGTCCGACTCGTTGATGGCCTGGAAGCCGCGGATCGAGGAACCGTCGAACATCGCACCGTCGGTGAAGATGTCCTCGGTGAACTGCGAGGCAGGAATGTTGAAGTGCTGCATCACGCCCGGGAGGTCGCAGAAGCGGATGTCGATGAACTTGACATCCTCCTTCTTGACGTAGGCGATCGCCTCTTCGGCGGTCTTGAACATCGGATTGCTCCTCAAGGTCAGGTCTAGCCAGGTTTGGCTGTGCCCCACAGTAGGGGGGAGTGGTTACCCCTGAATGTTGCGAATGTTACGAGGGCGTTACGGAATGCTGGCCGTGCCGACGGCCTTCCCTAGGCAGGGGAGAGGCCGCGGCGCGGTCAGGGGAGAGGCCGCGGCGCGGTTAGCATGACGCGGTGACCGACGCCCTCATCCAGATCCCCCAGCTCATGGTCGACGGCGTGCTGTTCGACATGGACGGCACTCTCGTGGACTCGACCGTCGTGGTCGAGCAGATGTGGACGGAGTTCGCCCACGAAGTGGGCGTCGACGCCGCTGAGGTGGTGGAGTTCGCCCACGGCCGCCCAAGCCGCGAGACCATTGCCAAGTACGCGCCCGATGCGCAGGACGAGTGGAACGCCCGCTTCACCGAAGGCGAGGCGACGCGCTTCGACGACGTCGTGGAGATCCCTGGCGCCGCGGCCTTCGCCAACAGCCTGCCGCGCGGCCGCTGGGCGCTCGTCACGTCGGCGCTGCACCACCCGGCGCGGGCGCGGCTCAAGGCCATCGGCATCGAGCCTCCCGAGGTCGTCATCGGAGCTGAGGACGTGGAACGCGGAAAGCCGGACCCGGAGGGCTATCGCAAGGCCGCGGCGCTCCTGGGGCTCGACCCCGCGCGATGCGTGGTGTTCGAGGACACCGATGCGGGCATGACCGCAGGACTCGAGGCCGGCTGCGTCGTCATCGCGATGGGCGATCGCGAGGGCCACGAGCTGCCGGTGGCGGGCCGCATCCCGGACATGACGCACATCCGTGCGAAGGTGGCGGCGGACGGGATCCTCATCTGCGGTGTCGACGCCGAATGATCCCTCGTAGACGTGCGTGACAGGCTGAATGCAACTCAGTGGGCTTGCCGGCAGTCCGTCGACAGGCGGCTGACCGCAGAGCCGAAAAGAATGTCATGCGCAAGGACCGCGCTCCTCTCAGCAAGACCAGGATCGCGAGCGCGAGCATTGCGCTTGTCTGCGCGGCGGGACTCGCGCGGCGCCGGTCGCCCTCGCGGGGGCAAGCGCCTCCGGCGACGCCCAGACGGGCAACTGGCGCTGGCACGACGTCACGGACAACGGCGTGAGCATCTACGACGTCAGCGCGTACTACCCGGACTTCGCGGGAACGGGCCTCGGTCTGTTCGGCTGGGCGCGGGACGGCTTCGACGAGCTCTTCTTCGACCCCTTTGGAGGGGACCCCACGGGCGAGTGGTTCTACCTCGGCGAGACGGCGCAGATCGACTTCGACCCGATCGGCGCGCCAGACTACGGAAGCGACAGCATCGTCTCGCAGGGCTACCAGCGGGTCGTCATCGACCTCGAAGAGGGCGCGACCGCGGAGTTCGACGCGTGCATCACCTTGGAGATGGAGGGCTCGTTCGCCCGCTGGACGTTGCGAATCGAGCCGGCCAAACGGGGCTGACGTCAGCAATCTCATCTACGATCTCCGGGGCGAGCTCGGCTCCGACTTCGAGACGACCGTGGTGACCGTCGCGGACAATCAGCTCGTGTCGTGCCAGGCGCCCGCGGACGCCATCGACCCCATCATCGGCTGGCATCTCGAGGCCGACAGCGCCGCGATCGGCGTGCACCCCGGGGACCCCGACAACATCGGGCCCTGGCTCGGCGGCGAGGTCGTCGTGAGCGGTGTCGGCGACTTCGTGCTCACGATCGGCGTGGTGGACTACGACCCATGTTCGTTCGACGAGGCGCTCGACTACATGGTGGCGACGGTGCCCGACTTCCCGGCGGTGGCCGGCGGCTCGCTCGCGAGCTTCTACACGGTCGACTGCCTGCAGCTGCCCACGCCGGCTCCGCAGGTCGTCGGCACACCGCTCGACATCCTCATCCCGCTGGAGCTGCCGGCCGAGTTCTTCGTGTGGCACCCAGCGTGGCAGGGGGACGACTACAGCGCGAACTTCGCCGTCGCGTTCCTCGACATCCCTGCAGGTGTGAGCGGCCAGGTCGTCGACGTCGCCGGCGCTCCCTACCTGAACTTGACGGGCACTGGGCCCGCCCAAGAGAGCACGATCGAGGCCGTCCTGTACTCGACCTTTGAGAATCCGCAACAGCCGTTCATCTCGACGGTGACGCTGCCGGTCACCACTGCGGCGACCGGACCCTCGCCGCAGATGCCGTGGTTCATCGCCGGCGCCGTCCTGGTGAGCGCACTCGGCATCGCGATCCTCGCGCGGCGCCGCGCCGACGCCTGACGATCGGTTAGCGCACGAAGGCCGTGCTCGCCCTGTCGAGGGCGGCACGGCCTTCGTGCGTGAAGAGGCGGCTCAGCGGCCGCGCAGGCCCTTGCGGTCAGCGCGAGCCTTGAGCGGGTCGATGCCCTTGGGGACCGGGAGCTTGGGGCCGCCGAGCGCCTTGAGGCGCAGGCGCACGGCCTCCATCTCGCGCTTGGACAGCCCTTTGCCGATGCCGCGGCCGTAGCGCTCGCGGCGCACGCGGCGGATGGCCTTGGTCAGGTGGCGCACCGGAACCTGGCCCTCGCCGGAGCCCACGTAGATGGGCGTGATCGGCACGCCGGGGGCCAGCTTGGAGAAGCGCGCGGTGGTCTGGTCGACGAGCTTGCGCGCGGCGTTGCCGCCCTCCGCCAGGAGCACGATGCCGCCGCGGCCCACGCCCTGGAAGACGACGGCCTGCGTGCGCGGGTCGATCGCGACGGGCTCGTCTGCGAACGTCCAGCCCACGCGGATGGACTGCGCCACGGGCAGCGCGCCGCCCATCTGGCCCTCCATCTGCGCGTACATCGTCCGCTCGAAGCGGCGCGTAAGCACGAACAGCGCCACGAGCACGCCCGTCAGCACGCCGAAGATCGAGCCGTACACGATCGCGACGGTGCCGCCGATCGCGAACGCGATGGACAGCGCGATGCCCAGCGTGATCAGGAACGCGACGATGAGGATGGGCAGGAGCGCCTTGTCGTGGCGCGCCGTGAGCTTGTACGCCTGCGCGACCAGCTTGAAGAAGTTGGGGCGCTTTTCGGGTTGCTTGGCCATGATGCGACGAGTCTAGTCGCGCAGGGGCGCTCAGGTGCTCGGGCGGGACGCGAGGAGGGCCGACGCCTCCTGGCGGGCCGTGGTCGGCTCGGCGAGATGCGCGAGCGCGGCAGGGATCTCACGGCCCTTGCGCCTCATCGCCTGTCCCCACAGGCGGCCCGCACGGTACGAGCTGCGCACCAGCGGACCCGACATGACGCCCAGGAAGCCGATCTCCTCGGCAGCCTGCGACAGCTCGACGAACTCCTCGGGCTTGACCCACCGCTCGACGGGGTGGTGGCGCGGGCTCGGGCGCAGGTATTGGGTGATGGTGATGAGGTCGCAGCCGGCCTCGTGCAGGTCGCGCAGCGCCTGGACGGCCTCCTCGAAGGTCTCGCCCATGCCCAGGATGAGGTTCGACTTGGTGACCAGGCCATCGGCCTGGGCCCGCGTGAGGACCTCGAGCGAGCGCTCGTAGCGGAACGCCGGACGGATGCGCTTGAACACGCGCGGGACCGTCTCGAGGTTGTGAGCGAGCACCTCGGGACGCGACGAGAACACCTCGGCCAGCTGGTCCGGATTCGCGTTGAAGTCGGGGATGAGCACCTCGACGCCCGTGCCGGGGTTGAGGGCATGGATCTGACGGACGGTCTCGGCGTAGAGCCACGCGCCGCCGTCGGGAAGGTCATCGCGGGCCACGCCCGTCACGGTGGAGTACTTCAGGCCCATCTGACGCACCGACTCGGCCACGCGACGCGGCTCGTCGAGGTCGAGCGCCGCAGGCTTGCCCGTGTCTATCTGGCAGAAGTCGCAGCGGCGCGTGCACTGGTCGCCGCCGATGAGGAACGTCGCCTCGCGATCCTCCCAGCATTCGAAGATGTTGGGACAGCCGGCCTCTTCGCACACGGTGTGCAGGCCCTCGGACTTCACGAGCGACTTGAGCTCGTTGTACTCGGGGCCCATCGTGGCCTTGGTGCGGATCCACTCGGGCTTGCGCTCGATGGGGGTCTGCGCGTTGCGGGCCTCGATGCGCAGCATGCGGCGGCCTTCGGGTGCGATGGTCACACGGCCTCCTTGGTGAGGGTCGCGGGGGAACCCGGGCGAAGGCCGGCAGCGGGAGCCGTCTCCGCGCGAATCTCGGACAGCGCGGACTCGAGGCACGAGACCACGGTGGGGACAACGTCGGCGATGGTCACCTCATGCCCGAGCTCGGCCGTGAGGCTCGTGACGTCGGCGTCGTCGATGCCGCACGGGACGATGCGGTCGAACTCGGCGAGGTCCGGGTTGCAATTGAGGGCGAAGCCGTGCATGGTCACGCCCTTGGCCACGCGCACGCCGATGGCGCAGATCTTGCGCTCGCGACGCGCGCCGTCGGCGGGAAGCCACACGCCCGAGCGGTTCTCGACGCGCACAGTCTCCAGGCCGAACGCGGCACAGGCGTCCATGATCGCCTGCTCGAGCTGGCGGACGTACTTCACGACGTCGATGGGCTCGGCGAGGCGGACGATGGGGTAGCCGACGAGCTGGCCCGGGCCGTGCCACGTGATGCGGCCGCCGCGGTCCACGTCGATGACCGGGGTGCCGTCGGCGGGGCGGTCCCACGAAGCGGTGCGCTTGCCCGCCGTGTAGACGCTCTCGTGCTCGACGAGGATGACGCGGTCATGGGCGCCGGCGACGACCTGAGCATGGTGGCGGCGCTGCTCGTCCCATGCCTCCTGGTACGGCACATGGCGGTGCCCCAGGTCCCACGCGACGATCTCCATAGGCCACCAGGCTAACCCCGTGCCGCCACCCGTGAAGCCAAGCGCGCGCATCGGCCCTGTGGATAACGCCCGCGGGCCCGGCGGCTGCTGGCACCCTCGCACCATGAGCAGGTTCGCCGCAGACGTGGCGCTCGGGCTGGAGACGCTCGAGCGCGTGGTCGGCTACGGCTCGGCGGCGCGCGAGCGGGCGAGGGCGCGAACGGAGGCCCTGGCGCAGATCGCCCATCCCGGGGTGCTCGCTCCGATCGAGCTCAGGCGCGGCGAGGACGATGCCGTGGTCGCGGTCATGCCGCGCGTGGACGGTGACGACGTCGCGACGCTCGTGGCCGCCCGCGGCGGGCTGCGGGCGGGGGAGTGCGTGACGCTCGGCATCGGCGCCGCCACCGCGCTCGCGGCGATGCACAAGGCGGGGCTGGCGCACGGCGACGTGTCCCTGTCGAACATCATGGTGAGCGCGACCGCGGTGACGCTCGTGGACACCATGGGGGCGGTGGCGGCTGAGGAGGGCACGCCCGGCTACCAGGCGCCCGAGCGGACCGAGGGGGCGAGCGCCCCGGGCGACGTCTACGCGCTCGCGTGCGTGCTGCGCGCCGCGGTGCGCGACGCCGACGCCGACCGTATCGAGGCGGGGGTCCAGCCGATGCTCGCGCCGGACCCCGCGGTGCGCCCGTCCGCGGCGATGGTCGCCCGGGCGCTCGAGTCGTGCGCGGCGCCCGAGCCGATCGAGCGTCCGATGATCGGCATCGCCGGAGCGATGCGCGCCCGAGCGGCCTCGACGCATCTGCCCAAGACGGTCAGGCGCGAGCATGGCAGGCCGTGGCGCGTGCAGCGGCAGGTGCGCCGCTGGGGGACCGTGCTGGGACTCGCTGGACTCGTCGCCGTGCTCGTGCCCGCCGTCGGGGCGCGGCTCCTGGCGGGCGCTCACGATGCGTTGCAGGCCACGGCGGGGCCGGCGCAGGCGCAAGGCCTCGATCAGCCCATGCCCGTGCCGGCTCACGCGGCCGTGTCGCCCCAGATCGCGGCCGCGGAGCTCACACAGGCGCGGTTCGCGGCGATCTCGGTCGGGGACGCGGATGCGCTGCGAGCCACCACCGCGGCGGGAAGCGCGGCGCGTGAGGAGGTCGAGGCGCTCGCCCAGGCCCTCGCGGAGGGTGATCTGCGTGTCGAAGGGCTGGCTGTCACGGTAGTGGAGGCGCGCACGGTGCGCCAGGAGGGTCGCGAGGCGGCGGTGGAGGTGCGTTACACGGTCTCCGGGCACACGGTGTGGGACGCATCGGGCGCGGCGGCCTACGAGGGCTACGCACAGACCGTCACGCTCGAGCTCACGTGGGACGAGGAGGCCGGGTGGCAGGTCTGCGCGGTGAGCGCGGCATCGGGCGGCTGAGGGCCTCCTGGGCCTTCCGCCGGCTCAGGACGCCGAGTCCAGCGCGGCGACGTGCCGCGCGGCCTCGTCGATGGTCGGATGCTCCCAGGCGAAGCCCAGGGACTCCAGCACGGTCGGGATGCCCGCCTGAGAGCTCAGCAGGTCGATGATCGCGGGGCCGATTCCCAGGCGCAGCGCCCACGCGGGGACAGGCAGGCCCGGTCGCTTTCCGTAGGCACGGGAGAAGGCGGCGATGAGCTCGCGGTCGCTGACGGGGTGCGGCGAGACGAGGTTCGCGGCGCCGTGGTGGTCGCTGTCGATGAGTGCGCGCAGTCCTCGCACGGCGTCGTCCAGCGTGATCCACGAATGGAGCGCCCGGCCCGGCCCCAGGGAGCCCAGGAGGCCCCGGCGCACGAGCGGCAGGAGCCTCGCGGCGAAGCCGCCGTGATCGCTCAGCACCAGGCCGGTGCGGCTGTACGCGACCCTCACCCCGGCATCGGCCGCTGGCCGGGCCGCGGCCTCCCACTGGGTGACGATGTGCGACAGGAAGGTGTCCCCCGGCCCAGAGTCCTCCGTGAGCGGCTCCGTGCCGCGGTCGCCGTAGTAGCCCATGGCGGAGCCCTGGATGAGGACGCCGGCGCCCTTGGCGGCGAGCTCGCGCGCGATGAGGCTCGTGGAGTCCAGGCGCGACTGGAGCACCACGCGCTGATAGGCCTTGGTCAGGCGCCTGTCGCCGATGGACGCGCCCGCGAGATTGACCACGACATCGGCCGCGCGCACGGCGTGGCCGTCGATCACCCCGGCGGCGGGATCCCACCGCACCTCGTCCTCGCCGCGCGCCTCGCGCCGCACGAGCGCGACCACGCGGTGGCCGTCGGAACGCAGAGAACGCGAAAGGGCCGAGCCGATCAGGCCCGACCCTCCCGCGATGAGGATGTGCACTTACAGACCGAGCTCGGCCTCGAAGGCGCCGGCCTCGATGCGACGCTTCACGGTCTGCAGGAAGCGAGCCGCGTCGGCGCCGTCGATGAGGCGGTGGTCGTAGCTGAGCGGGAGGAAGCACATCGGACGGACCGAGATGACGTCCTCGCCGTTGGGGCCCTTGACCACGACGGCGCGCTTGACGATCGCGCACGTCGCCAGGATGGCCGCCTGGGGGGCGGGCACCACGGGCGTGTCGAAGAGCGTGCCGAGCGAGCCGGTGTTCGTCACCGAGAACGTGCCGCCCGAGATCTCGTCCGCGGTGAGCCCGCCGTTGCGGGCACGGTTGGCGAGGTCCGCGATGCCGCGAGCGTGCTCGGCGAGGGACTTCGAGTCGGCGTTGTGGAGCGTGGGCAGCATGAGGCCCTTCTCCGTGTCTACCGCGAGCGAAAGATTGACCGTCGGGTGGTAGACGATCGAGTCGTCGACGATGGACGCGTTGATGTTCGCGTGCTCTTGGAGGGCCTCCGCCACTGCCTTGGTGAAGAACGGCAGGAACGACAGCTTGACGCCCTCGCGGGCGAGGAAGTCGTCCTTCACGCGGTCACGGAGCTCCCAGATCTTGGAGCAGTCGACCTCGATGACCGAGGTCAGCTGGGCCATGCCGTGCAGCGACTCCATCATCTTGTCCGCCGTGACCTTGCGGATGCGCGACATCTTGACGGTCTGACCGCGCAGCTCGGACACCACCGGGGCGGCAGGCGCCGCCGATGCGGCGGGGGCGGCGGGGGCCCTGGGCGGGGGGGCGCCCGCCCGGGGGGGGGGCTGTTTCTTTGACCCCGCGAGGGGGC
>Ga0182793_1002473_pt1 | contig 10595 bp, 12 predicted proteins | sample Passage237A_FD_130498 | JGI IMG/M metagenome (GOLD analysis project Ga0182793, IMG submission 130498) | Cellulose adapted compost microbial communities from Newby Island Compost Facility, Milpitas, CA, USA - Passage2 37A (version 2) (version 2) ...
AAAACGAGTGAATTTCACCTGGCACGAATTCAACGGTGTACATGCCTTTATGCGTGACGAGGGAGAACGTTACGACGCAGAACTGCAGCTGTTGGGTTATCAGATGGCGATAGGCTTGTTTCGTCGTCGGCTCTATAGCATCAGCTGATTTCGCTAGAACACCAAAATCAGCTGATGATAGAAACCTATTCCGATAATGACATTGATTGGAAAGGTTAAACCCAGAGCCGCCAGCATGGCCAAGCCTATATCGGCTTCGGGTATGGCACCCTTGATGGCAACGGGTGCGGCAATGTAGGAAGCACTGGCGGTCAGACTGGCGAGCACTAGCAGCGTTCCATCATCCAGTCCCAACAGGCTTCCCATGGCTATACCCACCAACGCCAGACAGGGAGGCGCCACTATAGCAAACGTCAGCAGCCGCCACTGACTCCAGGGAAAAGGACGCAGTGTGTTGGCTGCCACCATCCCCATCTCCAGCAGGAAAAGCGCCAGCACGGCCTTGAAGGCGCCGGTAAACAGATTGGTGACAGATGCGCCGTCGAGGGGGCCATACATCCAACCGATAATCACACCGCCGACCAGAAGTACAACGCCCTTGTTGGTCAGCGCCTCATGCCAAAGCGCGCCCACAGATACCACCTTGCCCTGGGTTTGAAAGCGACGGTAAAGCAACAGGCCGGTAATAATTGCGGGCAACTCCAGGAGCACCAGATAAAGCGTAACTTCCGGCCCGAGTATCAGGCTACGCGACTCAGCATAAGCCAGGGCAACAGCAAAGGTACCGGCACTCACCGAACCATAGTGGGCTGCGATACTGGCCGAGTCGGCGAGCGAGAGGCGAACAATATGTCTCAGCAGAGGAAAGAGCCCTACGGGAATCAGGGCGCCGAGCAAGATGATGCCCCCCAGTTCGGGCAGCAGAGCCCAGGACAGATTGCCATGCAAGGACATACCACCCTTGAGACCAATGGTGAGCATCAATAGCAGGCTGAGAGTTTCGTAGGTGGATTGGGGAATTTTCAGGTCTGAGCGCAATAGCCCGGCAATCAGGCCCAGCACGAAGAACATGACAACGATGTCTGGCATCGGCAACCTCGCATGGTGATGCCTGGAATTGTAGCAGCTTCCCTTGCAGCAAAATAAAAAAAGATCCCGTGTCTTGTTGATCACGGGATCTTTTTTAGATCATTTTTTCAGTCTCGAATCGTTCGGAAATTACCGGACGATTGATTGGCTGAAAAAACTTAGTTAGCCAGAATCACCTTGGCACTTTTGATCAGGATGGTACCAGCTGGAGTCGGTGCACCGTCACTGCCCGGAGCCTGAACACCCAGTTGCACACCGCCAGCAGGAGCGTTCAACGCCGCCAGAGAGAGCGGACAAGTCAGAGTCATGTCCGAATCAGTCACCAGAGTAGCATTGGAAACACCGCAATCCCACTGACCACCCCACGAGGACTTTTCCTGAGCGAAGGGCTGCACATCGGCACCACTGGCTTTGTAGGCATCACTAACGCGCACAACAATTTCCAGAGTGCCACCAACAAAGTTAATCGGGTCGTTGATGTCATAAACAGCGCCTTGGCCACCGCTAGTAGCTGTCAATTCAATGCCGCCCTCAACTACAGCAATGGCACCGCCACCATTGGCGCGCCAGCCTGAGCTCATGTTGAAGTTGATAGCATCACCTGAGGCAGCAGAACTGCTGGAAGATGAGCTGCCACTGGAACCACCGGGGAACTCAATTTCTACACTTTTAATCAGGAGAGGATCAAGAATGGATTGATTAGTGGGCGGATTGCTCAGCTGCAGACCGAGGAAAGTTTCGCCTTTGGAGGTGAAATCTCCCGGTTCCAACACAATAGAGTTGTCACCTGCAGTGAGACCTGTGACGGGAACCCAGGCATCCTTATAACCACCATCGCTATCTTGCAGTACTGGCTGGAATACCAAGCCTGCGTCGGTAACATAGGATTGAGGAACATTCACCACGATAGTGATCTTGGCGCCGTTGAGGGCCATATCAGAACCAATGGAGGTACGCACCTGGCGCTTCCAGTTGTCTGAGTCAGTCCAGGCTATGGGAGTAACCTTGAGTGCCGGCGTATCTGCATCGTGTGATAACTCGAGGTTGGTTCCATCACCGTTTACAAACCAGCCTTCGATACCATCGGCAAATCCGATAGTAATATTTACGGGCCCGGCAGAAGAAGAGCTGTCTGAACTTGAGGAGTCAGAAGAGTCAACGCTGCTGGCTGAAGAACTGCTGGAAGAAACAGGTGGTGGGGTAAAGATTCTGTCCATCGGGTCCTTGTTATTTCCGCCATCGCTGCCACAGGCAACCAGCAGGAAACTGGACGCAATCCCCAACAAAAGACTGCGCACTGGCAGTTGATCGAGTTGCTTTAGCCGAACCATAGGTAATTCCTCTTATAGTTTATTTAAGAACTCTTAAATTTATCCGCATAAACAAGAGAATGACTGCTCTTGATCCCGGAGCGGATCAGAAGAAATCAGTAATGATTGGCAAATCAGACCTGAACAGGATGTCCGGTCATCAATTAAATGAATGCTGGCTGGGGCAGCCGGCTGTAATCCAATACAAATGTCTGATTTATTCTGATTCCCTTGTGCGCCGATGCACCGATTTTGTGGGTCAGCGCACAAGCAGGTTCATACCATATCACAGATATTTCGATTGTCACTATTTAAAGACCCTGCTGGAAAGAAGCGAATAAAGAGGGATTCAGAGCCTGCAAATGAGGGATTAAAGGAGAGAAGCTCGAGCTAATATAACTATTTGTTAATGGTTTTATTCTGATTGTTGTTATCTATGCCGATTGGAAATAAACCCGCCAGATCTCTTCCATGGTCTGGCGAGCAGAAGCAGGAGAATCAGAGGCTCAGATTGCGGTTACTGGCCTTGATAAATTCCTTTTTCAGATCCTCATAGGTGTGAACCGCGGGGAACTGGGGAAACTCGTCAATGACGTTCTGGGGAGCGTGGAAAAGGATGCCCGCGTCGGCTTCGCCCAGCATGCTGGTGTCATTGTAGGAATCACCTGCCGCAATTACCCGGTAGTAGAGGGTTTTCAGGGCCAGGACAGACTGGCGTTTGGGGTCACGCTGACGCAGGGTGTAGCCCACTACCCTATCCCGCTCATCAATGTTGAGACGATGGCAGAACAGAGTCGGGAAGCCAAGCTGACGCATCAGGGGCTGGGAGAACTCATAGAAGGTGTCAGACAGGATGATGACCTGGAATCTCTCACGCAGCCAGTCCACGAACTCGACGGCGCCGTCCAGAGGCTTCAGGGTGGCGATCACCTCCTGAATTTCTTTCAGACCCAGGTTGTGCTCCTCAAGAATACGCAGGCGCTGCTTCATCAGCACATCGTAGTCCGGAATATCGCGAGTGGTCGCTTTCAGCGAGTCAATGCCAGTGGCCTTGGCAAATTCAATCCAGATTTCCGGTACCAGGACTCCTTCAAGATCAAGACATGCGATTTCCACAACAACCTCCAGAGGCAAATAGGTGCGCCGTGTGCGCAAAAGGCTAAAAATTGGCGGCAATCTACCCGTTTTGACCACCAAAGGCAAACGGCCGGATTGTGGTATGCTTCGCCCCCGTGAAGAGCCAAAAGTCGGAGACTACCCATGAGCCAACCGCTGATTGACGTTCTGGACCTTGACGCCCAGTTGCAGCAGTCCTCGCCTCGCAAGATTCTCAAATATGCCCTGGAGCAGTTCGACAATATCGCCATTTCCTTCAGCGGTGCCGAAGATGTGGTGTTGATCGACATGGCCTGCAGCATACGCAAGGACATCCAGGTATTTTCACTGGATACAGGTCGACTTCACCCGGAAACCTATCGCTTTATCGATAAGGTGCGTCGCCATTACGGCATTGAAATAGATGTGATATCACCCGATGGCGAAGCAGTGCGCGAGCTGGTGCGCAAAAAGGGACTGTTCAGTTTTTACGAGGATAACCACGGTGAGTGCTGCGGTATTCGCAAGATAGCGCCATTGCGCAAAAAGCTGCTGGAGCTGGACGCATGGATTACAGGTCAGCGCAAGGATCAAAGCCCCGGTACCCGCACGGGAATTCCGGTTATTCAAAATGACACGGCTTTTGCGCGTGCCGGTGAAACCCTGATCAAATTCAATCCGTTGGCAAACTGGACATCACAGGATGTTTGGGACTATATCCGCGGTAACCAAGTGCCCTACAACGAGCTGCACGATCGCGGTTATATATCCATAGGTTGCGAACCTTGCACCAAGCCGGTAGGTCCGGGCCAGCACGAGCGCGAAGGCCGCTGGTGGTGGGAGGAGGCCACCAAAAAGGAATGTGGCCTGCACGGGAGTAATATCAAAGGCTGATCAAATAATGGAGGACGCCTTGCGCGTCCTCAGTTATCCATTTCGTCCACATCCACCTGCCCGCTCATGCGACGGGTAAAGTGCGACCAGCACATACCCACTGTCAAAAATGCAGACAGCAGAATTTCGATAACCCATACCATGGCGGAGATATTTTTGACACTAAGCCATCCCCAGTAAATAAATAGCCACACCAGGCATCCAAAGAGTGCGACAAACAGCACCACCCCAACGGGGCCGAGGGAATTGAAAGTGGCCTTGAGATAAAACCCCCAACCGATTACCAGCACCAGACCGGCGATTGCCAGATACGGCGTAATCTGATTCCAGCTTGAATAGGCCCAGTGAAAAAATGAATGGCCTGATGGGTTATAGGTCAAGAGCACCAGTAAAAGCGCAAACAGAAAACGCAGCAAAACTCCTGTTGCAGTGAGCTTCATAATTTCTTCCCTCGCGAGGTTATTGAGTTGCCTTGAGTGATTTGATCAAGGGTTCCAACTGGTTTTGCCAGGAATTTTCATCAACCACACCTATGTGCTTGTGACGAATAATGCCCTGAGCATCTATCACATAGGTTTCCGGCCAGCCTGAAACGCCCAGATCCATTCCCAGGCGCCCCTCCGGATCCTGAACGGTAACTTCATAGGGGTTGCCCAGATCCGCCAGCCAACGGCGGGAATCTTCAGGGTTGTCCTTGTAGTTTACGCCGATAATACGCACACCCTGTTGCGAAAGCTGCAGCAAATAAGGATGTTCCGCGTAACAGGGAGGACACCAGGTGGCCCAGACATTGAGCAGACTGACCTGCCCCTGAAAGATTTCCTGGGTCACCAATCTTTGCGGCTCATCCAGACTCTGCAGCTGGAATGGGGGAACGGGTTTATCTATACGGGTCGAGGGCATGGCGCTCGGGTCCAGCGACAGTCCTCGCCAGAACAGGATCGCCAGCAGGGCAAACACCGCAAGAGGGATAAAAAGTTTCAGTCTTTGCATGGATTATTCACTTGTCGCCAGAGATCCATTCATCGCGGTACTGGTCTGCGCAAACTTTATACGACGATAACGTTTGTCAGCCACCGCCATCACAGCCCCCAGAGCCATGAATATTGCGCCCAGCCAGATCCAGCGAACAAATGGTTTGAAATGCACACGCATCGCCCAGGCCTGACCTTCCAGAGGTTCGCCCATGGCCAGATAGAGATCACGAAACAATCCCGGATCCAGAGCCACTTCCGTCATGATGCTGCCGGTTGCCTGATAGCGGCGTTTCTGCGGTTTCATTTCCCGCAAAAACCTGCCCTTGTAGCTGACGCTGACTCTCGCTTCGTCGGCCACATAGTTGGGGCCTTTTATACGAGAAACATCCATCAGCGTAAATTCATAATTTGCAACCTGCACTGGCTTATTGACGTCCATGCGCACATCGCGCAGTTCGTTATACACACTGGTCAAACCTACGCCTATCAGAGTCACTGCAATTCCCGTGTGAGCAATAATCATGGCGTAATAACTGAGCGAGAGCTTTTTCAGCCCCTGCCCCAGACTGCCGCTATTGCGCAGCTTGTTGCGCAGATCAATTACCAACGAACTCAGAATCCAGCTGGCAATAAATACCGTGAGTGCCGCAGTCCAGGAATAGTCATCGGCATAGATCAGCGGAAAAATCAGACCGATGATCAAACTGAAAATCCAAGGCTTCAGTAGCCAGCGGCCCATCTGGTTGAGGTTGGTATTCTTCCAGTTGGCCAGGGGACCAAAAGCCATCAGGAAACAGACAAGCCCCATCAGCGGAATAAAAAAGAAATTGAAATAAGGTGGACCGACAGAAATTTTTCCCCAGCCCAGCGCATCGGCAATCAGCGGATAAAGCGTGCCCAGCAATACGGTCACCATGATGACAACCAGCAGAACATTGTTAGCCAGCAGCAGTGTTTCGCGCGACATAAAACCAAAGCTCGGCGCATTGCGAACCACGGGAGCGCGCAGTGCGTAGAGTGTCAGTGAGCCACCCACAATTAACAGCAGGAACATCAGAACAAAAACACCGCGTTCCGGATCATTGGCAAAAGCGTGTACTGAGGTAAGCACACCCGAACGCACCAGAAAGGTTCCCAGTAGACTGAGCGAGAAAGTGAAAATGGCGAGCAATAGTGTCCAGCTTTTGAACAGCCCCCGCTTTTCAGTTACGGCGAGCGAATGGATCAGCGCTGTACCCACCAGCCAGGGCAGGAAAGAAGCGTTTTCCACCGGATCCCAGAACCACCAGCCGCCCCACCCCAGTTCGTAGTAAGCCCACCAACTGCCGAGAGCAATGCCCAGTGTCAAAAAAGCCCAGGCCATATTGGCCCAGGGGCGGGACCAGCGGGCCCAGGCGCTATCGAGTCGACCCCCGAGCAGTGCGGCAATAGCAAAAGCGAAAGTAGTACTGAAACCCACATAGCCCATGTAGAGAACCGGGGGATGAAGTATCAGGCCAATGTCCTGCAGCAAGGGATTGAGGTCGCTGCCATCTTCCGGTGAAAACGGCAGTATGCGATCAAAGGGATTGGAGGTAAGCAGCATGAACAACAAAAATCCCACGGCGACAAATCCCATCACTGAGAGTACACGCGCCTGCATGTCCAGCGGCAGGCTTTTGCTGAAGAGCGCTATGGCAAAGGTCCAACCCGACAACATCAGCACCCAGAGTAGCAGCGAACCTTCATGGCCGCCCCAGAGTGCACTTATCTTGTAATAAACCGGCAGGAGACTGTTGGACTGTCTGGCCACATAGTCCACGGTAAAGTCATCGTTCAAAAATGAATAAAGCAGACAGGCGAAGGCGACAATCACCATCACCAGAAAACCGGCGGCCAAAGAACGACCGGTATTCATCAGCAATTGACTGCCCGTGTAGCTGCCGATCAACGGCAGGCTGCTCAATGCCAAGCTGATGCACAGAGCCAGTATCAGTGCAAAATGCCCCCACTCAGGAACCATAATCAGTCTCCTTGCAGGTGGCGTCGTAGCTGCCGGATTCCTGCATGGCATCGGCTACTTCCGGCGGCATATAGTTTTCATCGTGTTTTGCCAGCACCTGAGTGGCCTGGAAGACTCCCTCTTTGTTGAGGGTTCCGTTTACCACCGCAGCTTCCCCCTCGGCAAAAAGGTCGGGAAGAATGCCCGTGTAAACCACGGGTACTTCGGCCTTGCCATCGGTGATCACAAAACGGACTTCCAGACTTTCGCTGGCCCGTTTGACACTGCCGGGTTTGACGCAGCCACCACCGCGGATGCGCACATCGGTAGGAACTTCACCGGATGCGATTTTGCTGGGGGAATAAAACAGATTGATATTTTCTCGCAATGCATAAACCAACAGCGCCACTGCAACAGCAGAAAACACCAGTATGGTAAAAACGAGAATCAAGCGTTGTTTGCGAAGCGGGTGCATGGCTTACCTAATCTTGAGGTGATGGATAGTTTTCCCGGGCCAAATCCTGTTGCAATTGTCGAACGCGTTTTGCCTGACGCTGCAACGCTCTTTTCTGAAAGGCAGGAGCAACAAGTACAAGAGTGAGGACTACAAACGCTATTCCATAAGCCAGCCACACATATAAGCCGTGGCCGTTCATATGGATAAAGCTGTTCAGGGAGTCAAATTGAAGCTTCAAGACTTGCCCTCCTCTCTTTCAGCAGCAAGCAGATCCTGCACCCAGCGGGTGCGGAACTCGCGCCGGAGAATTTCCACACGAGTAGTCAACAGCAGTGCGAAAGCGGTCAGTATCCAGAAGGCGAAAATCATCAACAGCAAGGGGTAGAGCATGGACTCATGCATGGCTGACTTGCCAATGATTTTGATAGTGGCCGGCTGGTGAAGTGTGTACCACCATTCCACCGAGTTCTTGATCAGGGGAATATTCACTGAACCTATAAGGGCTAAAAGTGCACAGGCCTTGTCCGCGGTATCGCGACTGGGCAACGCGGCCTGAAGCGCGATTATGCCTATGTACAAAAAGAGCAGAATCAGCATAAAGGTGATGCGCGCATCCCACTCCCACCAGGTGCCCCAGGTGGGCTTGCCCCAGATGGCGCCAGTTACCAACGCCAGGAAAGTAAGCGCTGCGCCATAGGGTGCGGCGGCCTTGGTCATCATGAAGCAGACCTTGACGCGCCAGATCAAGCCCACAGCGCCGCAAAAGGCCATGAGCAGATAGACCCCCTGCCCCATAAAAGCAGCGGGCACGTGAATAAAGATAATGCGATAGCTCTGTCCCTGCTTGTGTTCAATAGGTGCATAGCCGAGGGACCAGACAAGGCCCCAGACCAGTAGCACCAGGGCGATCAACCCCAGCCAGGCCACCCAGGGACCGGTTTTTTCATAAAACCAGCGTGGGGACCCCCATCTATGAAGCCATTGCCAAACCAAGACTCACCTCGATTACGCGTTAGTGGACATTCGCAGAGCAGCCGCAGTTGCTACCGGGGAGAGTGCCAGCGATAACGCCAACAAGGCCCCCAGAATAGCCAGAGGAACACTTTGCGGATTGGTGTCCAGGGCATAGCTCACTGCACTTGCCCCAAAAATCAGCACCGGAATATACAGGGGCATGACGATCAAGGACAACAATAATCCGCCCCGGCGCAAACTGACGGTCAGGGCTGCGCCCATGGCACCAATCAGGCTCATGGTGGCAGTCCCCAGAAAGAGTGAAAGACAAAGGGTGCCATAGGCCTGTGCCGGCAGTGCCAACATCAGCCCCAGCAACGGCGCCAATAGGGTCAGCGGCAGGCCGGTCAATAACCAGTGAACCAGCACCTTGGACAGCACCATCAGATAAAGAGGTTGGGGCTGGATCAGCATCTGTTCCAGAGTACCGTCCTCATAATCGCTGCGAAAAAGGCCATCCAGAGACAACAGACAGGCCAGTAGCGCCATCACCCAGAGCACACCGGGTGCCAGGCGGGCCAGCAGTTGGCTCTCCGGTCCTACCCCAAGGGGAATCAGGCTCACCGCTATGATGAAGAACATCAGCGGGTTGATCAGCTCGCCCTTATGGCGCAGGCCGATTAGCAGGTCGCGCCTGAAACTGGCGGCGAATCCGCGCATCAAGCCGGGAGTGGAAGCCTGACTCACAGCAAGCCTCCAGCGCCGGGACGAAAATCTTCAAGCCTGAGGGTTTTTACCCCGGCCAGGCTCAGATCCTGATGGGAAGTAATCAACACCAGACCGCCGGACTGAATCTGTTGTTCAATCCGCGCCTCAAGGCGGGCAACGCCCGGTTTGTCTATGGCGGTAAAAGGCTCATCCAGAATCCACAGGGGCGCGCGGCTGAGATAGAGCCTCGCCAGAGCCACCCTGCGCAGCTGACCGGCAGAAAGCTGGCCGCAGGGAATATCCCGGTAGGCCGCCATACCCAGTTGGGCGAGCGCCTCTATCAACTGAGAGTCGCTGGCAGAACCGCTCAGGCTCGCGTACCAGCGCAGATTTTCGAGAGGAGTCAGGGATTTCTTAATGCCGGGCTGGTGGCCAATATAGAGAAGATCCTGGGCAAACTCCCAGGTCTGTTCCTGCAACTTTCGGCCTCTCCAGAGAATCTCGCCCTCAAACTCCCGGCTCACCCCTGACAGAATCCGCATCAGGCTGGATTTACCGCAGCCATTGGGTCCCAGCAGCTGCACCAGATCACCGGCCTCCCAGCGTGCATTGAGGCCAGCAAAAAGGCACCGCTCATCCCGGGTACAGCTGAGATTGCGGAGTTCCAAATGGGGAGGGGTCAAAATCCGGCTAGCTCCAGTTGGGGCACCATTTGCGGAAATGGGGCTCAGTGTTGGGTGAAGGCTGCCGCTATACTCTCTGAACGGCAAACCCGCGGGATTATAGCGGGCCAGTGACGCTTTGTTCACCTTGAGCTGATATTTGTTAGATGGTGTTTGTTAAACAGGCCTCTTATGTCCAACCTGCCCCCGATCAATAAAACTGCCAACAGCACGCAGCTGATCAATAGCGTGGAGCAGGCGCGCGCCGAAAAACTGACCAGCCTGGCCAAACTGGTAGACCTGACCGTGGGTAACAATGTCCTCGCCAGCGTTGAGCGAGTGGAACCCATAGACGCACAGCAGCGCGATCAGCTGCTGCAACGCACTCAGGAGATGCTGGCACAACTGCAGCGTCTCCCACAGGCACCTGTGGTCAAGGCGCAGATGGAGCAGCTGGTGGAAAAGCAC
>Ga0182793_1002474_pt1 | contig 10592 bp, 3 predicted proteins | sample Passage237A_FD_130498 | JGI IMG/M metagenome (GOLD analysis project Ga0182793, IMG submission 130498) | Cellulose adapted compost microbial communities from Newby Island Compost Facility, Milpitas, CA, USA - Passage2 37A (version 2) (version 2) ...
CGTCATCATCGCGACGTCATCGGCGCGCTCACTGGTCTCGACTTGCTTAGGCAGGAATGCGGTCACGGTGCTGGTCAAGGAGCGACGCACCCACGCCAGCAACCCCCACGACAGCGGTGATTCCACGGGCACGTCGGTTGACGACTTGCCGGCCGAGGGGCCCAATCCCAACGCGGACAAGAACCCGGAAATCAACCGCGACACCGAATCCTGGTGCGGCGGGGCGACCTCCGTCGGCTCGGTGATCGGAGCAGTCGTCTGCGATGCACCCTCCGGCGCGGCATCCTGCTCGACATACTCCGTGTCCGTCAGATCATCGGAAGCTGGTGCAGTGACTGCGGTCTCGTCGAACGTGAAATCTGACTCGGGTTCGGCACCGCTGTTGTCGATCCAGGAGACCGAATGTTCTGCCGACGGCTGCGGCGAAAACCCGTTGTCGTGCAGAACCTCCGTTGTGTCGGTCTCGTCCTCTGTGTCCTCCTCGAGGTCCTCGTCGTCGCCGAGGCTGGCGGGCGGGTCGTCGTCGAAGTCGGTGGGCGGGTCTTCATCGGGGGGGGAGGCCGGGTCCCCGTCTTGGTTCACGCCGCCACCGGTCGGCGACTCGGCAGCAGCCGGGGCGGCGCCCGCGTCGGCCGGCGACTCGGTGTCCGATGGCGCGTCCGTGCTCGTCTCGGGGGCCAGCGCCAGCGGTATGGCCGGCCCGGCCCCGACGCCGAGTCCGACCCCGAGGGCCAAAGCCAGCCCGCCCACGCGGCCGATATGGCGGGCGTAGCGCGCCGGTGCATTCGTCCCCATGGCAAGCAAGTGAAGCACTATTCGTTGCCAGAAATAGTTGGTTTCGTAAGTATTGGCTGATGAAAAACCCTTCACAGGGTGAAAAGTGAAAATACGGTCCTGTCAGCCAACTAGCGTTTTGTTGCTGTGGGGTGGCGGGGTAAGCCGTCCGACCCGTCTCGCGAATTTGCTGAAAATCGGCAAACCGGACGCGCCGAAGGCGTAATTTGCGACTCGGTTAGTTCACGCGACGCTGGAACGGGGACCATGCGACGACCGCACAACCAGTCAGTTGCTCCCCTGCGCGCGCCATCACCATCTGATTGCCCGGTCACGTCGATCTAGAGGAGAAACCGTCATGGGGTACGCCAGGCATATCGGTCGCGTCGGAGCTCTTGCGGTGGCCCTCGGTGTCGGGGTCGCCATGGTGACCAGTCCGGCGGTCGGACTTGCGGACGGCACGAACAACACCAACGCCACGTCGACCGACGCCGGTGGCGGGGGCGCCGCGGGTGCTGCAGGCGCGCCCGGCGCGCCGGGCGGTGCCGGTGCCGCCGGGGCCGACGGCGCGAATGGTGCCGAGGGGCCGACGGATTCCGGCGGCGAAGGCGGTGACGTCTCCGGCGACATCTCGGGCGGGCTGTCCGATGAGCCGTCCGACGAGGGCCTGGGGGACGGACTTGGTGACGGACTTGGTGACGGACTTGGTGACGGATTCGGTGAGGGCTTGGGTGAGGAGTCGGGCGCCGGTCTCGGCGAGGGGGAGCAGGGCGGCGGTGACGGCGCCCTGACGGGCGGTGACGGTGAGCAGGACACCCCGCCGTCGGGTCTGGACACCGGAGGGGGCGGCAACGACAACAACAAGCCGCAGGGCAACGATGGCGCCGGCGTGACCGGACAGGTTGCCAACCAGCCGACGGCCACCGGCCCCGACGACACCCCCGCGGACTTCGGCACACCCTCCGGACCCGACCAGCAGTCCGCGCAGATGTTCGGCCTCGGCCCCAACCCGGACGTGGGGTCGACGGGCACGGAGAACGCCCGCACGGTGTTCGCGACACTGACCACCGACGCGCCGGAGGCTCCGCCGCAGCGGCCCACGCTGATCAAGGTCGTCACCGATCTTGTTGCCGCGGTGCTCAACCCGCTACTGAGCCTGGGTAACGACTCACCGTTCCAGATTCCGATTGTCTCCGCGATGCTGGCCGTGGTGCGCGACGAGCTTGAGCGAGTCCTGAAGCCGCGCAGGGCGAATCAGGCGAACCAGCAGACCATCGCGTTGGTGCTGAACGGCGAGGACCAGGCGTCGATGCTCGAGGTGGATCCCACCAAACAGCGCGTGCTGGTGATCGGCGTCGACGGCACGAACCTCAGCAGGATCCTCGCCGACTCCGAGGACAACATCAACTTCATGGCGCTGATGAACCAGAGCACCACCGGCGCGGCGAGCATCGTCGGCCACACGACGATCTCCAACCCGTCATGGTCGGCAATCCTGACCGGGTTCTGGAGTGAGCGCACCGGCGTGATCAACAACGTGTTCACGCCGTGGACCTACGACTCGTACCCGACGGTGTTCAATCAACTCGAGGGCGCAAACCCTGACATCAGGACCATGGCCATCGCCGACTGGGACGTCATCAACGCGATCGCCGGGGCGGGCGCGAACCCGGTCGACCAGAACATCTACGTCACCCAGATCGAAGGGGACACCAACTGGTTGGCGACCGATGATCTGGTCGGCGCGCTCACCGTCGACGCGATCGAGGGCGACCTTGGCCCGGTGCCCAACTTCCTGTTCACCTACTTCGTCGGGGTCGACGAGAACGGCCACCTCTACGGCGGCGCATCACCGGAATACGAAGAGGCGATCACCAACGTCGACGAGAACCTCGGCAAGATCATGGCCGCGATCGCGGAATACGAGGCGACCCATCCGGGCGAGACGTGGACGGTGATCGTCACCACCGACCACGGCCACCAGCCGGAGAAGGGCTTCGGCCACGGATTCCAATCACCGGACGAGACAGAGACTTTCGTCATCGCACGCGGCACGAACTTCCAGTCGGGCTACGTCAATCCGGAGTATGAGATCGTCGACACCACGCCCACCGTGGTGACCCTGTTCGGCCTGACTCCGCGCGCAGGGTCCGACGGGGTGCCGCTGATGTCGTTGGCCGACAGTGACGAACTGCCCGACGATCTCAAGCAGGCGCTGCTGGACGAGATCGCCACCAACCAGCCGCCGGACGCCCTGACGAACCTGGCGTTGAGTCTGCGGACGATCTTCGCGACCGTGCCGTACTACATCTTCACCTTCAAGACCGACGCCACCTCAGCGGTGCCCGACTTCCTGGTCCTGCCGGTCGGATTGCTGTTCGACGGGCTGTACATCGTGACGAACATCCCGGCGCAACTGGTCGCGATCCTGACCGGGGTGAGCGGTGCGACGGCCAATCTGTTCCACATCCTGCCGCCGGCGCCGCCGAACATCCCGCCGATCAACGGTCCCGCGGACGCCACGCTGCTGTCCTGCACATTCGGCGACGGGGACCTGTGCGAGAGCAGCGTCGCCTGAGCTAGAGCCGTCAGCACCCGCCACGGCGCCATCACTGGCAGCGGCGCCGCGGCGGGTCGAATTGCGCACAATGTGTTTCCCTCGCGCACGCCATGGGTAGCGCTTTGCTAACCGAAAAATTGATAAGTCGCGCTTGAAGATGTCGGGCGTGTTTGCGGTGATTGCAAAAGAGGGGTTGAAATGCGTTGTGCCACATGTATCGGCCGTGTTGGCGGGTTGGCTGTAGCACTGGGCGTCGGGTTGTCGATCGCCAGCGGGGTGGCGTCGGCCGCTCCTACGGACTCCGACAATGACAACTCGACATCGAATGCCGCATCCGAATCAACATCGGAATCAACATCAACCAAAGGATCATCAGGCGAAACGACATCTGAGGCGCCATCTGACGAGCCATCGAACGACACGCGGTCGACGCGCCATTCGATCACCACAAACGATTCGACCACGCCGGACGCCGAAGACGCGGACGACACCGACTCGGCGGGAACAGCCATCGAGGACGCCGGGGATTTTGACGACACCGACGAAAGCGATGCTGCCAAGGACGCGCCGGAAAGTGACACATCCGTCGACACGGTCAACGACAGGACGAGCGATGCGCGAGTCCGCAACGACGATCCGCCGACGGCGGCACTCGTCGATGACCCCGCCCCGTCCTTCACTGTCAAAGCGCCCTCGATTGAGGTCGACGAACCCGACGAGCCGTCCACCGCGTTCCTTCAGAATGCCTCCACCGACGTCGCGCCCCTGACGACGACGACCGACCTCGCCGCATCGGCCACGACGGGGCAGAGCGATACCTTTTCTGCCGCGGCGACCACGACATCCACCCCCTCAATCGCCACCACGGAACCGACGGTGACCACCGAGGTGGCCTCGATCCTCGGCCTCGCGCCCACCGATCCATCCGCCCCGACCGAGCCGGTCCCGGCGCCGATCGAGTCGCCGATGGCGTGGGTGATGACGGCGGCGGCCCGCCGACAACTCGACGCGACCGCAACGAGTACCAGCATCGCGCCGGCGACGGTTGACACCAGCCAAACTATGGGCGACACAACGACTTTTGCTCTCGCTGCGGCCGATCCGGTCAACGCGCCGCCGACATCACCCGGCGCCACACTTGCTGCGCCCGACCCGGGCACCGGCGTAGTCACCGGATCGCTGAACTTCACCGACCCCAACGGGGATGCGATCACCTATGCCGTGGTCGAGGGGCCGGCGGGCGGCACGCTCGTGCTCGACGCCGACGGCACCTTCGCCTACACCCCTACCCAATTGACCCGGCTCACCGCCGGATCCACGCTGACACCCGACTTCGACGGCTTCACCGTCGCCGCCAGCGACGGGCAGGCGACGGTGGCCATGCCGGTCAACGTCGAGGTCTACTCCGGTCAGATGTCAACGGCCACCCAACCCGTCATCGTCGGATACGGGCCCACCCATATGACGGTGTCGGGCGACCGCCTCTACGTCGCCAACACCGTCGGCAACAACGTCGCGGTGCTCGACGCCAACACCGGCGCGGTGCTGGCCACCGTCCCGGTCGGGTTGCGGCCGTCGCAATTGGCCGTCAGTCCCGACGGTGGCACGCTGTACGTCGCCAACCAGGGCAGCAACGCGGTGTCGGCCTACAACACCGCCACCGGCGCGTCGCTGGCCAACATCCCCGTCGCCGCGCCGCAGGGACTGGCCGTCAGCCCGGACGGCACCCGCCTGTACGTGTCGAGCATCGCGACCAACCGCGTCTCGGTGATCAACACCGCCACCGGCGCCACCCTCGCGAGCATCGCCACCGGTGTCACCCCGGTCGGTATCGCGGTGAACGAGGACGGCAGCAGGGTCTACGTCGCAAACCGGGGCAGTGGCACCGTCTCGACCATCAACACCGCCACCAACCGTGTCATCGGCACCGTCACCGTCGGGACGCTGCCCCAGCAGGTCGCGCTCAGCGCCGACGGCACCCGGCTGTACGTTACGAATACCGGTAGTGGCACCGTATCCGTAGTCGACACAACGACTTCCACCACCATCACGACCGTGGAGGTCGGGCCGTCGCCCAACGGCATCACGCTCAGCGGCGACGGCAGCCTGGCTTACGTCGTCAACGGTGACAACACGATGTCGGTGATCGACACCGCCACCAGCACCAAGGTGACCGGTACCGTGCGTGCCGAAACGGGGTCGCTCGGGTACGTCGCGGTCAGCCCTGACGGCAACACCGTTTACGTCAGCAACTCCGCCGGCTACTTTCTCCGCTCGATCTCGCTGATTCACGTCGACCCGCCGCCGATCACCCAAAACCCAGGCACCGGACCACTTTTCGAGGACTTCGAGGGCGCAGCGGGCACCCCGCCGGATCCCGACACCTGGAGCTATCTGCTCGGCGCAGGCGGCAGCAACGGCCAGTTGCAGGCGTTCACCAACTTCCCGCGCAACGCCTCACTCGATGGCGAGGGCAACCTGGTGATCACGGCACGACAGGAGACCATCACCGATCCGTTCGGCGGCACTTGGAACTACACCAGTGCGTGGTTGGAGACCGACGACAAGTTCGAGTTCACCTACGGCACCGTGACGGCGCGCATTGATCTGCCAGAGGGGCAGGGCCTGCACCCGACATTCTGGCTGCTGGGCTCGGACTACGACGAGGTCGGCTGGCCCCAGGCCGGCGAGATCGACATCCTCGACCAGTTCAACGACGCGGCCCATGCCGGCTCCGGGCTGCACGGCCCCGGCTACTACGAGGTGGTGACGCAGGCGCCGATCGACGTCACCGACGGTTTCCACGAATTCTGGGTCAGGTGGGAACCCGACAAGATCACCACCGGTGTCGACGACATCACCTACGCGGTCTACACGCCGGATTCGTTGCCGCCGGGCACGCCGTGGACGTTCAACGACCGCTCGATGTACGTCATCCTCGACCTGGCCATCGGCGGCCAGGGGGGAGCGCCGGACGCCACCACCCAGTTCCCGGCCGAGATGGTGATCGACTGGATCCGCTACGAACCGCTCGAAGACACCGCGGCCGTGGTCGTCTAGGAAGGTGGCCGGGTGTCGGCGGGCAGCACGATTCGCGATGAGCCGTGATGCACGAAATGGGTGGCGGGCACGAGATCGTGTGCGGTCGCCAGCGGTTCACCGGTGCCGGGGTTGCGCGCAAAACGCGGGTGTGAGCCACCCGCGACGACGACTCGGATCCGCGAACCGGCCCTGAAGCGGTGTGCCACCGGATCGAGCGGGAGCGTGATCGATGTTGGTTCCGAAGGGTTTTCGAGGGTCAGCCGACGCAGCGACTCGGTGACGTTGGTAGACCGTCCGTCCGGGGTGACCTCGCTGACCCGCACGAACACGTCGATGTGCGGGTTGTCGGCGGAGTGGACGAGTTCGGCGACCGGCGTGCCGACCACATACAGATCCTCGGTGAGCGGTTCGCCGGTGAACGCCGCCACGTCTTGGCGCTGCGCCAGGGCGCTGTCGTCGACGTAGCCGCCGCCGAACAGCAGCGGACCCCCGATGGTGGGTGTCGGGTGCTCGGGATCGAAAACGAACCGCGACGGCGCCACACCCGCGTCCGGTGCCCTCGTACCGAGGCCGCCCGCCGGGTGTAGGAACACGGTGTGCTCCGCACGTTGCGGCGGCCAGTCGGGCAGCTCCACCCAGCCCAGGTTGGTGACGAAAACCCGGACCGCGCAACGGCGTCCAGATGTGACGTCATCGAACAGATGCGCGCGCAGCCAGTCGACCGCCTCAGCAACGAAGGTGCTCGCCCCCTTGCGCAGCATGCGGTCGTGGCGCCACGGGCCGACGGTCAGCGCGACCTCGACACCGCGGTCGCGCAACCTGCGGTACTGCTCGAGCGTCTGGGTGAGGAACAGGTCCTGCCAGCCGCCGACTAACAGCACCGGCGTCTCGGTGCGGTCCAGTGCGGCCTCGAAACGATGTGCGTCCCAATACGGGTCGTTGCGGTCGGGATGACCCAGCCAGGTCTCGTAGAGCTCCGCGTACTCGCCCATCGCCGCCCGGCCCGCCGCGTTGAGCGGCAGGATCGAGACCTCCTCGCCGATCGCGCGGGTGCGCCCCAGCAGGTCGTTGAGCTTGCGCGTCACCACGCTGCGTTCGCCGAGATGCGCCGCGCCGTCGCTGAACCGCGCGTTGTCGTCGAGCGTGAACGATCCCGAGGCCCACGAATGGCTGAGATCATGTGGCGCAGCCAGGATTACCGCGGCCGCGACCTCGGTCGGCTCCTCCTGCATCAGCGCCCACTGGACCATACCGAGATACGACGGTCCGATGGTGGCCAGCCGCCCGGTGAACCACGGCTGCTTGCGGATCCAGGCGACGGTGTCGACGCCGTCGGCGGCCTCGTTGACCGCGGGGGTGAACTCACCGTCGGACCCGTAGGTGCCGCGCACACTCTGCAGGACCACATGCAGACCACGCGCCGCCAGTGGCCCAGCGTAGAACTGGGGGAACGGATAGCCGCGGCCGTAGGGGCTACGGATCAGGACCGTGGGTGCGTCCCCGGGGACGGCCGGGATGAAGCGGTCGGCGATCAATTCCGCGCCGTCGCGCATCGGGATGCGGATGCCGTGCTCCACCCGGTACTTGTTGGTGGCCGACGGTAACCGCAGGATCCGTGCCAACACCCGGTCGGAGGCCCGGCGCACGATGCTATGCACCGCAGACTCCGGGGTCGGTTCGGCTGCGGGCACGCCGAACAGGTTAACCGAACCTATGGTCAACCCTTCGGCTAGACCTCCGACTCCAGCGGTGTGTAGCGGATCCAGTCGACGATCATCTGCGCAGGTAGCTCGGTGGTTTCGTCCGGCAGGCCGAATGAGCCGCCAACCGCGATGTTCAAAATCACATACATGGCGCGGTCGTTGAACGTCCACGGGGTGCCCGGCGGCAGGGTGTCGGGGGTGTAAACCGCGTAGGCGATGTCGTCGACACCGATGGTGATCTTGTCGGGTTCCCACCTGACCCAGTACTCGTGGAAGCCGTCGCTGACGTCGATCGGCACCTGCGTGGCCACCTCGTAGCCACCCAGACCGTGCAGACCCGCCCCGGCGTGGGCGGCGTCGCTGTACAGGTCGAGGATGTCGATCTCGCCGCTGGTCGGCCAGCCCAGCGCATCGTTGTCCGCGCCGATCAACCAGAACGTCGGATGGATGCCCTGCTCCACCGGGAACTGGATGCGCGCCGACACGGTGCCGTAGGTGAACTCCAGCTTGTCGTCGGTCTCCAGCCACGCGCTGGTGTAGTTCCAGGTGCCGCCGAACGGGTCGGTGACCGTCTCCTGGATCGCAGTGATGACCAGATTGCCGTTGCCGTCCAACTGGGCGTTGCGCAGGAAGTTCGTGTACGCCTGCAGCTGTCCACCGCCGCCGGCGGACAGGAACGGAGTCCAGATGGCCGGATCGGGTGCCGATCCCGCCGGACCGTCGAAGTCGGTGAACCATGCACCGGTGTTCGGGTTGGCGGTGGTCGGCGGCGGATCGGGCAGGTGCGTGAGATTCACGATGCGCACCGTGTATCCGCTCGAATTGCTGAAGTAGGCCTTGGTGCCATCGGGGCTGACGGCCACGCCGCCGGCACTTCCGGTCTCCACCCGGATCGTCCCCGTCACCTTCACATCGTTGATGGTGTTGAGCACCGACACGGTGTTGTCGGAGTTGACGACGTAGGCGATCGAACCGTCCCGCGACAGCGTGATCGCACCCGGATTCGGTCCGACCGTGATCGTCGCGGTGACCTCGAAGCTGGTGGTGTCGATCACGGAGACCGTGCCGCTGCCGGCGTTGGTCACGTACAGCTTCGAACCGTCGAGGCTGAGCGCGACGTGCTGCGGGTCGGTTCCCACCGTCGTGGTGGCGACGACCTGGCCGGTGGGCACGTCGACCACCGACACCGTGCCGCCGCCGCGGTTCGCGACGTACACCCGGGTGCCCGCGGCGTTGACCGCCACGCCATTCGGGTTGTCGCCGACCACGATGCTGGTGATGACCGCGCCGGTCGCCGCGTTCATGATGGTGACGCGGTCGGTGCTCCCGTTGGTGACGAACAGCGTGGAGCCGTCCGCGCTCAACGCGATCTGCTGCGGTGACGTGACTGCGGTGGCGTACTTGATCGCGCCGGTGGTGGTGTCGAGCGCGCCGACGAGGTTGCCGCTGGTCGCTACGTAGAGCGTAGCGCCGTCGGCGCTGATCGCCAGCGACGTCGGCTTGGTGCCGACCGGAACAGTCGCGAGTACCGCACCGGTGTTGGGGTTCAGGACCGAGATCGAGTTGCCGATCGTGTTGGCCACATACAGCCGGTCACCGTAGGCGACCATGCTCTGCGGGGCGAAGCCCGGAACCATCGGGAACGTGGACGTTGCCATTGCCCCCGAATAGATTTCGATAGCGACCGGCGCGTTGGCCTCGGACACACCGTCGCTGACGGTAACGACGACGGCGTCGTAGTCGCGGGGGAGCGACGCGCCTGCGGTGAGCCGAGCGAGCACAGTCGGTGTGTAGGTGAAGGTGTAGGTCCCGAGCGCGGTGGTCGTCACCTCCGACACGGTGCCGGCCGCCGACGGGGTGACCGACAGCGTCAGGTCCTCCAGGTCGGTGTCGGCGTCGCTGACCGTGACCGTGACCGTCACCGCACCGGTGGTCGTGTTCGGTGCGCTCGCGCTCACTGACTCGATCACCGGCGCCACGTTGACCGACGGCGTGACCGTGATGGTCACCGTCGCCTCGGCGCTGGTGGCTTCCCCGTCGGAGGCCGTGAACTTGATGACGTCGGTTCCGTTGAAGCCGGCGTTGGGCGTATAGGTGTAGGCGCCGGTGGTCGCGTTGAACGACGTGATGGGGCCGGTGGCCGGGCCCTGCGTGATGGCGTAGGTCAGCGACGTGCTGTCCACATCGGTGGCCGTCAGGTTCCCCTGCACCGAGCCGTTCTGTACGACAGTGATGGATCCGTCGTTGGCGACGGGGGCGTCGTTGACCGCGGAGACGTTGATGGTGACGATGGCGGTGGCGGTGCCGCCGTTGCCGTCGGTGACCGAATAGGTGAACGAGTCGGTGCCGTTGTAGTTGGCGTTGGGCTTGTAGGTGAACGAGCCGTTGGGGTTGACGGTGACGGTGCCGTGGGCCGGGGTGGAGTTGCCGCTGACGGTCAGGGTGTCGCCGTCGGCGTCGGTGGCGCCGTTGAGCAATCCACTGGCGGCGTTGACGGTCAGGGTGCCGTCCTC
>Ga0182793_1002475_pt1 | contig 10590 bp, 8 predicted proteins | sample Passage237A_FD_130498 | JGI IMG/M metagenome (GOLD analysis project Ga0182793, IMG submission 130498) | Cellulose adapted compost microbial communities from Newby Island Compost Facility, Milpitas, CA, USA - Passage2 37A (version 2) (version 2) ...
GGGAGCGGGCCCGCCCCCCGCAGCTCCCCCCCCCGGACCTCCGCGCCAAACTCCTGGCGACGGGCGACCGTACGCTGATCGAGGGCAACAACTGGAAGGACACCACCTGGGGCGCCATCAAGGACAACGAAGGCGGGTGGAAGGGCCGCAACGAGCTGGGCAAACTGCTGATGAAGATACGCGACGAATTGAGGGCGGAGGCGGGCGATGGCGGGGAGGTGCGGGCGGATCCCCCGCGCCACCCACAGGCGGAGCTGATCGCCGCCGCCCTGGAGGCGCGGAAGAACGCCTACGTGCCGTACAGCCACTATCCCGTGGGGGCGGCCATCCGCACAGGCGGTGGCGCGGTGGTCACCGGCTGCAACGTGGAGAACGCCTCCTACGGCCTGTGCAACTGCGCGGAGCGCACCGCGGTCTTCACGGCGGTTGCCGCAGGGGAACGGGTCGTCACTGCTGTTGCCGTGGCCACGAAGGACGGCGGCTCTCCCTGCGGCGCGTGCCGCCAGGTGCTCTCTGAATTCGTTCCCCGCGACGGAACCCCGGTGCCGGTGGTTCTGGTAGACGAGGCGGGGACGGTGGTATGCGAAACGACGATGGGCGAACTGCTCCCGATGGCGTTCGCCCTGGAGGGGTAGATGCCCACCGTCGTCCAGTTCGGGGCGGGCGCCATCGGACGCGGGTTCCTGGGGCAGCTGTGGTCCGAGGGCGGCTACGAGGTCGTGTTTGTGGATGTGGACCGTAATCTGGTGGACTGGCTGAACCGGGAGGGACGCTATCCCCTGCGCCTCGAAGCGACGGACGGCAAAGAGACGGAGATTGCGGTGGCGCCAGTGCGGGCGCTGCATGTTGGCGAGACGGACGCTGTGGCCTCAGAGGTGGCGTCGTGCGCGTTCGTAGCCACGGCGGTCGGGGCGGCGCACGCGCCAGAGGTGGGCCGCGCGCTGATTGCCCCCGGGCTGGCTCTGCGCTACGGAGCGGGCGGCGCAAACACGCCGCTGAATGTTCTCTGTTGCGAGAACGGTCTGGATGTACCGCCGGCGCTCGCCGCGGCGCTCGGGGGCGATTCTGACCGTTTCGGCGTGGTGCAGACCGTGGTCGGCCGGATGGTCCCGCCGCCCCAGGGGCCGGAGGGGGGAGAGACCCCGCTCCTGGTGGTCGCGGAGCCGTACAAGCGCCTGCCGTTCTACGCCGGGGACTGGCGCGGGGAGTTGCCCGAGGTGCCGGGCCTCGTCCCCGTGACATCCGCCCTGGGCTGGGAACTGGAGGAGGCGCGGAAGATCTTCACGCACAACGGCGGGCACGCCCTGCTGGCGTATCACGGCTACCTCGCTGGACACGAGTTTGTATATCAGGCCGCAGAGGACGCGGCGATTGTGGCGGAACTGCACGGCTTCTGGGGCGAGGTGGATGCGTACCTGGCCCGCTCCCCGATGGCGCCGCTGTTCGACGCGGCGGAGCAGGCAGACTTCGAAGAAGATTTGCTGCGGCGGTTCCGAAACCGGGTGCTTCGTGATACCGTGATACGGGTCGGGCGCGACCCTGTCCGCAAGCTGGGCGGGAACGATCGCCTGGTCGGGGCCGCCCTGCGCTGCCTCGCGGCCGGCGTGGAACCGACGCATGGCGCCCGCGCGATCGCGGCAGCCCTACGCTTCGACCCGGAGGGGGATAGCTCCGCGGCGGAGGTGCAGGCGGTCGTGCGCGGCGGGGCAGGCGTCGCCGCGGCGCTGGAGCGGTTCGCAGGACTGCCCGCGGAGCACCCGCTGAGCCAGGCCGTTACCCGTGCGTTCCCGCGCGCCCGCGACCGCAATAGTCACTGAGGGGTTTGTCTTAACGATGTCTTCGATTCTGCACAACGAGATTCACGAACAGCCCGCCGCCCTGCGCAGCGCGCTGTCCGAGGGGCGCGGGCCCGTGGGGGCGCTGGTCGAGGCGATCAAGGCCCGGGATGTCCGGTACCTGGTGATCGCCGCCCGCGGCACCAGCGACCACGCCGCCACCTACGCCCAGTACCTGTTCCAGATCGTCTGCGGCAAGCCGGTCGCGCTTGCCGCACCGTCGGTCCACACGCTGTTCGAGGCGAAGGTGGACTACAAGGACGCGCTGGTGATCGGTATCTCGCAGAGCGGGGCCGGCGAGGACGTCAACGCGGTGATATCCGACGCCCGTGAGGCGGGCGCGCTGACCGCAGCCATTACCAACACCCCGGACTCTGCCCTGGCGGGCATCGCGGAGCATGTCCTCTTCTGCAACGCGGGCGTCGAGAAGGCGGTCGCGGCCACCAAGACCTACACCACCACGCTGGCGCTGCTGGCGCTGCTGGCGGGGACGTGGGCGGAGCACGCGGATCTGCTCGCCGGGCTGGAGCGCATCGACGAGGCGGCGGACCGCACGCTGACGGGCGCGGAGACGAAGATCATCCCCCTGGCGCAGACGCTGTTCCACGCGGAGCGTCTGCTGTCCGTCGCCCGCGGCCTGCACCTCTGCACGGCGGCGGAGGCGGCCCTGAAGATTGCAGAGACGACCTACACCGCCACGCAGTCCTTCTCCAGCGCGGACCTGCTGCATGGCCCAATTGCGTCCGTGCCGTCGCAGACGCCGTGCCTCCTGTTCTCGCCGAACGGCAAGACCAGCGCGGTGATGGGAGAGTTGGCAGACAAACTGCGCGATCGGGGCGCGCGCGTGGTCCGGTTCGCCGCCGACGCCGCGGACGACGACATCCCGCTGACCGACCCGGGAACCGAACTGCTGTCGCCGGTGGTGGACATCCTCCCGGCGCAGCTTCTGGCCTACCACCTGACGGTGGCGCGCGGCCTGGATCCGGACAACCCGCGCGGCCTTTCCAAGGTGACCGTCACCCGCTGACGCGGTTCGTATCGTCGCCGACGGGCAATACACAGGACGCGGGCGATGTGCGCCCGCGTCCTGTTGTTTTCCCAGCGGTAGGGGAGAGCGGCGTCACGCGCCGAAGCGGCGCTGGCTGCGCCAGAACCGCTCGCAGTGGGGCAGGAAGTCGCAGTCCGGGCAGTGGTCGTTCAGCACCGGCAGGACGTTTTCCCAGTCCTTGGTGCGCAGCATCTCGCCGGTCTCCAGGCACTCGGCGGCCAGCTCCTCGCGCGCCTCATCCGGCATCTCGTGCGAAGCGGCGGAGCCGGTGCGCAGCGCGACGATGGTCGCGAACACGCGGCGCTCCGGGTACTTGTGCTTGAGCACCGTCTGGTAGACGCTCATTGCCAGCGAGCCCGCGACGTCCTCCTCGGTCACCGCCGCCCGGCCCGACTTGTAGTCCACGATCTCCAGCGCGCCGTCGTGGTGCTCGTCCACGCGGTCCACACGCCCCGAAAGCGCCACGTGCTCGGACAGGTCCATCCGCAGCGTCTTCTCCGTGAAGAGCAGTTTCGGGGGAGGCGGGGGCTCCTCCGCGGGCACAGTCGGGTCCTCCGTGGGGCGGGCGGTTGCGGCGGCAGCAGCAGCGGTTGCGGCAGCGTGGTACTCCTGGAGGATACGCGCCCCCTCTTCACGGAACGCCTCCTCCTGATCCGCCCCGCTGTAGCCCTTCGCGACCCACAGGGAGTCGAGCGAGGCGGCCAACTCTTCCGCGGTCATGTTCTGCGGCCCGCCAGCGTTGTGGAAGGCGTCCAGCGCCCGGTGCAGGGAGTGGCCAAAGGCGAAGCCCGCCCGCGCGCGGTGGTAGAACCGCCCGAGCTTGTCTACATACTCCAGGCGGTACTTGGCCGGGCAGGCGTAGTAGGTCTTGAGCTTGGTGGGGCTGATGACGAACTTTCGGGGCATGATGATGGCCGGAAACCGCCGTATCGCCGGGCCAACCGGGCGCCCCGGCGATATAATGAAACCACTCCCACTGGTCCGACAATAGTAACAGACGTTTCTCGCGTGCTGTTGTCGACGTAAAGGAAGTCTGCCGTGTCCTCGCCGCTCCGCTCCCGTGTTTCTCGTCGCTCCGCTGTCGGTGCTGTTTCGCTGGCACTCTGCGCTGTCGCGTCCGTCGCGCTTTCCGGGTGCCTGGGCCTGGGGAAGAAGACGGGGGAGGCGCCTACGCCGCAGCCCGTTGCTACGAAGACGCCCGGCCCGCCGGACATCGACTACGCCAAGATCCGGCCGAACGAACTGGGGAAGATCCCGGTCATAATGTATCACGAGATCGGGGGCAAGCCCTACGCGCGCGACCCCGCGCTGGTGCGGACGGTCGAGTCGTTCAAGAAGGACCTGGAACTGCTCTATGAGGCCGGGTTCCGCCCCGTGAACATGGGCGATGTCCTGGAGAATAACATCGACATTCCAGCCGGCACGTCCCCGGTGGTCATTACGTTCGACGATGCCCGCGAGTCGCAGTTCCGCCTGATCGAGACCGAGAACGCGCTGAAGGTGGACCCGAACTCTGCGGTGGGCATCCTCACCGAGTTCAACAAGAAGCATCCCGACTGGGGGCTGAAGGCCACGTTCTTCGTGCTGCCGAAGTCGCCGAAGACTATGGCGCCGTTCGGGCAGCCGGGCCTCGGCGACCAGAAGCTCGCCTATCTGGTGGAGAAGGGCTTCGAACTGGGCAACCACACCACGCTTCACAAGAGCCTGGCGAGGATGCCGGTGGCGGAGATACAGAAGGAGATCGGCTTCGCCCACAACGAGATTCTCCGCGCGGTGCCCAACGCGAAGGTCCAGGTACTGGCCGTGCCGATGGGAATCTTCCCCAAAGACAAGGCGAACTGGAAGTACCTGCTGCAGGGCACGTACGAGGGCAAGACCTACGACTACAAAGCCGCAATGCTGGCCGCGTACCGTCCCATCCCGTCCCCGGCGTCGAAGGCTTTCGACCCGCTGCGGCTGGAGCGGATCGCCCCGCTGGACTCGGACCCGAACGGCCTGCGCAACTGGATCATCAAGCTGAAGGCCGCGGGCGGGGACCGCTACGTTTCCGACGGCGACCCGAACGTCATCTCCTATGCTAAGGGGCGCGAGAGCGAGGTGGCAGTGGAGCGGCTGAAGGAGCAGGGGAAGATCGTCTACGCTTATGCGCCGTTTGGGACGGGCGGAGGCGCCAAGCCGATCGTCACCGACGGCGAGGGCAGCGGTGGGGGCTCTTCCGTCGCCGTCGAGGAGAAGGCGGCGGCCAAGCCCATCACTCCGTAATCAGCGGCGCGATGTGTGCCGGGTGCGGCACACGCACCGTGAGCGCCCTGGGGGCCACCTCCACCCGGAGGGGAGTGGTCCCCAGGGCGTCGCCGTCTATCTGGACTGGGGCGGGCTCCGCCGACTCCACCACCACCTGCGCCGAGCGGAAGTACTGGATGTCAGGGTCGTTGCGGTGGCGATTTAGCGCGACGGCGCCTACTTGAAGCAGGAAGTTCGCGCGCTGGAACGGGAGCGAGCCGCGAGGCACGCCGAAGATGACCACATCGAACTTGCCGTCGTCCATCACCGCCTCGGGCGCGAGCTGGAAGTCCCCCCCGTATGCCTTCGTGTTGGCGATGACGATCGTGAAGGCTTCGCCCTCCCAGTAGACCGTCTCCTCCCGGCCCAGACGCACCGTGAAGCGGGGTGGGCTGAAGGAGGCCAGAGCCGAAAGGCCCGCGACCACGTACGCCCCGCCTCCAACGACTCCCTTCAGGTGCGTGTTGACGTTCTTTACGGCGGAGGCGTCGATACCGACCGAGGCCATGAGCAGAAAGTAGCGACTGCCGCACCGGCCCAGGTCCAGATGGCGGGTCTCGCCGTGGAGCGCGATGTCGAGCGCGGCGGGAAGATTGTCGAGGGGGATGGCGAGCTCCCGTGCGAGCACATTCACGGTCCCGCGTGGGAGCAGACCCAGCGGCGTCCCCGTCTCCGCCAGACCCTCCGCGACAGCACGCACCGTGCCGTCCCCGCCCCCCGCGAGCACCAGGGGAGCACCGCCCGTGGCCGCCTCGCGCGCCGCCTCCGCCGCCTGCTCGAAGTGGGTGGCCGCGATCAGAAGGGGGTCTCGACCGGTGGCGACGCGTAGCAGCGTGGCGGCTTCGTTCAGCCACAGCGGCTCGGAGTCGACCGAAGCGCCCGCGCCGCCTTGCCCGGCGCCCGGGTTGTAGATCAGCGTCACGGGGTAGGGGGTCGGCAGCGGTGCGGCCTTCGTTCCGGTCCCGACGGGGACGGGAGCCTCAGATGCCATTGAGCGGATCGCTGTAGGAGTACCGGGTGATGCGCTCCTGCGCCTGGAGGGCCGCGGGGGAGCCGGGGCCCGCAGCGACCGCCGCATGCCAGCAGCGCAGGGCGGTAGCGCGGTCCCCGCTCTGGAACGCCTGCTCACCCTTCTGGAACCACTGAGCGGCCTGCTGAGCGGCCTGTGCGTTGCCAGCTGTGAAGCCCTCGGTCGTTTGGGCGGGGGCGGTGGGCGGGGGAGCGGCGCCCGGAAGCCCCGCGTCTGCGCCAGCGTTCGACGGGCGATTTCCGGAGCTGAGCAGCGGCCCGAGGGGAGTGTCCTCCGGGCGGATGGTGTCGCGCAGGTTACTGCCCGGCGTATTGACCGGAGCGTTCTGGCGCGCGTTGTCCGAAGGGCCGACCGGCCCGGCCAGCCCGCGCAACTTGCGAATCGCAGAGAGCTCTTCCAGCGCCTGGACATCCGCGGGCGCGAGGTCTACCGCCTTCTGGAACCACGCCTCGGCGGTCACCAGATCGTCGCGCTTCTGCGCCCCTTGGCCGAGCAGACGGTAGCAGTAGACTTCGCCGCTGGTCGCCTTGGCCTGGGTCTCGGAGTTGACGCCCGGAGCGAGGCGCACCGCGGCGAATGCCGTGGCGGCCTCTTCGTACTTGCGATTCTCGTAGAGCTGCGCTGCCTTCGCGTACGCCTGCTCCCAGTGTGCATAGTTCGCCTGCACCTGCTGGTTCTTGTAGGCGGTGGTCACCGCCCACCCGGCGCCGGTGAGCAGCGCCGCGAACAGCACGACCAGGCCAAGCGTTGCCAGGATTGGCCGCCGGGTGCCGCCGCCGCCATAGGATGAACCCGTGAGGGCGACGGGGTGGGGGGCGGATACCTGGGGCGCGCCCGGCGCGCCGGGGATGCTGGCCTGGGTGCGCTCGGGTGCGAACCCTTCCTGCGCTTGCGGGAAGGGGGGCTCGCCCGCCACGGTCGGCGCGCCCGCAAAGCCGCCGGCAGCCGGATACGCCGCCGCGGTAGCTGCGGTGGCGGCGCTCATGCCGAGGTTGCCGCCCGAGCGCTGGAGCGCCGCGGCCTGAATCAGCGCCGCGCGGAACTGCGCTGCGCTCTGGAACCGGCCTTCAGGTGCCTTCATCAGGGCGCGCTGCAGGACGGCCTCCACCTCGGGCGCCACGCCGAGCGCGGCCGGGGTTGGGTCGTGCAGGATCTTGTAGGTGATCGTGACCACCGAATCACCGATAAAAGGCTTGCGGCCCGTGAGCATCTCGTACAGCACGATGCCCAGCGAGAAGAGGTCCGTGCGGGCGTCCACCGTGCCGCCGGTCACCTGCTCAGGCGCCATGTAGGATGGCGTGCCGAAGACCTGGCCGGCGACGGTAAGCTGCTGCTCGTGCTGGATGCGGGCGATGCCAAAGTCCGTGAGCTTGACCTGCCCGCCGCGGAGGATGTGGATATTGTCAGGCTTGATGTCCCGGTGAACCACGCCCTGGTTGTGCGCGTATTCCAGCGCATCGCACAGCGCGGACGCGATGCCGACCGCCTCGGACAGCGGGAGCGCGCCCACCACGGACAGGCGCTCGCGGAGGGTCTGCCCCTCCAGGTACTCCATCGCGATGAAGAAGCGGCCCCGGTCCTCGCCGACCTCGTGAATCGTCACGATGTTCGGGTGGTTCATCGCCCCGGCGGCGCGTGCCTCGCGATAGAAGCGCTCGATGCGCTCGCGCCGCGCCTGCCCGGTCACGGAGGCGTCCAGGGCGAGCTCCTTGATGGCGAGACGACGGTTCATGGTCGGGTCGATGCCCTCCCATACCACGTCGTTCGAGCGGGCGATCTCGCGCACCAGCACGTAGCGGCCGAGCATCGGACGCCCGCCGCCGCCGCTACCGCCGGGCATGCCGCCCGAATAGGTTCCCGATGTGCCCGTTGTCATTTCGCCTTCGCCGCTCAGGAAAACGGAGGTGTCGTGCCAGAGATTATACCTTTATGCGCCGGGCTCCGGTTCCCGCCAGTCCCCGACCGAGCGCACCCGCAGCACCAGGGCGGTGATGTTGTCCTTGCCGCCCGCGTCGTTTGCCGCATCAATCAGGCGCAGGGCGATCCGGGACGGGTTCGTGTCCTTCCGGAGCGCCGCCTCCAACTCCGGCCCGTCCAGGTAGCCGCTCAGTCCGTCGCTGCACAACAGGATAAGGTCGCCCTCCCGGAGCGTTTCGGTGACGATGTCCGGTTCGGCGGTTTCCATCACCCCCACGGAGCGGGTGATGTAGTTTTTGTAGGGGGACTGCTCCGCCTCCTCGCGGGAGAGCGCCCCGCGGCGTACCTGCTCCTCCACCCAGGAGTGGTCGGTGGTGAGTTGCCGCAACTTCTCGCCCTCGCGCAACAGGTAGGCCCGCGAGTCACCGATGTGCGCCACGGTCAGCGTGTCCTCTCGGACCACTGCGACCACGACGGTGGTGCCCATGCCCCCGGCGTTCTCAAACTGCCGGGATGCGCGGTGGATCAGCGCATTGGCGTCCGCCAGCGCCGCCTTCAGCGCCTCTTCGGCGTCCAGTTCGGATTCGGCGAAGTAGGAACGCACCAGCGCCTTCAGCGCCGCCTCCGAGGCGATCTGGCCGGCGCTATGGCCGCCCATGCCGTCCGCCACCGCCCAGAGGCGGCCGCGCATCCCCAGCACAACCGGTTCGTCCGGCAGGAAGAAGTCGAATTTGTCCTCGTTGTTCTCGCGGACCCGCCCGATGTCGGTGCGGGCGCTCCAGTCGATCTTTGCGTGCCGCGCGGGGCGCCGCGCGCTCTCCAGGGCGTCCCAGCCGCGCAGCAGAACCGCGCCCTCCAGTTCGGCCGTCGTTTCGTTGCTCATTCAGGTCTCAGGCGGTCCTACGTCGGGTCAGAATATTCGTACACCACAGTGTTGGCCATGCGGTCGTGCCAGGTCCGCCGGTCGCGGTCCCAGATCATCCAGGCAAACCCCAGGCCGAACGGGATCAGGGACAGCAGCACGCCCAGCGCCCGCACGATCGCGGTACGCGTCGGCATGATATGCCCGTCCGGCTGCAGCACGATGACGCCCGTGAGCTGCTTGCCCGGTGTCTGCCCGCTCATCGCCTGCGGCACGATCAGGTAGGTCGTAATTCCGAACAGCACCAGCATTCGGAACAGGTAGAACGCCACCGGTTGCGTTCGCGCCGAGCGGACGAAGTCCGCCGAACCGGTCAGGAAGAACAGGCCGATGAAGATCACGCTCACCGCGGCCGCGACGATGGCCAGGTCGATCAGCGCCGCCCAGAACCGGCTGTCGAATGAGGCGGCCGGGGTCTTGGTCGGGTCCACCACCGGTACCTTCTCATAGTCGGCGTCGAAAGAGCGGCGCACCGCGTCGGCGGGCGCGCAGGCGTCGCAGTAGGCGATGCCGTTAACGGTCACCGCGCAGGCGTCACACATCCGCGTCCCGCAGGAAGCGCAGGAGGTGGTGGCCTCTCGGTTGGCGTGAAGGGCGCACGCGATCTTGCCCTTCATCGAATCCGGGTGCAGCGCCTTCTTGCAGCGGATGCACTGCTCGCGAACGTTCTCGTTCAGAGTCCCGCACTGCGGACAGACCACCTACCTGCCTCCTTGACGTTCGGCGCGCCCTTTCAGCCGCCGCGGGCGGGTGCCCGGAAGGTGTACGGGGTCTGCCCGAACACGATCTCGTCCCCCTCCGCGAGCGTCTGCGGCGCGTGCGGTGGCAGCTTGCGCCCGTTCAGCCGGGTGCCGTTCGTGCTGCCGACATCGATCAACCGAAAGGCGTCTCCCTCGAAAAGAATGCGCGCGTGACTTCCCGAGACGTACGGATCTCCCGAGATGACCAGTGTGTTCTCGGGCTTGCGGCCCACTGTCACCACCGCGTCTGTGAGGGTGAACGCGGGGCCGTTCTTGCTCTCCAGGCGTGCAGCTGCGGCGGAGGCCGTCGCGCCGCCGGGCGCGGCCAGCGCCGCCACGGCCACAGTCTGTTGCCTGCCTGTCTCCTTCGGCATGGGCAGGGCAAGAACCTCCCCGCCCGCCCACGACGGCACCTGAATAGTGAGACGCACGACGCCGAAGCGCAGTTCTGTGCCGTCCTTCAAAAAGATGCGTTTGCCCACCACGACCGGTTCCCCGGCCACGCGCGAGCCGTTTGTGCTGCCCAGGTCCTCCACCCAGACGCCACCGTTCTCCTCCACCACGATGCGCGCGTGCCGGCGGGAAACGCTGCGGTCGGGCAGCATCACGTCGGCGCCCTCGCGCCCGACCACATTCTCGCCCGACTTGAGCGGGAACTCGCGGCCGTCGGTGGCGATCAGCTTCGGCATCGGCCGGTCGCGCAGCAGCGGCGCGCCCATCTCGGAGCCCAGCAGGAACCCACACTCTGGGCAGAAGCCCTCATCCGGAAGCACCGTTCCGTTCTTGAGCGGGCACGGGTTGAGTGCCATCGGGCA
>Ga0182793_1002478_pt1 | contig 10582 bp, 7 predicted proteins | sample Passage237A_FD_130498 | JGI IMG/M metagenome (GOLD analysis project Ga0182793, IMG submission 130498) | Cellulose adapted compost microbial communities from Newby Island Compost Facility, Milpitas, CA, USA - Passage2 37A (version 2) (version 2) ...
CACTGTCGAGACGGATCAGCTTGGGGGCGGACTTGGCGTTCTCAGCGCGCTGGTGCAGGCCGGGCTTTGCGCCTCAACCAGCGATGCACGACGCCAGATCAAGGGCGGCGCGGTCCGCGTCAACGATCAGCAGATCAGCGATGAGAAAATGGTGCTGACCCCCGCCAACCTCACCAGCGAAGGCGTCGTGAAGCTTTCGCTCGGCAAGAAGAAGCATGTGCTTCTGAAGCCGAAGGGCTGAGCTGAAACAGTCCACGCTGCTTTCGTCATGGCCTGGCTTGTCCGGGCCATGACGGTGGTTTTCAACGGCGAGGCAAAAAATCTGGCCCTCCCGTTGCCGAGAGGGCCAGGCCCTGAACGCTCCCTATTTCTTTCTTCTTTTCTTCTTTCTTCTTGTCGTTCGCGTTCCGCGGCTATTGGCTGCCGCTTTCGATGCTGCATTTTGCGATAAGACGCTTCTGGGAACATAATATATACGGAGTATCACTCCGCAATACCCAAATTAAGTGAAATGTTAGTTTTGCACTGCGGCAGGCGGTTCTGGCGGTGCAATACGAGGTTCCAGCGCCTCTTCCTCCGCGCTCCCGGATTCCGGCGAAGTCCCGCTTTTCTGCGGATTTTCTGTCGGCGCAGCGCCCTCGGGCGGCAAGGTGGAGCCGAATTCGAAAATGCGGCGCAGAAAGCCCGGCGCGATAGCTGACAGCGGGTTCACCACCACCGAGGGATCGTCTGTCTTTCCCCGCACGCCATAGGTGATGGCGAACACGCCCTCCCCTTCGCGCCCCACGATCAGCGGTCCGAGAACGGGCACCTGGCCGAGGAAAGAGTTGATCGTGTAGGCGGGCACCAGCGTGCCCTCCAGATCGATCAGATCTTCGGCGCGGTCGATCTGACCCGATGCTGTGAGGCCGATGGCAGGGCCGGACATGCGCGCTTCCTTCATGTGAATGCGCGCCTCGGTGAAGGCGAAAGGCAATTCCAGCCGTTCGAAGAAAATGCCGTCGCCGCGCATCGTATCACCGATGCCGGTTAGCGAGCCGAGTGTCAGGATGTTGGCAAGCACGGGCGCATCAACGATGCGGAACTTGTCCATGGTGAGTACGCCGGAGAGCGGCGATCCGGGCGTGCTGTCATCGTAAGCGCCGTTCAGTCTGAACGTGCCGCCGCGCACACTGCGCGTGAAATCGAGCGTGCGCAGGATTTCGCCTGCGTTCATCGACGAGCCGGTGAGCTGTCTCTTGCCGGTGGCGTCCGGCGCAATGATCAGGGAGAGCGTGGTGCCATCCTCACCCTTGCCGGCCACATCCAGCGACCAGAGACGCCCTTCCACCTGCACCATGCGCACAACGACATCGCTGAAGGAAGTGTCGTTGTGCCCGATCGCATTATCAATCTCGGCAATGAGGCTCATGCGCCGGACGGGATCATTCACCCGCTCTGTGGTCAGCAGCGGCTCAGGCTCCTGTGCAGCCCCCGCCTTCTCATCCTCGCTTCTCAAAAAAAGAGCGCTCAGCACACCGCGCGCATCGAAGCGGTGGCCTTTTACTTCCATACGAAGGGCGGCATCTTCGGATGGGCCTGCGCGGAAGCTGAAATCATTTGCCGCGCCCAGTTTGACCACAGGCATGTTCGCGGTGACGAGCCGCCCGTCATGGCTGAGCGCAAAGCTGCCCTGCGTATCTATCTCGTCGCCTGCAAGCACAAAGTCTGAAATGCGATAGCCACCGGCTTCCATCAGTTCGAGATCGAAAGTCACACTGGCGGGCACACCTGCGGGTTTTTCCCACCCGGCTTCCTCGAACTTCGTAATGCCGCGTGTCAGATCAGCCTTGATGTTGCCCCGGTTCACACTACGCCCGTCGCCTTTCAATGTCGCATCAACGGTCACGACACCTGCAATGAAGGAGTCGAGCTTGAGGCCAAGTGCCGTGCGACCATCCTCATCAAGGTCACCGCGCAGCCTGTAGAGGGAGCGCGGAGAGATGTCGCGGTTGAAGTTCTCGCGCCATTCGAGATCAAGCGCTGCCGCATGATTGATGACAATCGGCCCGCTCACCGAAAGGCCGGAGCGATCCACCGCCAGGTCGAGCGTGCCTGCGGTAACAGAAAGGTCCTTTTGAATCTCGGGAAGAACGACATTCTCCGTATGCGCCTTGCCGGAGAAATCCACCTCACCCATCTGCACGTTTTTAACGAGGGGAAGAGAGAGCTTTCCTTCAAGGCGGCCCGTGCCACCGACGCTCAAAGGATCAAGACCGAAATCGCTGATGAAGCCAAGCGGCTCACGGTCGAGCACGCTCAATATGTCAGACATGGCGCCCGAAACGGCAAAGGCTATGTATCCCGGCGCGCCCTTTGTCGTCATTTCATCGACATAGAAATGGCCGTCGCTCACTGCGATATCGCCCTGCCCCCGCTGGCGGATGGTGGCGGATGTCACCCAGGCATCGAAGCGATTACCTTCGACGAGACCGCGCGCCACGAGATTTTCCATCGGCGGCAGATCGCCGAGATAGTGCATCGTCTGGCCCTTGGCCGTGAATTCGAAGCGCAGATTTTCCTTCGGGATCGGCATGCGGGCATCGATATCGGCGATCATGCCTGCCGGAAAATCGATGTTGAACGACCCGCCTTCAAGCGTGCCACCGGACAGGTTCTTCTCCACCCATTCACGCGCACCTTTCGCAAGTCCGAAAGGCCATATCGCCTTGAATGCGTCGAAAGGCATCGGCTCGATCTCGCCTGTCACCGCGACGGCGGGAGAGCGTTCAGCCTCAGCAAGCCGCCCCGAAAGGCGAATGCCGCCGCCAGCCGTGCCGACATAAAGTTCATTTATATCGGCGCTCATCGCATCGAAATCGAGAGCAGCGGCAAGATTGATGAGATCCACATCGACCGGTCCGGCAAAGAAGCCCGGCACTTCGGTATGGATATCCTCCGCGCGCAGATCAATTCTGGCGCGGGCGATATTCAGCCCATCGCCCACTTCATAGCCGATGGTGCCGGAGACGGTCGCCTCATGCGGCCCAGCCTTGAAGGAAAGTTCATCCACCGTGGCAAGCTGCGCTTCGCCATCCAGCATGACAAGGCCATGTGCCTTTTCGAGCGGAATGGTGGTTGCCCAGGGCTCCGGCAGGTTGATTTCGCCCGTCCCCGAACTCACCATCAGCCGCGCTGTCCGTAGCGCGCCATCACGCCTTATCTCGACTTCGCCTTCTGCGTGAAGCGGCGCGTCGAACACATCGTAATCGGAGAAGGCGGGCGACAATCGGGCGAGAGCGGCAGGCACCACATTCGATGCCGTCAGGTCAATCCGTGCGATCTCGCTGTCGGCCGCAAGAAAGCCGCTCATCTCAAGGCGAGCCGTTTTGTCCGCAATGGCGAAATCGGCATCGAGCCGTCCGGCAATGCCGCCATCACCACGATAGATGGAGAGGTTGGCCGAGGGTGCTTCGAAGGTGACGCCATTCACCTCATCAACAAAGGTAAGTTGCGCCTCCCTGATGCCAAATCTCGTGAGATAGCTGAAGGGGGATGAACGGTCGGCACCATCGAGCAGCGCTTCCAGCAGCGGGCCCAGCGTGTCCTCTTCCGTTTCCTCTTCCTCGCCAGCCATGCCGAGGGCGAGCGTCACGCCCGTGCCGGGGCGGCGGAGCACGGTTGCGCTTACACGGTAGAGCTCAACCGATGTGGGCGCGAGCGTGCCTCGAAAGAGGGCCGGGACGCTCAACTCGAAGGCAAGCTGGGGCACGCGGGCGATTTCGTTGCCATCTGCCCCGTGCAGCGTCACATCCGAAAGACGCAGCGCCAGCTCGCGCTCTTCTGCGGCCCAGATCAGCATCGTATCGCCAATATCGAGAGCGCCACCTTGCAGCGTGGGGCGGGCCGCTTCCTCGAATATCTCGTTCAGAATCGAAATCGAGATGGGGCCGGATGACAGCCGCCAGGCAAGCACGGCGATCAGCACGGCCACGACCGCAAAGGCGATCCCCGCAATTTCGAGAATGATTTTACTGGTGCGACGGATCAATGACGCCGTTAACTCCTCTCGCTCACCGCGTTATGAAAACCGCAGAAATGCGGCGAAAGCGAGTCAGGCAAGTTTCTAACTGTGCTTGTCCGACTTGTCTGCAAGTTTGAGGCTAGCTATTGCAGGATCGCTGGCAATATTAACGGCAGCGTTAACGCCCGCACCCCATTCGGTCCGCACCGGCATTTGCGGCGAACCCGTTACGGAGGCATCAGGACATGACCAAGGCACCAGCCCGGAAGACGACCCCAGCCAAACCCTCTGCTGCCTCTGCTCTGCCGCCAGAGGGTAAGAAGGCCCCCGCCTTTTCTCTCCCGGCCGATGACGGATCGACCGTCTCGCTGAAGTCACTCGCGGGCAAGAAGGTTGTTCTCTTTTTCTATCCGAAGGACGACACGCCGGGCTGCACCACGGAGAACATTGCTTTCAGCGCGATCAAAAAGAAGTTCGAGGCGGCGAATACACTCGTCTTCGGCATCTCGAGGGATTCCATCGAGAAGCATTGCAAGTTTCGCGACAAGCATGACCTTACCGTTCGCCTTCTCTCCGACGAGGAAGGCAAGATGCTCGAAGCTTATGGCGTCTGGGCGGAAAAGAGCCTTTATGGCCGCAAATTCATGGGCATCAATCGCACTACCTTCCTGCTCGATGAGAAAGGCGTGGTGCGGAAAGTCTGGCCCAAAGTGAAGGTAAACGGGCACGCCGAAGAGGTGCTTGAAGCGGCGCAGGCTCTCTGAACGCCATGACGGAGCCGACATCACTGGTCGAAGCGGCGCGGGAGGTTCTTCTCTGCGGCGATGCAGACGAAAAGGCACGGACCGCCCGGCGCGTTGCGGCGGCATGGTCGAAAGGGCTGCTTTCCGTTGACCCCGGCATCAACATGCCGGTGCGGCCGAACAGGCCCGCAAGGCCGGAGCTTCGGCTGCCGCGCGACATGCCGCGCCGGAGCTTCAAAGGCGAACGGGGCCGTGTCGCGCTGCTTCATTCCCTCGCCCATATCGAACTCAACGCCATCGACCTCGCCTTTGATCTTGTCGGTCGCTTTGCGGGCGAGCCGATGCCCCGTGCCTTCCTTGATGACTGGATCAGGGTTGGCGACGACGAGGCGCGGCACTTCATGATGTTGCAGGCTCGGCTTGCCGCGCATGGCGCGACCTATGGCGACCACCCGGCCCATGACGGTCTCTGGCAGGCTGCTGAAGAAACGCGGCACGACCTTCTCGCCCGGCTCGCGATCGTGCCGATGGTGCTGGAAGCGCGGGGGCTTGATGTCACCCCCGGCATGATCTCGCGCCTGAAAGACGCGGGCGACCTGCAAAGCGCGCAGGTGCTGGAAACGATCTATGAGGAAGAGAAAACCCATGTGAGGGCGGGGACGCGATGGTTTGCGCATCTCGCCGCAATGCGCGGCCTCGATCCTGAGACCAGCTTTCGTGACCTTGTGAAGCGCCACTTCCGGGGCGCGCTCAAGCCGCCTTTCAACGTGGAAGCACGGCTTGAGGCGGGACTTGAGGCTCGTTTCTACGAGTCGCTCGCCGCGCCGCTTCCCACCGAATAACCGATGAAATCGTATGGTAAATTGATATTAACCATTAACTTCAAAAATCGACACGCGTATGTTGTCAGCCTGTGCCAAATTGGGGTGGAATAGGCGTCTTCACTAGGGGGGGCTACGGGGCATTGAGGGGCATGCACCAACGGCAGGGTTTCGCCGACACGATCCGTCATTTCCTGCGCCGCGCTTATGTGGAACGGCAGGTCTATATCCGCAGCCACGGGCAGGTGCAGTTCATCTCCTTCTCGCCGCTGACGCAGGCTGTTTTTGCGGCTATAGCCTTTGCCTTTCTGAGCTGGGTCGCCTTCGCTTCGGTCAATGTGGTCTTCAAGGAGCAGATCATTGCTGCCAAGGACCGCCGCTATGTGAAGATGCAATCCGCCTATGAAGAGCGCATCGCGAAGGTGCAGGCTGCCTATGACGAATTGAACGGCCAGCTCATTATCACCGAAGAACGCTTCCTCGCCACGACCCGCCAGCTTGAGGAAAAACACAAGCAGATAGCGGCACTTATGACACAACGTCAAAGCGCCAGCTCAACTCTTGATACGATGCGCAGGCACTATGCCGCCACGCTGAAAGGCAAGCAGCAGGCTAGCGCCGAGGGCAATACGGTCCTCATGCGGGTGGACGGCGCACAGGATGGCCCGCCGGTGGTTCACACCACCGCCCGGCCGCAGCAGACGGCAGACCTGGAGCGTTTCATCATCGACCACTCGACGGACAATGTTGCCATCGACGTGGCAGAACTTGCCGGGCGCGTTGAACATCCGAACGATGTCGTATCCCAGATTGATGAGCGGCTGGCCAAACTTGACCATGCGCAGCAGGGCCTCATCAACAATGTGGAAGAGATCACCGACCGGCGCCTGCGCGAGCTGAAGTCGATCATCGCCATGACGAAAGTCGTGGACCCGGACGACCTGCTGAAACGCTCTGCGAGCACCAGCGCGCTCGGTGGTCCGTTCATTGATCTCGCTGGCAGCCTGGACCTTGCGGGAGGCGATGAAAGTGCCTTCAACAAGCAGCTATTCCGGATAAGCCAAAACCTCAAGAAAGTGTCCGATCTTGAGGAATCTATTGCAAGAATGCCTTTGGCAGAGCCTCTGGTTTCATACCGCAAGACAAGCAGCTATGGCTCGCGGCGTGACCCCTTCAATGGGCGGATGGCCTTCCACTCCGGTGAAGATATGGCTGCGCCATACGGCTCCATCGTCTATGCGCCGGGGGCCGGCAAGGTGACCTTTGCGGGCTGGAAAGGCGGGTATGGCCGGGTCGTCGAGATCGACCATGGCAATGGCTTCCGCACCCGCTATGGCCACCTCGCCAGCATTTCGGTCAAAGCTGGCCAGAAAATTGCATTCCGTGAAGTCATAGGCAAAGTCGGGTCCTCTGGCCGCAGCAGCGGACCCCATCTCCACTACGAGGTCTGGTTCGACAGTATCGTTCGCAACCCCTCCAAGTTCATCGAGGCAGGGCAATATGTTTTCGCGAAACAAGGATAAAGTCACAGAGAAGGCGCAGGCTGTCGCTCCTGCCCCGGCTCCGGTTGCCGCCAGCGGCGGACGCCGCCCCAATGTGCGCACCGCACCGTCCATCATTTCCAGCGATCTGGTGGTTCATGGCAATCTCACAGCGACCGGCGACATCCAGATCGACGGCACGGTGGAAGGCGACATTCGCAGCCAGTCGCTGACGATTGGCGAGAAAGCGTCCATCACGGGCGAGATCGTGGCGGAAGACATCGTCATCCGTGGCCGCGTGATCGGCACAATCCGGGGGCGCCGCGTCCAGCTTTCTTCCACCTGCCATGTGGAAGGCGACATTCTCCACGAAGCGCTTGCCGTTGAAACCGGCGCGTTCTTCGAGGGTAATTGCCGCCACTCGGATGATCCGATCAGCCAATCCTCAGCCACACCCGCCCAGCGTCCGGCTGCGCCCCGCCCTGCAGCGGCGGCTGCACCCGCGCCCGCGCCGCTTGGCGAGGCTGCCCGCACTGCCGCCATGCCGCGCCCTGCCGCGCCGGGGAACGACAGCCCCGTTATCGTGAATGAAGGCGGCGTGGTGGTGAAGCGCCCGGCAGCGCAGTAAGCACACGGACCTCAAACGAAAAAGGCCGATGGAAAACCACCGGCCTTTTTCTTTTGCCTGGATCGTCTCCAATCAGGACGCCCGCCGTCCCGATCAGGGACAATCCCTATTCGATATCCTCGACGGCTTCGGCGCTGCCATGCACACGGGCTGCGAGAGCCGCCGCCATGAACGGGTCAATGTCGCCATCCAGCACCTTTGCCGGGTCCGGGCTTTCAACGCCGGTGCGCAGATCCTTCACCATCTGATAGGGCTGCAGCACATAGGAGCGGATCTGATGCCCCCAGCCGATATCGGTCTTGCCCGCTTCCTGCGCGGCGGCGGCTTCTTCCCGCTTCTGAAGCTCTCGCTCATAAAGGCGCGCGCGCAGCATGTCCCAGGCCGCAGCGCGGTTCTTGTGCTGCGACCGCTCGTTCTGGCACGACACGACGATGCCGGTCGGGATGTGAGTAATGCGGACGGCGCTGTCCGTCTTGTTGACGTGCTGACCACCCGCGCCTGATGCGCGATAGGTGTCCACACGGCAATCACTTTCGTTGATATCGATCTCGATCCGGTCATCCACCACCGGATAGACCCAGACGCTGGAAAAGCTCGTATGGCGGCGCGCGGCACTGTCATAGGGCGAAATGCGGACAAGCCGGTGGACGCCGGATTCCGTCTTCAGCCAGCCATAGGCATTGTGGCCCTTCACGAGAATGGTGGCGGATTTGATGCCCGCCTCTTCCCCGTCATGCCGTTCGACAAGCTCGACCTTATAGCCCTTGGACTCTGCCCAGCGCGTGTACATGCGCAGCAGCATCTGTGCCCAGTCCTGGCTTTCCGTGCCGCCGGCGCCTGCGTGCACTTCGACATAGGTGTCGTTGGCATCCGCCTCGCCCGAAAGCAGCGTCTCGATCTCGGCCTTTGCCGCTTCATCGCGCGCTTCTTTCAGCGCGGCCTCTGCCTCGGTGACGATAGCATCATCGCCCTCGGCCTCGCCGAGTTCGATGAGTTCCACATTGTCGCTGAGAGCCGCTTCAATCCGGCGATAGCGCGTCAATGCTTCTTCAAGACGCGTGCGCTCCCGCATCAGCTCCTGCGCCTTGTCGGGATCATTCCAGAAGTCAGGGCTTTCGGCTTTTGCCGTCAGTTCATCAAAGCGTCTAAGGGCAGCATCCCAGTCAAAGATGCCTCCTCAGCAGTGCGAGCGACTGCTTGATTTCATCGATGATTGTCTGCGTCTCGGCGCGCATGGCGAATACTTCTCGTAATTCTGCGGCCGGATTCGGCCCGTGTTGGCGCGGAAAATAGGTTGGAAGGCAGCATGTGTAAAGGGAAAGCGGGCCGATAGGGTCTGTCCCTCAGATTGCGCTGCCCGCCGCGAAGCCCGATGACCACGCCCATTGGAAGTTGAAGCCGCCGAGATGGCCGGTCACGTCAACCGCTTCACCGATGAAATAAAGGCCCGGCACATCTCGGGCTTCCATGGTCTGTGACGAGAGGCACCGTGTATCGACGCCGCCTGCGGTGACCTCCGCCGTGCGGAAGCCTTCCGTGCCTTGCGGCTTCACGCGCCAGTGATTAACAAGCGCGGCAACAGCAGCAAGGCGTTTGTCGGCAAGGTCCGCAAGGCGGCCCTCCACTCCTGCCCTTGCCGCGATGTTCTCGGCCAGGCGCCTTGGCAGCAGGCGCGCAAGAGCGGTGACGATCTCTTGCTTCGGTGTCTCTTTTCGCAGCAGCTTCAGTTCAGCCAGCATATCCCGACCCGGCACCATATCTATCTCGATCTCGTCGCCATCTCGCCAATAGGAAGAGATTTGCAGAATGGCGGGACCGGAAATGCCGCGATGGGTGAAGAGCAGCGCTTCGGCAAATCGCGTCTTGCCGTGGCTCACAACCGCATCAACCGCGACACCGGCAAGGCCGGATGTCATGGCGAGCAATTCAGGCGCGAAGGTGAATGGCACAAGCGCCGGGCGCGGCGGCACGATGTTCAACCCGAACTGCCGCGCGACCTCATAGGCAAAGCCGGTCGCGCCCATTTTCGGAATGGATTTCCCTCCCGTCGCGACCACAAGCGAGGGAGCCTCGAAGCGGCCTTTCGACGTTTCGACGGAAAATCCCTCCGCCGCCTTCGCCACATGCCTCACTTCTGTCTGAAGCTCGACGCGAACGCCGCCCTTCGCACATTCGGTGAGCAGCATGTCGATGATCTGTTGGGAGGAGCCATCACAGAAGAGCTGCCCGAGCGTTTTCTCGTGCCAGGCAATATTGTGTCGTTTCACCAGCGCGATGAAGTCATGCTGTGTAAAGCGCTTCAGCGCGGAAATGCAGAAGCGCGGATTGTCGGAAAGAAAATTCGCGGGGCCAGCGTGAAGATTGGTGAAATTGCAGCGCCCGCCCCCAGAGATACGGATTTTCTCTCCCGGCCTTTTTGCATGGTCGAGGACCAGAACGCGCCGCCCGCGCTTGCCCGCGACCATGGCACAAAAAAGCCCTGCCCCGCCCGCGCCGACAATGATGGCGTCATATGTCAAACGGACCTGCCTGCCAGCGCGTCGATCACCGCCTCTTCGGCATCCATATCTACGGGCATGTTTGTCGCTTCCGAGGAGTGATGTGTCTTCTCGTTCACGCGCTCGCTCCGAAGCGCCTCGATGCGCGCAAGATCGGCTTCATTTGCCTCTATACCGAGCGAAGCAAGCAAGTTTTCGAATGTGCCGGGGGCGTTGAGATCCTCCGTATCCACATCAACCACCGTCAGCCCTTTCGCCCGCGCGCGCTCCCCGTATGCCTTTTGACGCGCCTCCGTCTCCAGCGCGTGCCAATAGCAAAACTGATAGTCGGTGAGCTTCGACGCATCAGGCAATTTCACGAAAAGCGCCTCGGATGGATACATGTAGAAGCGACGGCCCCAATGGGTC
>Ga0182793_1002480_pt1 | contig 10580 bp, 8 predicted proteins | sample Passage237A_FD_130498 | JGI IMG/M metagenome (GOLD analysis project Ga0182793, IMG submission 130498) | Cellulose adapted compost microbial communities from Newby Island Compost Facility, Milpitas, CA, USA - Passage2 37A (version 2) (version 2) ...
CAGCGCCTCGTCGAGTTCGGCGCGCGACACCGTCAGCGGCGGCCGGAACCGGATGCTGTCGCTCCCGCTGGCCAGCATGATCACCTTTCGCTCCCACAACCGGCGGATCAGCTCGTCGCGCTGCTCGGTGCTGGGCAGGCTGAACGCGCACATCAGCCCGCGGCCGCGGACGGCGCGCACCAGGTGCGGGAACTCGGCGGCCAGCGCGTGCAGACCGTCGAGCAGGTGGCGGCCGGCCATGGCCGCCCGCGCCATCAGCCCCTCGGCCTCGATGACCTCGAGGATCCGCCGCGCGCGCACCATATCGACCAGGTTGCCGCCCCAGGTGGAGTTGATCCGCGAGCTCACCGCGAACACGTTGTCCGGCACTTCGTCGACCCGGGTCTTGCTTCGCTCGTCGCGTGCGCGGCCGCCCGCCATGATGCCGCACACCTGCGTCTTCTTCCCGAACGCCACCACATCGGGCTGCACCCCGAGCTGCTGGTAGGCCCAGGCGGTGCCGGTGAACCCGCAGCCGGTCTGCACCTCGTCGAAGATCAGCAGCGCGTCGTACTCGTCGCACAGCTCGCGCATTGCGGTGAAGAACTGCGGGCGGAAGTGCCGGTCGCCACCCTCACCCTGGATCGGCTCGGCGATGAAGCAGGCGATGTCGTGCGGATGCGCCTCGAACGCGGCGCGTGCCTGACGCAGCGATTCGGCCTCGACGGCGTCCATATCGACCCCGGCCCGGATATAGGGCGCGTCGATGCGCGGCCAGTCGAACTTCGGGAACCGGGCCACCTTGTTGGGGTCGGTGTTGGTCAGCGACAGCGTGTAGCCGCTGCGGCCGTGGAACGCGCCGCGCAGATGCAGCACCTTGGTGCCGAGTTCGGGATCGCGGCCGTGCGCCTCGTTGTGCCTGCTCTTCCAGTCGAACGCCACTTTCAGCGCGTTCTCAACGGCCAGCGCCCCGCCGTCGACGAAGAACAGATGCGGCAGCGCCGGGTCTCCGAGCACCCGGGGGAAGGTGTCCACGAAGCGCGCCATCGGCACGCTGTAGACGTCGGAGTTGCTGGGCTTGTTGACCGCGGCCTGCGCGAGTTCGGCGCGAAACGCCGCGTCGTCGGCCAGCGCCGGATGGTTCATGCCCAGCGCCGACGACGCGAAGAAGGTGAACATGTCCAGGTACCGCTCCCCGGTGCGGGCGTCGACCAGGTAAGAGCCGTGCGAGCGGTCGATGTCCAAGACGAAGTCCAGGCCGTCGGCCAGGATGCTGCGGGCCAGCACCTCGCGCACCTCGGCGGGACCGATCCCCTCGGCAGGGGGCACATGGGCAGCATGGTTCAGGACAGCGGTCATGCCACCATCATAACAATATTTTTACGGTGATATCGGTGTTAGACAGGAATTATTACGGTATGTAGTCGCGTCGTTCGTAAAATGTCTGTAGAATGATCGTGCTTCGGGTGCGCACGTTCGCCGCCGTCCGGATCCGTTGCAGCAGGTCTTCCAATGCCCGCGCCGACTCGACACGCACGAGCAGGATGTAGCTCTCGTCGCCGGCCACCGAGTGACACGACTCGATGGCCTCGATGTGTTCGAGCCGAGCGGGCGCGTCGTCGGGTTGAGAGGGGTCGATCGGGGTGATCGCCACGAACGCCGAAAGCATGTTGCCGACGGCCTCCGGGTTGACCCGCGCTGAGTACCCGGTCACCACGCCGCGCGACTCCAGGCGCCGCACCCGCGACTGGACCGCCGACACCGACAGCCCGGTGACCTCCGCCAGGTGCGCGAGGGTGGCCCGGCCGTCGGCGACCAGTTCGCGCACCAACGTCTTGTCGATCTCGTCGAGCGGTTCGCTCATTGCCGCACTGTATCCGAGCGGGGGTCGCGCATGAGCGACCGTGTCGAAACCTGGCAGCTGCGCGCGCAATTCGCCGCGGCGGCCTCGGCGATGTACGGCCGGGAGGTGCCCGCCTACCGCACGCTCGTCGAGGTGAGCGCGGAGGTGAACCGGGACTGCGCGGGCACCGCCGGCCTGTCCCGGGTGACCGCCGAACGCCACGGCGCGATCCGCGTCGGCAGCCCCGCCGAACTGGCCGACGTGGCCGACCTGTTCGCCGCGTTCGGCATGTACCCGGTCGGCTTCTACGACCTGCGCGACGCGTCGCCGCCGGTGCCGGTGGTGTCGACCGCGTTCCGGCCGATCGAGTCGGATCAGTTGGACCGCAACCCGTTCCGGGTCTTCACCTCGATGCTGGCGACCGCGGACACCCGGTTCTTCACGCCCGAACTGCGGAGGCGTATCGAGCGGTTCATCGCGCGCAGGCAGCTGTTCGACCCGGCCCTGGTCGCCCAGGCCGGGCGGATCGCCGCCGACGGCGGCACCGACCGACAGGCCGCGCGCCGCTTCGTCCACGCCGCGGTGTCGGCGTTCGCGCTGTCCCGCGAGCCGATCGACCGCGACTGGTATGCGGAGCTCAGCGCCGTCTCGGCGGTGGCCGCCGACATCGCGGGGGTCACCACCACGCACCTCAACCACCTGACGCCGCGAGTCCTCGACATCGACGAGCTGTACCGGCGGATGACCGCGCGGGGCATCGCGATGACCGACACCATCCAGGGCCCGCCGCGCTGGGACGGCCCGGATGTGCTGTTGCGGCAGACGTCGTTTCGGGCGCTCGCCGAGCCGCGGCGGTTCCGAGAAGCCGACGGCGGCGTGACGGAGGGCACGCTGCGGGTGCGGTTCGGCGAGGTGGAGTCGCGCGGCGTCGCCCTCACCCCCGAGGGCCGTCGGCGCTACGACGCCGCGATGGCCAGCCCGGACCCGGCCGCGACGTGGGGCGAGTACTTCCCCGACAGCCACGATGGCCTGGCGGCGGCGGGTCTGACCTACTACCACGGCGGTGACCCGGCGAAACCCGTTGTGTACGAGGACTTCCTGCCCGCCTCGGCGGCAGGCATCTTCCGGTCGAACCTGGACTCCGACGCGCGGCCGGTCAGCGCGGCCGACGGTGCGTCCTACAGCGCAGCGTGGCTGGCCGGCCGAATCGGCCACCACATTCACGATCCGTACGAACTCTACGAGAAAGTCGCGTCATCATGACCACTATGACCACCACCGCGCCGCTGCCCACCGCCGACGATCTGCGCGCCCGCGTCCGCGACGCCCTGTCCGCGCTCGGCTCGTCGAGCGTCCTCGGCGAACCCGGCGGGCCGGGCCTGCCTGCCAGCACCCCGATCACCGGCGACGTGCTGTTCACGGTCGCCGAGAGCACTCCCGCACAGGCCGATGCGGCGATTGCCGAAGCGGCGCAGGCGTTTACCACATGGCGGACCACCCCCGCGCCGGTGCGCGGCGCCCTCGTCGCCCGCCTGGGCGAACTGCTCGTCGAGCAGAAGCAGGCGCTGGCGACGCTGGTCACCGTCGAGGCGGGCAAGATCACCTCCGAGGCGCTCGGCGAGGTGCAGGAGATGATCGACATCTGCCAGTTCGCCGTGGGGTTGTCGCGACAGCTGTACGGCAAGACCATCGCGTCCGAGCGGCCCGGTCACCGGCTGATGGAGACGTGGCATCCGCTGGGCGTGGTCGGCGTCATCACCGCGTTCAACTTCCCCGTCGCGGTCTGGGCGTGGAATGCCGCGATCGCGCTGGTGTGCGGGGACACCCTGGTGTGGAAGCCGTCGGAGCTGACGCCGCTGACCGCGCTGGCCTGTCAGACGCTGATCGAGCGGGCCGCTGCGGACGTCGGCGCCCCGCCGCAGGTGAGCCGGTTGGTGCAGGGCGGCCGCGAGGTCGGGGAACGGCTCGTCGACGATCCGCGGGTGGCGCTGGTGTCGGCGACCGGGTCGGTACGGATGGGCCAGCAGGTCGGGCCGCGGGTGGCGCACCGGTTCGGCAAGGTGCTGCTGGAGTTGGGCGGAAACAACGCCGCCATCGTGACCCCGTCGGCGGATCTGGATCTCGCGGTGCGCGGGATCGTGTTCGCCGCGGCGGGCACCGCGGGCCAGCGCTGCACGACGCTGCGCCGGCTGATCGTGCACTCGTCGGTGGCCGATGAGTTGGTCGGCCGGATCGTGTCGGCGTATCAATCGTTGCCCGTCGGCGATCCGTTCAACGAGGGCACGCTGGTCGGCCCGCTGATCCATGAGACCGCCTACCGCGACATGGTGCGCGCGCTCGAGCAGGCCCGCGCCGACGGCGGCGAGGTGATCGGCGGCGAGCGCCAGGACGTCGGCGACGAGAGCGCCTACTACGTAGCACCCGCGGTGGTGCGGATGCCCGCGCAGACCGAGGTGGTGCACACCGAGACGTTCGCGCCGATCCTGTACGTGCTGACCTACGAGAACCTCGACGAGGCGATCGCGTTGAATAATGCGGTGCCGCAGGGTCTTTCGTCGGCGATCTTTACCACCGACATCCGCGAGGCGGAACGGTTCATGGCGGCCGACGGGTCGGACTGCGGCATCGCCAACGTCAACATCGGCACCTCGGGCGCCGAGATCGGCGGCGCGTTCGGCGGCGAGAAGCACACCGGCGGCGGCCGCGAATCGGGTTCCGACGCCTGGAAGGGGTACATGCGCCGGGCCACCAACACGATCAACTTCTCCTCAGAGTTGCCGCTGGCCCAGGGCGTGCACTTCGGCTGACCCTCGGCAACAGCCGTCGGGCTAGATCAGCCTGTCCAGCGTGATCGGCAGCTCGGTGACGCGCCGCCCGGTGGCGTTGAACACCGCGTTGCCGATCGCGGCGGGCACGCCGACGAACACGAGTTCGGCGAGCCCCTTCACCCCGAGCGGGGTGAGCACCGGGTCCTCCCCCGCCAGGAACGCCGCGTCGAGTTCGCCGATGTCGGCGTGCACCGGCACCAGGTAGTCGGACATGTTGGCGTTGACGATGCGGCCGTCGCGGTGGTCGAGCTCGGTCGACTCCAGCAGCGCCATGCCGATCCCGCCGACCATGCCGCCGATCGCCTGGCTGTGCGCGAGCAGCGGGTTGATGATGCGCCCGGCGTCGTACACCGCGTGCAGCCGGCGCACCCGGATGATGCCGAGTTGCTCGTCGACGCTGACTTCGGCGAACACCGCGCCGTAGGAGTGCATCGCGTATGCGCCGTGGTCGGACTCGTTCGGCGTCCACGTCTCGGTGGCGTCCAGCGGGCCCCAGCCGCGTCGCCGCAGCAGCTGCTGGTAGGTCTCCCCGCGCGACGGCTCCCCGGCGGCGACCATCCGGCCGTCGATGACGGTGACCTCGTCGGGCCGCAGCCCGGACAGCGGCGAGCCGGGGTCGACGACCGCGGTGCGGATGAAGCGGTCCCGCAGCAGGTTCGATGCGGTCAGCACACCCGAGCCGACGCTGGCCATCGTCTGCGACGCGCCGTGGACGGGCGCGGGTGGCATCCGGGAGTCGCCGAGGGCGAACCGCACCCGGTTCATCGGCAGGCCGAGCGCGTCGGATGCCACCTGCGTCATCGCGGTGTAGGTGCCCGGCCCCATGTCGATGGTGCCGGTCTGCACGTCGGCGGTGCCGTCGGGGTTGAGCCGCACCGACACCGCGCAGGCGGCCGCCAGCGCATGGTAAACCGCTGCGGCGGTGCCCATTCCGACCAGCTGGTGACCGTCGCGGACCGCGCGGGGGGTGGGGTTGCGGCGCGACCAGCCGAAGGTCTCGGCACCCTGGCGGAAGCACTCGGTCAGCCGGCGCGTCGACCAGGGCAGGTCGCGGGACTCGTCGCGGGCGGGTTCGTTGCGGAGCCGCAGCTCGATCGGATCCATGCCGAGTCGGAAGGCCAGCTCGTCGATGGCGTTCTCCAAAGCGAACACCCCGCTGACCGTGCCCGGCGCCCGGGTGAAGGTCGGCGGATTGACGTCGAGCGCCACCGCCCGGTAGGTCGACCGCACATTGGGCACCGAGTACATGAACCGCGGGACGCCGGTGACGTTGTCCTCGTAGCCGTCGTTGTGCGACTTCTCCACCCGGGCCTCGTGGACGATCGCGCTGAGGCGCCCGGTGCGGTCGGCGCCGATCGCGAGCCGCTGCCGGTTGGTCGGACGATAGCCGACGGTTGTGTAGAACTGCCTGCGCGGCAACGTGATCTTCACCGGGCGGCCGAGTTCGCGGGCCGCGAAGGCGGCGAGCAGGCTGTGCGGCCAGATCCGGCCGGCGTGACCGAACGCGCCGCCGACGTACGGTGAGCGCACCTCGACGTCGGCGGTGGGGATCCCGAAGGCCTGCGCGTAGGTCTGCTGCGCCGATGCGACGGCCTGCACCTTGTCGTAGACGGTGAGCCGGTCGCCATCCCAGCGGGCGATGGTCGACGGCAACTCCATGGGGTTGTGGTTGTTGCGGGGCATCGTGAACCGCAGATCGACGCGGACCTCCGCGCTCCGCAGTGCCGCGTCGGCGTCACCGCGGGCATGGTCGACGGTGCGGGCGGTACCGCCCGGTTGCGCCTGCGCCTGCGGGGCGTCGATGTCGGTCACCGCGGCGGCGGCGGCGTAGCGGACCTCGACGAGGGTGGCGGCGTGCGTCGCGGCTTCGAGGGTCTCGGCGACCACGACGGCGACCGGCTGCCCGAACGACTCGATCGTATGCGGATCGAAGGGCAGTGTGACACCGCGGAATTCGGTCAGGACGCGGATGACGCCGGGGTGCCGCCGGGCGGCACCGGTGTCGATGCCCGCGACGCGACCGCGGGCGACGGTGGCGCCGACCATGGCCGCATACGCGACCTCGGGTACGGGGTGGTCGGCGGCGTAGGGTGCCCGCCCGGTGACCTTGAGCCGACCGTCGACGCGGGTGACGGGACGGCCGCTGAACCGGGGCGCCGCGAGCGGGGATGTCACGACAACCCCGCCACGGTCGCGAGCTGGCGTTCGACGGTGCGTCGCAGCAGCTCCACCTTGAATCCGTTCTCCGGCAACGGCCGAGCGCCCTCGACGGCCAGCCGCGCGGCCGAGCGCCAGGTCTCGGCGGAAGCCGGGCGGCCGACCACGGCACGCTCGACGGCGGGCAACCGCCACGGCACGGTGGCGACGCCGCCGACGGCGACCCGCGCACCGCGCACCCGCCCGTTGCGGATGTCCAGCCCGACGGCGGCCGAGCTCAGCGCGAACTCGTAGGAGGCGCGGTCGCGGACCTTGAGGTAGCCGGAGCGACGTGCCTCCGGTACCCGGGGCACCTCGACCGCGGCGATCAGATGCCCTGCCGGCAGGTTGTTCTCACGGCCGGGCGTGCTGCCGGGTTGTCGGTAGAACTCGGTGATCGGTATGCGCGACTCACCGTCGGGGCCGCGCACGACGATGGCCGTGTCGAGGGCGGCGAGCGCAACCGCCAGATCCGACGGGTGGGTGGCCACGCAGGCGTCGCTGGTGCCGAGGATCGCGTGGGTCCGGTTGCGGCCGCCGATCGCGGCGCACCCCGCGCCCGGGCTGCGCCGGTTGCAGGCGGCGCTGACATCACGGAAGTACAGGCACCGGGATCGCTGCAGCAGGTTGCCGCCGATCGAGGCCATGTTGCGCAGTTGCGCCGACGCGCTGGCCTCCAGGGCCTGCACGATCATCGGGAACTGCTCGCGCACACCCGGATCGGCGGCCAGATCGGACATCCGCACCAGCGCCCCGACCCGCAGTCGCGTCCGCTGCAGGTCGATCCCACGGTACGGCAGGGCGTTGATATCGACGACACGGTCGGGCCGTTCCACGGTTTCGCGCATGAGGTCGACCAGCGTGGTGCCGCCGGCGATGTAACGCGCACCCGCCGTCCCCGCCGCCAGGGCGGCGGACTCGTCGTCGACCCGGGTGAACGTGAACGGGTGCATCAGACCTCCCGCACGCTCAGAACGGCGTCGACGATGTTGCTGTACGCACCGCACCGGCAGAGGTTTCCGCTCATCCACTCGGCGACCTCTGCCCGTGATCGATTGTGGCCCTCGCGGATACAGCCGATCCCCGACAGAATCTGGCCGGGCGTGCAGTAGCCGCACTGTAGCCCGTCGTGGTCGATGAAGGCCTGCTGCAGCGGATGCAGGCGGCCGTTGTGCTCCAGGCCCTCGATCGTGACGACGTCGGCGCCGTCGTGCATGACGGCCAGGGTGAGACAGGAGTTGATCCGCACCCCGTCGACGAGGACCGTGCACGCACCGCATGCGCCCTGATCGCAGCCCTTCTTGGTGCCGGGCAGGCCGGCGCGCTCGCGGAGCATGTCCAGCAGCGAGGTCCGGTTGTCGATTTCGAGTTCGCGCTCCTCGCCGTTGATCCGCATCCGGACGGTCGTCGTTGCGGATTCGGCGGTGTTAGGGGTATCGCTGTCGCAGCCGGGTAGCAGGGTGGCGGCGGCCACGGTGCCACCGACGGCCATGGAGCTGCCGACGAAGGTGCGGCGGGTGAGAGTGAACGAAGTATCGGCGGCTGTGTGATCAAGGTGAGAGGTCACGAACGCCACGCTAGGAGGCGACGGCGACCGGTGGCGCAGACTCATAGCGGATTCACACGATGCGGCACGGGTGATTCGAACGCCATAGGCTGGGTATCTGGCGGGTGCGGCGTCACCCCGCCGGTTCAGCATTCGGTCGAAGGAGAGACATGCGTCGGCGACTTCCGAGACTCGTGGTGACGACGATGGTGATCGCCAACCTGATGCTGCTGGGGGGTGCGCCCGCGGCCTGGGGCACGCCGCCGGACCCGACATCGGGGTTGGCCGGAGCCCAGGCCCGGGTCAGCCAGGCCGTCGCCGACGCAGCCGACGAGGGCGCCGATGTCACCGTCGCGGTGCTGGACCGTCAGACGGGTCAGGTCGTCTCGGCCAGGGCCGATCAGTCGTTCCCGATCGCGTCGGTGGCCAAGCTGTTCATCGCCGACGACCTGCTGAAGCGGGCATCGGAGGGCGATATCGACCTGTCTCCCGCCGATCGCAAGGCGATCGACTCGATGCTGCGCTCGTCGGATGACGGTGCGGCCCAGATGTTCTGGGACCGCAGCGGGGGCAACGCCGTTATCACGCGCATCAAGGAGCGATACGGGTTGGCGGGAACGACAGTGCCGTGGAATGGGCACTGGGACGTCACGACGAGCACGGCGAACGATCTCGTTCGCTACTACGACATGCTGCTCAGCGGCGCCGGTGGACTGCCGCCCGCGCAGGCCGACATCATCCTCGACAACATCGCGCAGTTCGCCCCGACCGCGCTCGACGGGTACCCGCAGCGGTTCGGCATCGCCGACGGGCTGTACGGCGAACGCGTCGCGGTGAAAGGAGGCTGGTTCTGCTGCTGGGACGCCGGCAACCAGGTGCACGTCTCGACCGGGGTGATCGGCCCCGACCGCCGGTACGTGATGGTGATCAGCTCACTGCAGCCGACCGGCGAGGCCGCCGCGCGCGCCACGATCACCGACGCGGTGAAGGAAATGTTCCCGGGGGGCAGGATCTAGAGGATCGGCCGCCCGCCGGTCACCGCGATCCGCGCTCCGGTCACATAGCTGGCCTCATCGGAGGCCAGCATCACGTACACCGGCGCCAGTTCGACCGGCTGCCCGGCGCGGCCCAGCGGAGTGTTCTCGCCGAACTGCCTAACCTTCTCCGGCGGCATCGTCGCCGGGATCAGCGGCGTCCAGATCGGACCCGGCGCCACGCTGTTGGCACGAATCCCCTTCTCCCCCAGCAACTCCGCGAGACTGGCCGAAAAGTTCGCGATCGCAGCCTTGGTCGCCGCGTACGGTGCCAGTTTGGGGTTGGGCATATCCGAGTTCACCGACGAGCTGCCGATGATCGACGCACCCGAGCCCATATGCGGCAGCGCCGCCTTCACCAGAGAGAAATAGGCGCCGACGTTGAGCCGGAACGTGTAATCCCATTCCTCGTCGCTGATCTCGTCGAGGCTGTCGTGCGTCATCTGGTAGGCCGCGTTGTTGACCAGGATGTCGATGCCGCCGAATTCCTCGACGGCCCTGTTTATTACGGTGCGGCAGTGCACCGGGTCGGCAAGGTCACCGGCGACGAGCACGCACTTGCGGCCGGCGTCCTCGACGTACTGCGCGACCTCTTTGGCGTCACTGTCCTCGTTGAGGTAGGCGATCAGCACATCGGCGCCCTCGCGCGCGTACGCGATCGCGACGGCGCGGCCGATACCGCTGTCACCGCCGGTGATCACCGCGCGCTTGCCGGTCAGCCGCCCGGACCCGCGGTAGCTGGTCTCACCGCAGTCGGGCACCGGGGTCATCTCACTCTGCACCCCGGGTGGGGACTGTTGCTGCTCGGGGAATCCCATCGTGGGCCTTTCATCTGAGGTCATGTCCCCGCCCGATTACCCGGAATTCACGTTCGGCAAAAACGTGGCGTACGGCTGTTACACGCGTGTTGATTACGATGAATGCATGGCCGAACCGCGACGACGACTGTCGCCCGACGACCGGCGCGCCGAACTGTTGGCACTGGGCGCCGAGGTGTTCGGGCAGCGGCCCTACGACGAGGTGCGCATCGACGAGATCGCCGAACGCGCCGGCGTGTCGCGCGCGCTGATGTACCACTACTTCCCGGACAAGCGCACCTTCTTCGCAGCGGTCATCCGCGCCGAGGGTGAGCGGCTGTTCGAGGCGACCAACAC
>Ga0182793_1002483_pt1 | contig 10573 bp, 8 predicted proteins | sample Passage237A_FD_130498 | JGI IMG/M metagenome (GOLD analysis project Ga0182793, IMG submission 130498) | Cellulose adapted compost microbial communities from Newby Island Compost Facility, Milpitas, CA, USA - Passage2 37A (version 2) (version 2) ...
CCTTCCTCAAGGAAACCGACCGCATCGACCTCATTCTCGCCGCCGTCCTGCGCGGCACCGGAGCCGCCGCATGAGCACCCAGTCCTTCCCCGCCCCTTCCTCCCCCTGTCGTCCGGCCACCACCGCGGTGCGCGCCGGCATCGACCGCGACACCGCCTACGGCGCGGTGACCCCGCCGATCGTGCTGTCGAGCAACTTCAGCTTCGACGGCTTCGGCAACAAGCGCCAGTACGACTACACCCGCAGCGGCAATCCGACCCGCGACCTGCTGGCCGAGGCCCTGTCCGAACTGGAAGGCGGCACCGGCGGCGTGGTCACCGCCACCGGCATGGGCGCGATCTGCCTGGTGCTGCACGCGCTGCTGCAGCCGGGCGACCGCCTGGTGGTGCCGCACGACGCCTACGGCGGCAGCTGGCGCCTGTTCAACGCGCTGGCCGCCAAGGGCCATTTCGAGCTGGTCACCGCCGACCTCACCGATCCGTGCTCGCTGGCCGATGCGCTGGCGACCTCGCCGAAGCTGGTGCTGGTGGAGACCCCGTCCAATCCGCTGCTGCGCATCACCGACCTGCGCCTGGTGATCGACGCCGCGCACCGCGCCGGCGCGCGGGTGGTGGTCGACAACACCTTCCTGTCGCCGGCGCTGCAGAAGCCGCTGGCGCTGGGCGCGGACCTGGTGCTGCATTCGACCACCAAGTACGTCAACGGCCACAGCGACGTGGTCGGCGGCGCGGTGGTGGCGGCCGATGCGGAAACCCACCGGCAGCTGGTGTGGTGGGCCAATGCGCTGGGCCTGACCGGCTCGCCGTTCGACAGCTTCCTGACCCTGCGCGGCCTGCGCACGCTCGATGCGCGCATGCGCGTGCACCAGGAGAACGCGGCGGCGATCGTCGCCCTGCTGGACGGGCATCCGGCGGTGGAGAAGGTGTACTTCCCGGGCCTGGCCTCGCATCCGGGCCATGCCGTGGCCGCGCGCCAGCAGGCCGGCTTCGGCGCGATGCTCAGCTTCGAGCTGCGCGGCGGCGAGCCGGCGGTGCGTGCCTTCGTCGACAGCCTGCGCTGGTTCACCCTGGCCGAATCGCTGGGCGGGGTGGAGAGCCTGGTCGCGCATCCGGCCTCCATGACCCATGCGGCGATGACGCCCGAGGCGCGCGCCAAGGCCGGCATCTCCGACGGCCTGCTGCGGCTGTCGGTGGGCATCGAGGCCGAGGCCGACCTGGTTGCCGACGTGGCCGCCGCGCTGGCCGCGGCCGAGGCCGCGATCCCGGCGCAGCCGGAACGGGCCAGCGCATGAGCGCGCTGGCCGGTCCTGGCCTGCAGCCGCCGCGTCCGCGCGCCGCGCCTGCCACGCGGCGCCTGGCACTGCTGGGCACCGGCGCGGTCGGCAGCGCCTTCGTGGCCCGTTACCGGTTGCTGCAGCAGCGCGGCCTGGCGCTGCCGCCAGTGGCGTGGCTGGCGAATTCGCGCGCGGTGCTGAAGGCCGGGCGCGACCTGGAGGCTGCGCTGGCGGTGGCCAATGCCGCGCCGCCGCGCGCGGCCGAACTGCAGGGCTGGGCCGAGGCGGAGGCCCTGCGTCCCGGCGACGTGCTGGTCGACGCCACCGCCAGCGAGCTGGTGGCCAACTGGCATCCGGAGTGGCTGGCGCGCGGGGTCAACGTGGTCACCGCCAACAAGCTGGGCCATGGTGGCCTGCTGGCGCGCTCGCAGGCGATCTGCGAGGCGCAGGCGCGCACCGGTGCCAGCTACGGCGATAGCGCCACGGTCGGCGCCGGGCTGCCACTGCTGCGCAGCCTGCGCGGGCTGGTGGCCGGCGGCGACCATATCCATGCGGTGGAAGGCGTGCTGTCCGGCTCGCTGGCCTGGCTGTTCAACCGTTACGACGGCAGCCGGCCGTTCTCGGCGCTGGTGGCCGAGGCCGCCAGCGCCGGCTACACCGAGCCGGATCCGCGCGTGGACCTGTCCGGCGAGGACGTGCGCCGCAAGCTGCTGATCCTGGCGCGCGCCGCCGGCCTGGCGCTGGAGGTGCGCCAGGTGCAGGTGGAATCGCTGGTGCCGCCGGCGCTGGCGCAGTTGCCGGCCGATGCGGTGGCCGCGGCGCTGCCGCAGCTGGACGCGGCGCTGGCCGCGCGCCTGCAGCAGGCGCGCGCGCAGGGCGGGGTGCTGCGTTTCGTCGGCCGATTCGACGCCGACGGCGCCCAGGCTTCGCTGCAGGTGCTGCCGGCCGCACATCCGCTGGCCGCCGGTGCCGGCACCGACAACCGCGTGGCGATCCGTTCGGACCGCTACCGCGAGCAGCCGCTGCTGATCCAGGGCCCGGGTGCGGGCGCGGAGATCACCGCGGCGGCGCTGCTGGACGACGTGCTGCGCATCGCCGCCTGAGCCGCCGCGCGCGGCTCAGCACTCGATGACGTTGACCGCCAGGCCGCCGCGGCTGGTTTCCTTGTACTTGTCCTGCATGTCGCGGCCGGTGTCGCGCATGGTGCGGATCACCTTGTCCAGCGAGACCTTGTGCTGGCCGTCGCCGCGCATGGCCATGCGCACGGCGTTGATCGCCTTCACCGCGCCCATCGCGTTGCGCTCGATGCAGGGGATCTGCACCAGGCCGCCGATCGGGTCGCAGGTCAGGCCGAGGTTGTGCTCCATGCCGATCTCGGCCGCGTTCTCGACCTGGTTGGGGGTGGCCCCCAGCGCCGCGGCCAGGCCGGCGGCGGCCATCGAGCAGGCCACCCCGACCTCGCCCTGGCAGCCGACCTCGGCGCCGGAGATCGAGGCGTTCTCCTTGTAGAGGATGCCGATCGCGGCGGCGGTGAGCAGGAAGTCGAACACGCCCTGCTCGCTGCTGCCGGGGCAGAAGCGGTCGTAGTAGTGCAGCACCGCGGGGATGATCCCGGCCGCGCCATTGGTCGGGGCGGTGACCACCCGGCCGCCGGCGGCGTTCTCCTCGTTGACCGCCAGCGCGTAGAGGTTGACCCAGTCCAGCACGGTCAGCGGATCACGCATCCCGGCTTCCGGGCGCGCGGCCAGCTCGCGGTACAGCGCCGGGGCGCGGCGGACCACGCGCAGGCCGCCGGGCAGGGTGCCTTCCTCGCGGATGCCGCGGGCCACGCAGGCCTGCATCGCGGCCCAGATCGCGCGCAGCCCGTCGCGGATCTGTTCCTCGCTGCGCCAGGCCTTCTCGTTCTCGAACATCAGCGCGGCGATGCCCAGGCCCGATCCGGCGCAGCGTGCCAGCAGCTCCTCGCCGCTGTGGAAGGGGTGGGGCAGCTCGGTGGTGTCGGCCACGATGCGGTCCTCGGCCGCCTCGTCCTGGTTGACCACGAAGCCGCCGCCCACCGAGTAGTAGTCGCGGGTGGCCAGTACGTGGCCGGCGGCGTCCCAGGCGGTGAAGCGCATGCCATTGGTGTGGAACGGCAGTTTCTGCCGCTTGTTCATCACCAGGTCGGTCTTCTCGCTGAAGCCGATCTCGTGCCGGCCCAGCAGGCGGATGCGACCGCTGCCGCGGATCCGCTCCAGGGCGGCGGGGATGATGTCCGGGTCGATCAGGTGCGGGCGGTGGCCCTCCAGGCCCAGCATCACCGCCTTGTCGGTGCCATGGCCGCGCCCGGTCAGGGCCAGCGAGCCGAACACCTCGGCGCGAACCCGCGCCACCTGCGCCAGGTGGCCGGGGGTGTCCAGCCAGTGGGTGGCGAAGCGGGCGGCCGCGCGCATCGGCCCCACGGTGTGCGAGGAGCTGGGGCCAATCCCGATCTTGAACAGGTCGAAGGTGCTGACAGCCATGGGCGCGGGGGCAGCGCAGGAAGCGGAACGCGCAGTGTATTTGTTTCGGCTGCAACTGGCGTGCCGCGCTGCGGCAGGCCGCCGCCCTGGGCTAAGGTGTGCGCCCCGTGACCCTTGCGTCCCTGCCCCTGCCGATGGCCCGCTACCAGCTCTACCAGCGCGACGACTGCCACCTCTGCGACCAGGCCCTGGAAGTGCTGGCCCTGGCCCGCTGCCCGGAGCCGGAGAGCGTGTTCATCGATGACGACCCGGCCCTGGAGCAGCGCTACGGGATCCGGGTGCCGGTGCTGCGCGACAGCGCCAGCGGGCGCGAGCTGGACTGGCCCTTCGACCCGGAGGCGGTGCGGGCCTGGCTGGGCTGAACGGGGCCGGCCTAGAGCGGCTTGAGCACCACCCGGGTGCTGATATTGACCGCGTCGGGGATGGTGTCGGTATCGGCCCAGTCGCCGCCGCCGACGCCGAACTCCAGGCGCTTGACCACGGCCTTGCCGCTGAGCACCGGCTGCGTGCCCTCGGTCCAGGTGAAGGTGAGGGTCACCGGCTTGCGCACGCCGCGCAGTTCCAGGGTGCCGTCGGCCGCATACTGGCCGTCGGCCAGCTTGCGGAAGCCGCTGGCGGTGTAGCGCGCCTGGGCGAACTGGGCGACGTTGAAGAAGTCGGCGGTCCGGAGGGTGGAGTCGCGGTCGGCATTGCCGGTGACCGCGCTGGCCAGGCCGATGGTCACCTCCAGCCTGCCCGCTTCCGGATGTGCCGGATCGAAGCTGATCCGGGTATCGAAGTCGGGGAAGCGGCCGGTGAACAGCTCGCCGTCGTAGCGGCTGGCGAAGGCCAGGGTCGAGCCGGCGGCCTGGGCGTAGTCGGCGGCCAGGGCCGGGGTGGCGGCCAGCAGCGTCGCCAGCGCGGCGGCCACCGCGGCAGGCGTGGTCAGCTTGATGTTCATTCGGAGTCCTTGGCAGGGGGGGCGGGGATCCAGCCGCGCGGCAGCATCCGCGCCAGGGTGGCGTCGCGCTGGACGAAATGGTGGTAGAGCGCGGCTCCGGCATGGCCCGCGACCAGGGCCAGCAGGACCCAGAACAGCAGTTCGTGGGCGCCGTGGCTGGTCGCCGCCAGGGCCTCGTCGGGGGCGGCCAGCTTGGGGACCTGGAACAGGCCGAACCAGCGGAACGGGCGCAGCCCGCTGGCCGAGTCGTACAGCCAGCCCGACAGCGGCATGGCCAGGATCAGCAGGTAGATCACGGCATGGGTCAGGCTGGCCAGCAGCGCCTGCCAGCGCGGGGTGCCGGGGACCGGCACGGGGGCGCCGGCGTACAGGCGCCAGGCGATGCGCACCAGCACCAGGGCCAGCACGGTCAGGCCCAGCGACTTGTGCGCGGTATAGACCCAGAAGTACTTCGGCGTGCGCGGCAGCTCGCCCATCACCAGGCCGACCACGCCGATCAGGATGATCAGCACGGCAATGGTCCAGTGCAGCAGCTGGCTGACGCTGCCCCAGCGCTCGGCGGTGTTCTTCAGGCTCATGGATCGGTGGACTCCGGCAGGGGGGGATTGGTTCCGGTGGCGGCTGATGGCATCTGCTCATGCCCAGTGTCCGCATCGTCATCAGGGCGCGCGCCGCGCTCGCGCACCGCCTCGGCCTCGATCCGTACCTGCACCTCGTCGCCGATCAGCGACGGCCAGCCGTCCACGCCAAAGGCGCTGCGGCTCAGGGTGGTGCTGGCGGAGAAGCCGGCGGTGCGCCGGAAGGGCGGCAGCGGGTGGCGGCGCAACCCGTTCATGCGCACCTCCAGCGCCACCTCGCGCGAGACCCCGCGCAGGGTCAGCACGCCGTATACGGTGAATTCCTGCTCGCCGCGCGGCTCCACGCGTTGCGAGACAAAGCGCGCCAGTGGCCAGCGCCCGCCGTCGAGCAGGTTGCGCGCCAGGGTGGCGCGGTTCCAGCGCGCATCGCCCAGGTCCAGGCGCTGCAGCGGGACCTCCACCTGCAGGCGCGCGCCGGACCAGTCGCCCGGGTCGAATTCCAGGGTGCCGGTGCTGCCGGAGATCGTGCCCAGGGCCTGGGAGAAGCCGGCATGGGACACCGAGAACAGGATCCGGGTGTGGACCGGGTCCAGGGCGTAGCGTTCGGCGGCTTGCACGTGGCAGGCGGGCAGGCACAGGGCCAGGGCCAGGCCGGCAGGAAGGGCGGAAGGTCGGCGGTGCGGGCGCGCGGACGGGGGCATGGCCGGCATTCTAGGCCGCGCGCCGGCCGTCTTGCGCCGCCGCCGTGGCGTTGCGAGGATGCGGCCAAGGGGATGCGTGGCTGACGGGGATGTCGATGCGGTGGTGGCTGTGGCTATGCCTGGCATGCACGGCGCTGGTGGGCACGGCGGCGGTGGCCGCGGTGCCGGAGGTGCCGCGCTTCCGGGTACTGGGCGCGGCCGAGGGCCTGCCGGCCACGACCGTGCCGGCGCTGGCGCGCGACCGCGACGGCTACCTGTGGGCGGCGACCTGGGACGGCCTGGCCCGGCATGACGGCAGCGGCTTCCGGGTCTGGCGCCATGATCCGTCCGATCCGGCCTCGCTCGGTGGCAACCTGGTCCAGGCCCTGTACGTGGACCCGCGCAACCGGGTCTGGGTGGCCAGCGAGAACGCAGGCCTGAGCGTGCTGGACGAACATCGCGCCGGGTTCCGCCACTACCGCCGCCAGAACCATCCGCAGCTGGAAAGCGAGGATGTCTTCGTCATCGAGGGCCAGGGCAGCGAGGTCTGGTTCGGCACCTTTGGCGGCGGCCTGTACCGGGTCGACGCGCAGGACCGCCTGCACCGGGTGCGCGCCAACGACGCCCAGGTCGACGCGGTGCTGGACGAGGCGATCTTTGCCCTGGCCCTGGCCGGGGATGGCTCGATGCTGGTCGGTACCCGACGCGGCCTGGTGTTCGGCACCGGCCACGGCGGTCGCCTGCAGCGCCTGCCGCTGCCTGGCTCCGTGCCCTGGGCCACGGTGGTGTCGCTGTGGCGCGATGCCGACGCCACCTGGGTCGGCACCGCCCACGGCCTGTTCCGGCGCCGGGACGACGGCCGCTGGGATGCGCCGTCCTGGGCCGCCGGCTTCACCGGCATGCGCGCCGTGACCGCGATGAGCGGCGACGGCGAGGGCGGCTACTGGCTGGGCACCCGCTCCGGCCTGTGGCACGCGCCGGCCGGGCGCGAGCCGGTGCCGGTGCCGGACCAGCAGCGCACCGTGGGCGTGAGCAGCCTGATCCAGGCCCTGCTGCTGCAGGACGATGGCGGGCTGTGGGTGGGCCTGCCCTCGCGCGGCCTGGGCTACCTGCGCAGCGACTGGCGCCGGATCGCGGTGCTGGACGAAGGCCATGGCCTGCGGGGCGGCCTCTACCCGGGCATCGCCCCGGCGCAGGGGGGCGGGGTCTGGCTGGCCGGCAGCAACGGCATGGTCGAGTACCTGGACACCAGCAGCGGCCAGTCGCGGCCGGCGCCGGAACTGGCCGCGCTGGCGGCCGAGAACCGGCGCCTGCGCGCGGTGCTGGAGGACAGCCTGGGCCAGCTGTGGGTGGCCCAGGTCGGCAGCCTGGTGCGGCTGGATACACGTGGCCGCCTGCAGCGTTGGGGCCTGGATTCGGAGCAGGACCCGATGCCGCGCCCGGGCAGTGCCAACTGGCTGCTGGAGGCGCCCGGCGGCAGCCTGTGGGTGGTGGTCAACGGCGGTGGCCTGCAGCGCCGCGACCTGGACAGTGGCCGGGTGCTGGAAACCCTGCGTCCGCGCGAGGTGCCGGGCCTGGGCGAGGCCGATTTCGGCGCGGCGAGGATCGGCCCGGACGGCGCGCCCTGGGTGGCCGAGGGCAACTGGCTGCTGCGCTGGGACGCGGCCACGCGCGCCTTCGTCCCGCCCTCCGGCTTCAAGCCCACCGCCACCCCGATCCGGGCCTTCGCCTTCGACGGACCGGATGAACTGTGGCTGCAGTCCAGTTCCGGGCTGGAGCTGTGGCGGCGGCACGAGTCCGGCTGGCGCCAGGCCCTGCGCCTGGGCCAGGGCGAGGGCATCCCGGCCACCGAGGCCACCGGCCTGGAGGTGGATGCCCTGCACCATGTCTGGCTGTCCACCCGGCGTGGCCTGTACCGCATCGAGCAACTGCCCGGCGCCACGGTGGCGGTGCATGCCTTTGGCGTGCACGAGGGCCTGGCCAGCCAGGAATTCGTCGATCGCGCCATTGCCCTGGACGGGCGCGGGGTGCTGGTGGCCAGCACCGGCGACGGCTCGCTGGTGCTGGTGGATACCACCCAGGCGCGGCCGGAGCGGGCGCCACCGCGGCTGGTGGTGGACGCGGTGCGGGTGCAGCGCCAGGGCCAGCGCGTGGACCTGGACCCGGCTGGCGGCTTTGAACTCCAGCCCGGCGACGAGGACCTGCAGGTGGTGGTGCGGGTGATGTCCTTCGACGATCCGGCCGGGATCCGCTACCGCAGCCGCCTGCTTGGCCTGGAGACGGCCTGGAGTCCGGTCCCGGCCGGCGAACGTATCTATACCCGGCTGCCGCCGGGCGAGTACCGCCTGCAATTGCAGGGTTCCATCGGCGGGCGCGACTGGAGCCAGGTGCGCGAGCTCTCCTTCCATGTGCAGCCGCCCTGGTGGCGCAGCCTGTGGGGCGTGGCCCTGTTCGTCGCCCTGGGCCTGCTGCTGCTGGCCGGCACCGCCGCGCTCTACCGCCGTCACCTGCGCGAGCGCAGCCGCTGGCAGCTGGCCCTGCACAAGCGCGAACTGGCCGAGCAGGCCTCGCTGGCCAAGAGCCGCTTCCTGGCCACCTTCGGCCACGAGGTGCGCACGCCGATGACCGGGGTGCTGGGGATGAGCGAGCTGTTGCTGGAAACCCACCTGGATCCGCGCCAGCGCGGCTACGTGGAGGCGATCCGGCGCGCCGGCGAGCACCTGCTGCGACTGGTCAATGACGCCCTGGACCTGGCCCGGATCGAGGCCGGGCGGCTGGAGCTGGACGACCAGCCCTTCGAACTGCGGGCGGTGGTGGACGAGGTGTTCACGCTGATGGCGCCGGTGGCCGCCCAGCGCGGCCTGGCCTTCCACGTGCGGGTGGCCGAGGATGTCCCGCAGGGGTTGCGCGGTGACGCCCTGCGCATCCGCCAGATCCTGCTCAACCTGCTCGGCAATGCGCTCAAGTTCACCGGCGAGGGCGAAGTGGCGCTGGAGGTGGCCAACCATGCCGGCGGCGGCGTGCTGTTCACCGTGCGCGACACCGGGCCGGGCATGAGCGCCGAGCAGATCCAGCGCCTGTTCCGCCGCTTCGAGCAGGCCGAGGGCGCGCGCACCGCCAACCGCTATGGCGGCACCGGCCTGGGCCTGGCGATCTGCCGCGAGCTGGCGCGGGCCATGGGCGGGGACGTGGCGGTGGAAAGCGAGCAGGGCCGCGGCACCACCTTCCGGGTCGCGCTGCCGCTGGCACAGGCCGAAGTCAGTGGCGCGCGCCCGCGCCCGGCGCAGCCGCGCGCGGCCTCGCGCCTGGACCTGCTGCTGGTGGAGGACGATCCCACCGTGGCCGAGGTGATCGCCAACCTGCTGCGCGCGCAGGGCCACCGGGTGGCGCACGCGCCGCACGGCCTGGCCGCGCTGGGCGACGTGGCGGTGGCGCATTTCGACCTGGCCCTGCTGGACCTGGACCTGCCGGGCATGGACGGCCTGGCCCTGGCCCGGCAGCTGCGCGCCCAGGGCTTCCAGTCGCCGCTGCTGGCGGTGACCGCGCGGGCCGATGCCAATGCCGAGGAACAGGCGCGGGAAGCCGGTTTCGACGGCTTCCTGCGCAAGCCGGTCACCGGAGCGATGCTGGCCGAAGCCATCGAGGCGCTGCTGCCCAGCGCCGATCCGGTCGTGGCCGGCTGAAGCGCGCGCCTCAGCGCGCGCTGTGGCGGTGCACCGCCTCCACCAGCGCGGCCACGTGCTCGGGGCTCATGTCCGGGGACATGCCGTGGCCGAGGTTGAACACATGGCCCTCGCGCGAGCCGCCGTTGCCTTCGGCATAGCTGTCGAGCACGCGCGCGGCCTCGCGGGCGATGGCCTCGGGGCTGCCGTACAGCGTGGCCGGGTCGAGGTTGCCCTGCAGCGCGACCTTGCCGCCGGTGCGGCGCGCGGCTTCGGCCAGGTCCACCAGCCAGTCCACGCCCACCGCGTCGGTGCCGGTGGCGGCCAGCGCCTCCAGGTAGGGCGCGTTGCCCTTGCCGAACAGGATCAGCGGGGTGCGTTCATCGCCCTGGCCGCGGTCCAGCTCGCGGGCGATACGCTCCAGGTAGGGCAGGGAGAACTCGCGGTACAGGGTGGGCGAGAGTACCCCGCCCCAGGTGTCGAACACCTGCAGGGCCTGGGCGCCGGCGGCGCGCTGTGCGGCCAGGTAGGCGATGACCGCGTCGGTGACCACGCCCAGCAGGCGGTGCAGCAGCTCCGGGCGGTTGAAGGCCATGGCCTTGATCTTCGAATAGTTGTCGCTGCCGCCGCCCTCGACCATGTAGCAGGCCAGGGTCCAGGGGCTGCCGGAGAAGCCGATCAACGGCACCGCCCCGGCAAGCTCGCGGCGGATCACGCGGACCGCGTCCATCACGTAGCGCAGCTCGGTTTCCATGTCCGGCACTGCCAGCCGGGCCACGTCGGCCTCGTCGCGGATCGGGCGCTCGAACTTCGGGCCCTCGCCCTCGGCGAAGTACAGGCCCAGGCCCATGGCGTCCGGCACGGTGAGGATGTCCGAGAACAGGATGGCCGCGTCCAGCGGGAAGCGGCGCAGCGGCTGCAGGGTGACCTCGCAGGCCA
>Ga0182793_1002485_pt1 | contig 10567 bp, 4 predicted proteins | sample Passage237A_FD_130498 | JGI IMG/M metagenome (GOLD analysis project Ga0182793, IMG submission 130498) | Cellulose adapted compost microbial communities from Newby Island Compost Facility, Milpitas, CA, USA - Passage2 37A (version 2) (version 2) ...
AGGCGGCCATCGCCGCGGCCGACGGCATCGCGGCCGGCCGCTACGAGGTGGCCGCCGCCGGCGGGGGGGACACCGCCTCGGACGCCCCGATCGCGCTGGGCGACGACCTGCGTCGCACCCTGCTGGGGCTGCGCCGGTCGAAGTCCAACGTCGAGCGGCTCAAGCTGGTCGGCAAGCTGCCCGCCGCACTGGGCGTGCAGATCCCGGTGAACAGCGAACCGCGCACCGGGATGTCGATGGGCGAGCACGCCGCCGTGACCGCCAAGCAGATGGGCATCAAGCGGGTCGACCAGGACGAACTCGCCGCGGCCAGCCACCGCAACATGGCGGCGGCCTACGACCGCGGGTTCTTCGACGATCTGGTGACGCCGTTCCTCGGGCTGTACCGCGACAACAACCTGCGCCCCGACTCGACCCCGGAGAAGTTGGCCAGCCTGAAGCCGGTGTTCGGGGTCAAGGCCGGTGACGCGACGATGACAGCGGGCAACTCGACGCCGCTGACCGACGGCGCCTCGGTGGCGCTGCTGGCCAGCGAGGACTGGGCGTCGGCTCACGGCATCGAACCGTTGGCATACTTCGTAGACGCCGAGACCGCCGCGGTCGACTACGTCAACGGTCGCGATGGCCTGCTGATGGCGCCGACGTACGCGGTGCCGCGGCTGTTGGCCCGAAACGGGTTGAGCCTGCAGGACTTCGACTTCTACGAGATCCACGAGGCGTTCGCGTCGGTCGTGCTCGCGCACCTGCAGGCGTGGGAGTCCGAGGAGTACTGCAAGGAGCGGCTGGGCCTGGACCAGGCGCTGGGCTCGATCGACCGGTCCAAGCTCAACGTGAACGGCTCGTCGCTGGCCGCCGGGCATCCGTTCGCCGCGACCGGCGGACGGATCGTCGCGCAGCTGGCCAAACAGCTCGCGGAGAAGAAGGAGACCGGCCGGCCGGTGCGCGGCCTGATCTCCATCTGCGCCGCCGGCGGGCAGGGCGTGGCCGCGATCCTGGAGGCCTGAGCCGCCGCCAAAATCCGGGACCGGGTCTGTAACGGGGCGGCGGACAGCACCGATAGACGAAATAGCTCCGTGCTGGCGTCTGACCCCCCGACCCGACGTCAGCACGGGGCTCTTACTGTCCTGGGCCCGTCGGTGACTGGTCGGGACGCGCCGACACGGTGGAAACTGTGTCGTGGCACTCTCGGCAACGGTGTTCAAGGTCGAACTCGGCGTCTCCGACGTCGATCACGGGTACTACGCCGACCACAGCCTGACCGTGGCCCGTCATCCGAGTGAGACCGATGAGCGGATGGTGGTGCGGCTCTTGGCGTTCGGGCTACGCGCCCACCGGCTTGCCGATGTCCACGGCGAGTTGACGTTCGGGCCGGGCCTGTCCACCCCAGGCGTGCCGGACCTGCGGCTGGCCGACCACACGGGCCGGGTCCTGGAGTGGATCAACGTCGGCCAGCCCGATCCACGCGTCCTGGCCAAGGCGGTCAGCCAGGCCGACCGGGTGCTGCTGTTCCCCTTCTCCGCCGGAGTGGCCACCTGGTGGCGCACCGCGGGACCCAAACTGGCGGGGCTGCCGAACCTGTCGGTACTGCGCATCCCGCACCCGCCGGTGCAGCGGCTGGCACAAGCCGTCCATCGGCGGGTAGCAGCACGGGTGACGGTGATCGAAGGCCAGGTCACGGCGACCGTGGGCGAAGCCGACGCCACCTTCACACCCGGCGTGCTTCGATGAACGCATGCAGATGAGCCTGTCCCTGGTCGGGGTCGACACCGCCGGGCCCAAACCCGGCGACGGCCTGATCCGCGCCCTGACCACACTGCGCGATGAGGGGTTCCGCCGGGTCTGGATGGCGCAGCTGCCGTTCGAGGCCGACCTGCCGACCCTGCTCGGCATCGCGCTGCGCGAGGTCGACGGGATCGAGATCGGTTCGGCCGTCATCCCGATCCAGGTCCAGCACCCGTGGCAGCTGGCGCAGCGGGCGCTGACCCTGAGCCTGCTCAGCGGCGGGCGGTTCACGCTCGGCATCGGCATGAGTCACCGGTTGGTCAGCGAGGGCATGTGGGGCATCTCGTGGGACCGGGCGGTGCGCCAGATGCGGGAGTACCTCGATGCGTTGCAGCCGCTGCTGGCCGGTCAACCCGTGGACGCCAGCGGGGAGTTCTGGACCGCGCGCGGCGCGCTGCAGCTGACCGCGCCGGCCGTCGACGTGTACCTCGCCGCTCTCGGCCCGCAAATGCTGAGGTTGGCGGGCCGGCGCACCAAGGGCACGCTGACGTGGATGACCGGACCCAGGACGCTGGCCGAGCACGTGGTGCCCACGCTGCGTGAGGCCGCGGTCGAGGCCGGCCGCCCGGCCGACGACGTGCGCGTGGTGGCGGCGCTGCCGATCAGCGTCACCGACGACGTCGACGGCGCCCGCAAGAAGGCCGCCGAGGAATTCGCGGTGTACGGCACGCTGCCGTCCTACCGGGCGATGCTCGACCGCGAGGGGTTCGCCGCGCCCGAGGACGCCGCGATCATCGGCGACGAGGAAACCGTCTCGCAGCGGCTCGACGAGCTGCGTGCGGCAGGCGTCGACGAGTTCTCGGCCAGCATCTTCGACCCCGATCCGCAGGCCCGCGCCCGCACCAGAGCCCTGCTGCGCGCCCGGGATTCGTGACCGATTTCCGGGTTAATCTCGGGCTGGTGTGATCTAGATCACCGGCGTACGATCGAGCGCACGACGGGTTCGGGAGTGGCCCATCCGAAGAGTCGGCGAGGGTTGAAAGCCGGCCGCGCGATCTGATGTGACGCACCTGTTTGCCCTCCCGAACCCGCCCTATTCTGTGGGGTTTTGAGGCCCTCCACGTTGTGCACCCCCGAACGCAAGGCGCCCCCGGGAAGAGACCGGGGGCGACTTGGGACGAAGCAGAGGAGAAGGCTCAGAAGGCCGCCTCGTCCAACTCCATGACCTCGTTGTCGAGGTTCTCGATCACCTGCCGGGTGGCCGACAGCAGCGGCAGGAAGTTCTTCGCGAAGAACGACGCCACCGCGACCTTGCCCTCGTAGAAGGAGCGGTCCGCACCGTCGGCGCCGGCATCGAGCTTGCCCAGCGCCACGGCCGCCTGCTGCGCCAGCAGCCAGCCGAGGACCAGGTCGCCGACGCTCATCAGGAACCGCACCGAACCCAGGCCGACCTTGTACAGCTCGGTCGGATTCTCCTGCGCGGCCATCAGATAACCGGTCAGCGAGGCCGCCATCGCCTGGACGTCCTCCAGCGCGGTGGCCAGCAGCGCCCGCTCGGCCTTCAGCCGGCCGTTACCGGACTCGCTCTTGACGAACTGCTCGATCTGGCCCGCCAGGTAGGCCAGCGCCTGACCCTTGTCGCGCACGATCTTGCGGAAGAAGAAGTCCTGCGCCTGGATCGCGGTGGTGCCCTCGTACAGCGAGTCGATCTTGCTGTCGCGGATGTACTGCTCGATCGGGTAGTCCTGCAGGAAGCCGGACCCACCCAGGGTCTGCAGGCTCTCGGTGAGCTTGGCGTAGGCCTGCTCGGAGCCGACACCCTTGACGACCGGCAGCAGCAGGTCGTTGACCCGGTTGGCCAGGTCGGCGTCGACGTCGTGCACCGCCTTGGCCACCGCCGCGTCCTGGAACGTCGCGGTGTAGAGGTACAGCGCACGCAGACCCTCGGCGTAGGCCTTCTGCGTCATCAGCGACCGGCGCACGTCCGGGTGATGCGTGATGGTCACGCGCGGCGCGGTCTTGTCGGTCATCTGGGTCATATCCGCACCCTGGACGCGCTCCTTGGCGTACTCCAGCGCGTTCAGGTAACCCGTCGACAGGGTGGCAATCGCCTTGGTGCCCACCATCATTCGGGCCTGCTCGATGACCTCGAACATCTGCGCGATGCCGTTGTGCACCTCGCCGACCAGCCAGCCGACCGCGGGCACACCGTGCTGGCCCAGCGACAGCTCGCAGGTCGCCGAGACCTTCAGGCCCATCTTGTGCTCGACGTTGGTGACGAACACGCCGTTGCGCTCGCCCAGCTCGCCGGTCTCGGGATCGAAGTGGAACTTCGGCACGAAGAACAGTGACAGACCCTTGGTGCCGGGGCCGGCGCCCTCGGGGCGGGCCAGCACCAGGTGGAAGATGTTCTCGAAGAGGTCGTCGGAGTCAGCGGAGGTGATGAACCGCTTGACGCCCTCGATGTGCCAGGTGCCGTCGGGCTGCTGGATGGCCTTGGTGCGGCCGGCGCCCACATCCGAACCGGCGTCGGGTTCGGTCAGCACCATGGTGGCGCCCCAACCGCGCTCGGCGGCCAGCACGGCCCACTTCTTCTGCTCCTCGGTGCCGAGGTTGTAGAAGATCTGCGCGAAGCCGGCGCCCATCGCGTACATGTACACGGCGGGGTTGGCGCCGAGGATGTGCTCGACCAGCGCCCACTGCAGCGCGCGCGGCATCGGCATGCCGCCGAGCTCCTCGGAGACGCCGATCTTGTCCCAGCCGGCCTCCACCAGCGCGTGCACCGACTTCTTGAACGACTCGGGCAGCTTGACGCTGTGGGTTTCGGGGTTGAACACCGGCGGGTTGCGGTCGGCGTCGGCGAACGACGCGGCGATCGGGCCCTCGGCCAGCCGGGCCATCTCGCCCAGCATGTCGGTGGCCGTCTCGGCGTCGATGTCGGCATACGGACCGTCGCCCAGGGCCTTGTCCACACCCAGAACTTCGAACAGGTTAAATACCTGGTCACGAACGTTGCTCTTGTAGTGGCTCACGGTTCCTCCTCGTCGAGACAGCCACCCTGCGGTTGGGTACTTCGGCTAAGTTACCCACCAGTAACTGGGCCAAACTATACCGCTCGGTAACTTCAACACAAAGGTGGTGTGAGCAATTTCCGACCGCTGTGCAACCCGCCGGTTGGTCGGCGGCCCAAAACCGCAGTTGACAGGTGTCAATGCGGCCGTTTCGGCTGGTTGTGACGCTCGTCACGGCGGTCCGATCTAGGGTGTTCGAGTGCTTCGCGTAGCGGTGTGGGGAACGGGGAACATGGGCGGCGCGGCGATCCGCAGCGCAACGGCGTTCCCCGGGTTGCAGCTGGCCGGGTTGATCACCTCGGCCCCGGAGAAGGCGGGTAAGGACGCCGCGACGTTCGCCCGGCTGGACGCGCCCACCGGCGTGCTGGCCAGCACCGACGTCGACGCGGTGTTAGCCGGGGTGGACGCGGTGGCCTACCTGGCCTCCGGTGACATCCGGCCCGAGGAGGCGGTCGCCGACATCGAACGCTGCCTGCGGGCCGGCGCGCACGTGGTGACGCCGTCGCTGTACTCCATGTACGACCCGCGCTCGGCGCCGCAGGAGTGGGTGGACCGGCTCACCGCCGCCGCCGCGGAGGGGCGGTCGACGCTGCTGGTCAGCGGCGTCGACCCGGGCTGGGGCAACGACGCGCTCGCGATCATCGCGGCCGGCCTGTGCACCCGCATCGAGAAGATCACCTGCCAGGAGATCTTCGACTACTCCACCTACAACCAGCCGTACGCGGTCAAGGTGTCCTGCGGATTCGGCGGGCCGATGGACCAGACCCCGATGATGTTGCTGCCCTCGGTGCCGACGATGGTCTGGGGCGGCAACGTCAGGCTCATCGGCCGCGGGCTGGGTCTCGAGATCGACGAGATCACCGAGGAGGTCGAGCGGCTGCCGCTGACCCAGACCGTCGACACCGTGATGGGACCGTTCGAGGAGGGCACCCAGGGTGCCTTCTACCTCAAGGTGATCGGCTGGTCGGGCGGCAGGCAGCGGGTCGTCATCGAGCACATCACCCGCATCCACCCGTCCTGCGCGCCGGACTGGCCCTACCCCGACGAGGGGGCGGGCGATCACCGGGTGATCGTCCACGGCGACCCGAAGTTGACCATCACCACCCGCGCCGACGTCCCCGGCGGCACCCGCGCCGACGGCGGCAACACCACCGCGGCCAACCGACTGCTCGGCGCGCTGGCGTGGCTGTCCACCCAGAAACCCGGCATCTACGACGGGCTCGACGTGCCGCTGCAGTCGGTGCTGCCACCCGAGGTCGAAGCCCGGCGCTGGGCCTGACCCGTCACTCGGCGCCGTCGGTCTGCGCGGGCGGCGGCGCGTCCGGCAACTGCTCGGCCAGGTGCGTCGCCAGCTCCCGGATCGTCGGGTAGTCGAACACCGCGGTCGGGCTGATCGTGAACGCGCCGCCGAACTGGCCGAACAACCGGTTGCGCAGCTCGACGGCCATCAGCGAGTCCGTGCCGAGGTCGAGGAACCGGCTCGACGCCGACGGCGGCTGCGCCAGCCGCAGGAAACCCTGCACCTCGCGCTGCAGGAACTCGGTGAGGAAGTCGGCCCGCTGCGCTTCGGGAACGTCCTGCAGCTGACGCAGCAGCTCGCTGTCCCCGCCCGCCCCGGTGACGTCGCTGGGCAGCACGTGGTCGAGCAACGGCGGGCGCACCCCGCCGAGCATCTTCGCCGTGCGCTGCCAGTTCGCCTTGATCACGGTGGCCTGCGCGGTGCCCTGCGCGACGATCTCGCCGAGCGTGTTCAGCGCCGCCGACGGATCGAGCGAAACCAGACCCTGCGCACCGAGATTCGCGCGCGCCGCCGTCGAGGACGCCATGCCGCCCTGTGCCCACGGACCGAAGTTGACGCTCGTGGCAGGCAGCCCCAGCGCCCGGCGGTGGGCCACCAGCCCGTCCAGGGCGGCGTTGGCGGCGGCGTAGTTGGCCTGGCCGGGTGAGCCCAGCACCGCCGACACCGACGAGTAGACGATGAAGAAGTCCAGATCGTCTGCTGCCGTCAACCGGTGCAGGTGCCACGCGCCGAACGCCTTGGGCGCCAACGTGGTACGGAACCGCTCAATGTTCTGTTGCGTCAGCAGCGCATCGTCGAGCACACCGGCCAGATGCGCGACGCCGCCCAGCGGGGACAGTTCAGTGCGGATGCGCTCGAGCACCTGGGCGGCCTGCTGTTCGTCCCCGATGTCGGCTCTGAACACGTGCACGCGGCACTTGTGGCGCTCGACGATCTCGTCGATGGCCCGCTGCGCCTCGGCATCGGGCTCGCGCCGACTGGTCAGCACGATGTCGCCGGCGCCCAGCTGGGCGAGGTAGCCCGCGGTGTGCAGGCCCAGCGCGCCCAACCCGCCGGTGATCAGATAGCTGCGATCGCCGCGCGGCTGCAGCGGTTTGGGCATCTGCACCACGATCTTGCCGATGTGGCGGGCCTGCTGCATCCGCCGGAACGCGGTGCGCGCCTCGGTCAGCGGATACACCTCGGCAGGCACCGGGGGGATCCGGCCGTCGGCCATCGCGTCGGACACCTCGCCCAGGAGTCGGCGGATGTGCTCCGGATCGGTCACGATCGTGCCGTCCAGCGCCACGATCTCGTAGTCGATGTCGGGCCGCACCTCCGCCATCTGCTCCGGGGTCCAGATGTCGCGCTTGGCGATCTCGGCGAACCGGCCGTTGCGGGCGGTGGCCCGCACTGTCGCCTCCACGAACCCCTCGTTGGTCAGGCTGTTGAGCACCACGTCGACGCCCTCGCCGTTGGTGTCGGCGAGGATCTGATCGGCGAACTCGGTTGTCCGCGAGTCGTATACGTACTCCACGCCGAGACGGCGCAGCGTCGCCTGCTTGTAGCTGCTCGCGGTGGCGAACACGGTCGCGCCGCACTGGCGCGCCAACTGCACCGCGGCCAACCCGACGCCGCCGCTGGCCGCGTGCACCAGCACCCGGTCGCCCGGGCGCAGCTTGGCCCAGTCGAACGCCAGCCGAGCGGTGAGCGCCGCGGCGGGGATGGTCGCCGCGTCGACCGGGCCGACCCCGTCGGGCACCCGCGCCAGCAGTTGCACCGGCACGTTCACCCGGCTGCCGAACGCCCCTGGCATGAAGCCGAACACCCGCTGGCCGATCTCGAAATCGTCCACGCCGTCGCCCAGTTCGGCGACGATGCCGCACAGGTCGCCGCCGATCGGGCCCGGATCGCCCGGATACAGGCCCAGCACGTTGAGCACGTCGCGGAAGTTCAGGCCGGCGGCCTCGATGCGGACCTGCACGTGCCCCGGCGGCGGCGGGTCGATCTGCTTCTCGGTCAGCCGCAGGTTGTCGATCGCGCCGCGCTCGGTGGGCGCCAGCACGTAGTCGGTCCCGCGCGGCAGCGTGAGATTGCCGCTGCGCGCCCACGGCAGCAGCCGGGGAACATAGAACTTCCCTTGCCGCAGCGCCACTTCCGGCTCCTCGACCGGCGCGGCAAGCAGATCGGTGAACCACCGCACCGCGTCGTCCGCGCCGTCCAGGTCGACCAGCCTGCAGCGCAGCGTCGGCTGCTCGGCGACCACCGTGCGGCCGAAGCCCCACAGCGCGGCCTGCACCGGATCGACCCGTTCGCCCGATTCGGTGGCCACCGCCCGCTGCGTGACGATCCACAACCCGTCGGACAGGGTGACCGATTCGTCGGTCAGCGGCGTGCGCAACGCGGCGAGCATGCCCGCGATGTCGGCCTCCATCCGTGCGGCGAACTGCGCGCTGGACTCCTCCTCGGTTGGCCGCGGCGCGCTGTGCCACACGATCCCGGTCACCGGGGCGCCGCGCTCGCGTGCGTCGGCGAACAGCCTGCGCCAGAACACCGGATCCGACGCTTGCGCACGGTCGATGACCGTCGCGCCCGGCAGCGCCGTGGCCAGTTCGTCGAATCCGGCCACCAACCAGCTGTGGGTGGTCGCGGCATCGCCGTCCTCGGCGGGCGCCGGGGCGGGCACCTCCTGCCAGCCGACCGTGTGCATCAGTCGGGTGGCGTCACCGCCGAGACCGCGCAGCAGGGCCTCGCGCGGTGCGCGCTTGACGGTGAACTCGCGGATCCCGCCCAGCACCCGGCCGTCGCGGTCGACGAAATCGAGGTCGAACACCTGGGTTTCGCTGTTGACGCCGCCCGACTGCCACTTCGCCCGGCAGTAGAACCGGCGTGGCATCCGCTCACGCAGTTCGACCCGCCCGTACCGCAGCGGCAGGAACAGGTCCGGCATTTCGTGACCCGCGACCTGCTCGGTGGCCGCCATCAGCGCCGGGAACGCCGGGAACGCGACGCCGGTGCACAGGTCCAGCAGCACCGGGTGGATCGGCTCGGTGCCGAGGTGCTCGGCCAGGTCCTCGCCGACGCTGACGTCGCCGATCGCCTCGCCGTCGCCGACCCACAGCGACTTCAACGACGTCGACCAGGTCGGGCCCCACGCCAGCTCCATGTCGTTGAACACGTCGAACAACTGCTGCGGAGGCGTGCGGTTGAGCCGCTCGACGGCCTCCTCGGGGGATTCGGTGGTCGCCGGGGCATCGTCGACACCCCGGACCACCGTGCCGTCGGCGTTCAGCGACCACTCGGCGTCCCGTTCCCCGTACGGGCGGCTGTGCACCTTGAACGTCCAGCCGTCCTCACCCTCGATCGGGTGCAGGGTCAGCTGTACCTCGCGGGATGTCTTCTCGGGCAGGATGATCGGTTCGTAGAAGAACACCTCACGCACGTGCGCCGGGGTGCCCACCGCGGCCAGTGCCATCGCCGCGTACGTCGCCCCGGGCACCACGACGGTGCCGTAGATGACGTGGTGCGACAGCCACGGCTGCGAGCGCACCGACAGCCTGCTGGTGTACACGGTGTCACCGGACGCCAGATCCTTTGCGCTGCCCAGGATCGCCGACACCGCGGGGCCGTCGAGCGCCACCTGCGACGTGCGCGGCCAGAACTGCCTGCGCTGGAACGGATACGTCGGCAGTTCAAGCCTGCGCACCCGGCCGCCGTGCACCGCGGCGAAGTCCGGCCGGTGTCCGCTGACATACGACGCCGCCAGCGCCTCGGCCATCTGCCGCCGCGCATCGGTGCCCTTGCGCAGCGACACGATCGCGCGCGGCGCGGGGTTGTGTTCGGGCCAGACCTGCAGCGCCGCCGCGGTCAGGATCGGTTGCGGGCCGATCTCCATCAGCACCGAGCAACCCAGCCCCGCCACCGTCCGGACGCTGTTCGCGAACTGCACGGGTTGGCGGGAGTGCCGCCGCCAGTACTGTCCGTCCAACGGGGTGTCCGCGGTGAGCACCGCACCGGTGCGGTTGCACACCAGCGGCAGCGACGGCACAGCGAAGTCCAATTGCGATGCGTAGGACTCGAACTCGTCGAGCACCGGATCCAGCAGCGCGGAGTGGAAGGCGTGGCTGGTGTCCAGCCAGGTGCACCGGATCCCGTCCTCGCCGCACGCGGCGACGATCCGCTCGAGATCGGCGCCGGGTCCGGACAGCACCGTGTTGGGCCCGTTGTAGGCCGCCACGGACACCTGCGGGTAGTCGGACGCGAGGTTCTCGACATGCGCCTCGTCCGCGAACACCGCGACCATCCGACCACCCTCGGGCAGGCCGCCGAACAGCCGGCCGCGTTCGGCCATCAGCCGGGCGCCGTCCTCGAGGCGCAACACCCCGGCCACGCACGCGGCCGCGTACTGGCCGACGCTGTGCCCCAGCACCACATCGGGTTCGATGCCCCACGACTGCCACAGCCGCGCCAGGCCCATCTCCACGGCGAACAGCGC
>Ga0182793_1002488_pt1 | contig 10550 bp, 11 predicted proteins | sample Passage237A_FD_130498 | JGI IMG/M metagenome (GOLD analysis project Ga0182793, IMG submission 130498) | Cellulose adapted compost microbial communities from Newby Island Compost Facility, Milpitas, CA, USA - Passage2 37A (version 2) (version 2) ...
TAGGCGCCGATGATGTCGTCCTGCGTGGCGTCAATCACATGCAGCAAAACGCGCGTGCGCTCCACATGGCCGAGGAATCGGGTGCCGAGCCCGTGGCCTTCATGCGCGCCTTCGATCAGCCCCGGAATATCGGCGATGACGAATTCATTGTCATGTACGCGGGCAACGCCAAGGTTCGGCGCAAGGGTGGTGAAGGGGTAATCCGCAATTTTCGGCTTGGCGCGGGAAACGACCGACAAAAACGTCGATTTGCCCGCATTCGGTAGGCCGACCACGCCCGCATCGGCGATCAGTTTCAGGCGCAGCCAGACGGCGCGTTCCTCGCCGGGCCAGCCGGGCGTGGCTTTACGCGGCGCGCGGTTGGTGGAGGTTTTGTAATGGGCGTTGCCGAAACCGCCGTCGCCGCCGCGCAGGAACAGGATCTTTTCCCCGGGAGTGACGAAATCGAACAGGACGGTTTCCTTGTCCTCTGCCAGCACAACGGTGCCGACGGGGACCTTGACGATGATATCGCGCCCGTCCTTGCCGGTCATGTTGCTGCCGCGGCCGTGTTCGCCCGTGCCGGCGCGGAAGTGCTGGGTATAACGAAAATCGATCAGGGTATTGAGGTTATCCACGACTTCAAAATAGACATGGCCGCCGCGCCCGCCGTTGCCGCCGTCGGGGCCGCCCATATCGATATATTTCTCGCGGTGAAAGGCCACGCATCCGGCGCCGCCTTTGCCGCTTTCAAGATATATCTTTGCTTCGTCCAGAAACTTCATAATGCCTGTTATACCGTGTAATGCCCGGTGCGGGCTAACAAAAAACCGGGGAAGCGCATTCCCCGGCTTTTGAATTCAGTTCGTATGCCGAAATCAGGCTGCGGTGTCTTCAGCCGGTACAACGGATACGTAACGGCGACCTTTCAGGCCGCTGTGGAATTTGACGATACCGTCGCGTTTGGCAAACAGGGTATGGTCTTTACCCATGCCGACAAATTTGCCGGGGTGATATTCCGTACCGCGCTGGCGCACGATGATGCCGCCGCACAGAATCGCTTCGCCGCCGAATTTCTTGACGCCAAGTCGCTGGCCGGCTGAATCGCGACCGTTCTTTGTACTACCACCAGCTTTCTTCTGAGCCATGACTTAATTCTCCTAAAGACTCTTAACTTAACCTTTGATGTCCGTGATTTTCAGAACGGTGAGGTTCTGACGGTGACCGTTTTTGCGGCGGTAGTTCTGGCGGCGCTTTTTCTTGAAAACGATGACTTTATCGCCTTTTTTCTGGTCCAGAACAGTTGCCTTGACGCTGGCGCCGGAAACCGTGGGGGCGCCGATCGTGGCTTTGCCTTCGCTGCCAACCAGCAGCACTTCGTCCAGCGTCACAGCGGCGCCTTTTTCGGCGTCGAGCAGCTCGACTTCAATAATATCGTCTTTCTGGACGCGGTATTGTTTACCACCGGTTTTGATGACTGCGTACATAGCTATAACCGTTTCATTTCAATTGTTTATTTAACTTTTGTCGGCGCGCCGCGGGGCATAAAAATACGCCCGGACTCCGTCCGAGATGTCGCAATATACCCGTAAAACTCACTATGTCAAGGCTTTTCCAAAAGGAAAATGCCCGAAAAGCGGGGCGTTGCGGCACAGGCGCGCGGGGGCAGGTATAGCAGTCTGCGCGGGCAAAAGCCAGCTGTATTTTGGAAAACCTGGCCGAAAACGGAGACTTTAATATATGAGAGGCTTCTTAAGGCGTATTTATTAACGGCGCGGCTTCGGGTTATACTGCCCCTCGGGGAGAAAAAAACGGGGATGGCCAAGGTCCTGAACAGTCTCGTGGTATCGGGGGAGCCGGCAATCCAGCAGGCGCTGGAAGTCATCATGTCCGGCAATCTGGAGGGATATACCCCGTATTTCCGCACTGTTGCGCTGGCTGAGGTGGATACGCAGGACGAGCGGCCCGATCTGGTTTTTATCGATAATAAAGACAAAATGCCGCTGGCGGAGATCGAACGGATCACCGGCTTTTTCGCAGGCTGTACCCATGTCTTGCTGGACACCGTCCAGTCGGAGGATTTCCGGCGGGAGCTGATGCGCGCCGGCGTGGACGAGGTGATGAGCCTTGCCGAGCTGCAATCGCCTCTGGGCCGCCATTTGCTGGAAAAGCTGCTGGCGCTCAAAGACCTTGCCGATGCCGAGGCGCTGATCGAGCAAAGCGAGGAGCGTTTCCGGGGCATCATCGAACACGCGCATGATATGATCTCGCTGCTCGATGCGGACGGGACGATCCTTTACACCAGTCCGTCCTTCGGCCGCCAGCTGGGCTACGAGGCCTGGGAGGTGCTGGGGCAAACGCTGTTCGATTTCGTGCATGACAGCGACCGTTACATTCTACAGCAGAATTTCAAAAAGCTTTTGACCGGCGCTTCGGCTGACGGCGTGTCGCTCGAATACCAGATCCGCAACAGCGCGGGGGAATGGCGGCATATCGAAGCCACGGCATCGAACCTCCTGAACAATATGACGGTGCAGGCCGTGGTGCTGAACGCCCGCGACGTGACCGAGCAGAAAAAGGTGGAGCTGGAGCTGGAAAACTACCGCCGCCATCTGGAGGAACTGGTCGAAAAGCGCACGCGCGAGGCAGAGGCCGCGAACCAGCGCGCCGATACCGTTCTGGCCGCCAGCCCCGATACGCTGATCGCCATTGACCTTGACGGGCGCATCAGCTTTATGAGCCAGCACTATTTCGCCCGCTATCCCAAAAGCGCGCCGCAAATGCACGGCATGCATATTCTGGACGCGTTCGATCTGATGGCGGACGAGGTGCATCTGCGCCGCGACGATCCGCGTTATCTGGAGATGCGCGAATGGTGGAAAAAGCCGCAAGGCACGCGCGAATTTCGTCTTTCCAGCGGCATGTGGATCCGCTTGCAGGCGCGCAAGATGCTCAGCACGGGGGAAACCGTTATCTCCACCACTGATATTTCCGATTATAAACGCCAGCAGGCGCTGCTCGCCGCGCAATCGGCCGAGCTTGCCGCCGCGCTGGAGAAGGAAAAGGATATCGTGGAGCAGCAAAAGACCTTTATCTCCATGGTCAGTCACGAATTCCGCACGCCGCTGACGATCATCGACGGCAATGCGCAGATCATCCTGCGCCGCGGCGAAAGCCTGCCGAAGAACGTGCTGGAAAAACGCGCAGGGACGATCCGCTCCGCCGTGGACCGTCTGGTGCGGCTGATCGAAACGCTGCTGTCCGCCCATATGCTGGAAAGCGGCAAGCTGACGGTGGAGCCGGAGCCTTGCGACCTTGCCGCGCTGCTGCGGGAAGTGTGCGAAGACCATCAGGATATTTCGCCCGACCATGACATCCGCCTGCGCATCCGCGATCTGCCGCCGCGCATGATGCTGGACGGCAAGGTCGTGCGGCAGATGATGGCAAACCTTTTGTCGAACGCCGTCAAATATTCGCCCGACAATCCGCTGGTGGAGGTGAGCGCCTTCCGCGAGGGGGATCATGTCATCATCGAGGTGACCGATCACGGTGTCGGCATACCGGAGGAAGAACAGTCGCGCATCTTCGGCAAATATTTCCGCGCCTCGACATCGGGCGGCATTCCGGGCTCGGGCCTCGGTTTAAGTCTTGTGAAGCAATTTGTGGAACTGCATAATGGCAGCATCGAATTGCGTAGCAGGGTGGGAGTCGGAACGGCTCTGACCGTTTCGCTGCCGATCAAGCAACCAGAAGGCATTGCCGTATAAAAAAAAGAATATGGGGCGGGCGTTGTTAATCTGCCGTTAATATTCTTATGGTAAAAACAAGGCAGTCCGGAGAAAACGGGCCGCGAGGCGCAGAGAGGTAATGGAAAGGTGATCAGATGTGGGCATTACGGAGGGAATCTCTTATGACGAAAATTCTGCTGATCGAGGACGAAGCGCCGGTGCGGGAGCTGCTGCTGGATGAATTGTCCGTGCAGGGCTATGAGGTGATCGAGGCCGCAAACGGCGAAGACGGTCTGCAAAAGTTTCTGGAGAACGAGCCGGATCTTGTGCTTTGCGACCGCGCCATGCCGGGCATGTCGGGCTATGACGTGCTGTCGCGCATTCGCGGCGCGCATCCGCAATACGATGAAGTGCCCTTCGTTTTTCTGACCGCACTGACCGATCCGCGCGACAAGGCGGCGGTCGATCATCTGCGCCCGGCGGCCTATATCGAAAAACCCGTCGATTTCAACGCGCTGTCGGAGCAGATTAAAATACTGCTGACGCAAAAGGAGCGCTAAGGTTTTGGGCACTGGAAAGCCTGAAGGCCGAAAAGCAAAACCCCCGGATGTTGCATCCGGGGGTTTTTAAAAGGGTGGGTAACCAAGTGGGGTTTTGGGGTTTCAGGGGAGTTTAGCTGCCTGCTTGATTACCCTGGCGAACCTAAAAGGTTCAGCCAATCTGTATCTCGAATTCTGTAAGTGATTCCAAAATTACATAACTTGAAACGATTCGGCAAGCAAAATTTTAAGTCTTCCTTAACTTTTTTGTTTAAGCTGCAAGTGATTGTTTTTCTTGCGGATTTTTCGTCAAGCGCCTGATTTATTTCAATTCTTTCACGGCAGCAAGGACATCTTCGGCGTGGCCTTTGATTTTCACATTGCGCCAGATGCGGCGGATCACGCCTTCGGCATCGACCAGAAAAGTCGCGCGCTCGATGCCCATATACTTGCGGCCGTACATCGACTTTTCAATCCAAGTGCCGAATTTTTCACAAATACTGCCGTCCTCATCGCTGATGAGCGTAAAGGGTAATTCGTATTTCGCGGCAAATTTGTCGTGGGACTTCAGATCGTCTTTAGATATGCCGTAAACTTTCGCGTTCATGTGTTTGAATTTGGGCAGATTGTCGCGAAAATCGCAGGCTTCGATCGTGCAGCCGGGCGTATTGTCCTTGGGATAAAAATAAATCACGGCATTGTGACCCCGCAGGTCCTTCGCGCTGATCGGCCCGTCGGCCGTAACGCCCTTGAATGCCGGAATTTTGTCGCCTTCCTTGACTGCCATATCTTTTCTGCCCATCCGAATTGTTGTGCCGGTACGGGCAGTATATAGGCAGGACTATTTGGCGGGCAACCTTTCGTGCAGGATAAAGCCGCCGAAAAAGTCGCACCGTTGAAGCCGGGTTTCTCGGGGATAAGTCGGAGCCGAAGATGTGAGGGCGAAAGGACGCTACGCGGACGAAAGTGCCATCACTATAAAGTTCGATGTAGTCTAAAATGCCTTTCCAAAAATAGGGCGGCAATGACAGAAAGGTGAGTCACGGGGTGTAAATAAAAAGTTGTATTTACGGAACAATGGCATGATTATTAAGCTTATATGAGAATTATCGTATAGGTTAACGGGCATGTTTGTTCTACGGGTCGATTTGTAAATGTCAGAGCAGAAGAAAACGGAAGTACCCATGCGTTACGTTCAGCCGCCCGGCGAGCGGGTATTTTCCAAAGGCGTTTTTGTTTTCGGTGGCATATTGGCGGTGCTGCAAACGATACTCATCCATGTCTTTGCGGAACATGGGCTAGGCTACCGGTATTTCATATCCAGCATCATTGCCGCGCATATCTATATTTATGCCCGTGTCTGGAAGCTGACGCGCAAGGACAAAAAGGAGCCTGTCAACTTTTATAGCCTCGGCTCAGGTTACGCTATCCTCGCAGCTTTACTATATGCGTTGCCCCTCTATTTGTCCGCCGTCTGGGCGATGGTGACGGCAGACAATAATGTGGCGGCCAGCGTGTTTGTTGAAAACAATCGCGCGCTTCTTGCATGGGCCTCCGATTTGAAACTGCCCATCAAACGTCCGGCGTTGAACTGGACGCAACAGGAAAACGCCGTGAATATTTATTATCTGACGCTGGCTCTGCTGATGGGGACGCTCGGCATCATTTTGAGTGCGCCACTCCTCTGGTTAAAGGCAAGAGGATGGTCAGAGATGATACTTTTGAATAAGTCATATTCGGATCCGGTAATGTCGGCTTTCCTGTTTCTGGCGTTCTTCGGTTTGAGTATCTATTTTTTGAGCTGCTATACCCGTTGCTTCTCTTATGGTCACGCACTTTTGCCAAATGGAGAATTCGCGCCCTTCAGGATGGGCGCGTGGCTACAGCAGGTCTCCGCATGGGGCGGAATTGCCGCTCTATATTCTTTTATTTTGTCAGGCGCATTTGGCGTTGTCTTGAATGTACTGGAGCGAATGAACAGAAACGATGCCTGACGCAGCAACAGGACTTATTTGGCGGGCAACCTTTCGTGCAGGATAAAGCCGCCGAAAAAGTCATTCTCGCCCGACATCTCGGATAGCGCGTCGCGCGGCGGCAACTTGTCCGCAATCAGCAGGAAGGGCACGTTCAGTTTGTTCAGCGCGGCAACCGTATCGGCCAGCGTTTCGCCTTCGCGCACGGCTTCACGCATATCGAAAATATAGGCGGCCACCCGGCGCGTGCGTCGTGCCATGTCGAGCAGGGGGGCGGGGGGATCCTCGAACCAGCGGCGCTGTACCATCATGCTGATCCAATACGTATTTTGCATGGATTCAGACAACATGGTTGCAAACGCGGGCATTTTCTCGATATCCGGCGTATCGGTCTGCCAGTCCAGCACCAGTTCGTTCAGGATATTGTTTTTGCTTTTCCAGTCCGTGACCAATTGCCGCATCTGTTCGCCCGCGCCTGCCATGACGGCGGGAACATGGTCGATTTTGACCAGCAGGTTGATCTCCCGCTGCGCGACGGTTTGCGGCGCCAGCGCGGGCCGGAATCCCGCATCGGATACCGCGCCGGCCTCCACATACAGCGGCAGGCGGTTGGCGGGGATATCCTGCGGGTTTTCCGTTGCGCGGACGTATTGCGCAAGCTTCAGCCGTGCAATGTTCCTGTCGGCAATGCGTTGCATGTCCTGCCACGTCATGAAGGCGACGGCGGCAATAATGCCCAGCGCGATAAAAACATAGGGCTTATGCTTGCGGCGATGCATAAAAAGGTGCGATTACTGGTTGGCGCGATCGACGATATACCCCGTGACGGCGCCCACGGCGGTACCGATGGCGGCCCCGCAGCTGATGCAGCCGCCCGTTGCGGCGGTCACGCCCACGCCGGCCGCCGCGCCCAGCGCCGCGCCCGAAACCACGCGTTGTTGCGTATGCGTCATGCTGGAACATCCGGCCAGCAACAGGGTGCAGAGCCCCAGAACCGCCAGGCGGGACGTTGTCGTTTTGGTTGTTTTCATTGCAGACAGCATTTTGATCTCCTCCCTTTTACCCCTAAAAGGTCTTTTCCTGATAATGAATCAACGCGGATTCCGATGCAAGCATTTTGCGAATCGGTAGCCTATGAATCTTGTTGTTTTTACAGGTTGAATCCGGATTTTTATGATTCTTTTCAATTGTTTCCGCCCGCCCGCGCGGGGCAAAATTTTTTTTGCGTTCCTTGCCTGAAAACACAAGAATATTAAGAAAAAAGAAGCGCGAAATGCGCTATAATGCGGAAAAGCCGGAGAAAGAGCGTGTGTAAAACCAGTCCAAAAACCATCCCGTCGCGGAGCCTGCCGTAATGCAGCAGGGGCGCGTGGCATGGTCGGATATTCTGGAGGGGGACGAGGTCGAGCGTTTCCTCAAATCCTTCGTGCTGTCCGGCGAAGAGCGCAAGCATTTGCAGCAGGCGCATCCGCAGGTGGATTTTTCCGCGCTGCCCGCCACGCTGGCGCAGGTGCAAAAGGATGTGAGCAACATCTGGCGCAACAAAGGCTTCCTGACACCGGCGGAGCTTAAAAACGAATTGATCCAGCAATATATGCCGGATGCCGATCCCGTCGTGCGCGACTTCGTGGCCGGGATCGAGCTGTCCCGCAACAGGCCCGAAGCCGTAACGGGGTATCTGCCCAAGGAACACGCCTATCTTGCCACGGGGCTGGCGCATTTCTACGCCCTCGACAGCGGCATGCCGATGGCGATGGTGGAGGTTGATTTTTCCAACATGGGCGGCACCAATGCCTATTTCCGCGATCTGCTGGCGCGGGAGGAAGGCGTGCTGCCCGAGGAGGTCGAACCCCGCCGCGCGGAGCTGATGACCGACAAGGCCATGCGCCTGCTCGCCGCGACCATTACCGATGTGATCGCCAAGGAACTGCCGGAGGAACGCATCATCCCCATCCGCACGGGCGGGGACGAATTGCGCATTCTGGTGACGGGGCTGGGCGATTATGACGAGATTACGACCCTGACCAGCAAGCTGCACGGCGCCATCGAAAGGCATGTTGCGGGCATGGGGTTGCAGGACCATAAACATGCCAAAGCGCCGGATGACCCGACGCGCAACGGCTTCGGCGCCGCGCTGCATATTCAGGATATGGCGATGATCGAAACGCCGCAGACGATCATTCAGGAAATGGATGGCGTGATCAGCGCGAACAAGCAGATCCTCGGCCTGCTGCGTCTGGGCCGCATTGACGAGGAAGCGGTCGAAACCGAAGCCGCAGGCAAGTTGCTGCGCGGTGACCTGAATATGTCCGCCGAAGAGATCCAGCGCAAGATTGCCGATGAAGTGGCCGAGGCGAAAATCCTTGCCGAACAGGTGGCGCAAAAACTGCGTTACCGCAACCCTGCCTATAACGGCGCGCTGACGGGCGGGGTGAAAGGTTTCCATGCCTATGTGGACAGCGCCATGCCGAAAACGAACAGCATGCTGTTCCGCTATGGCGAGGTGCCGCCGGTGCTGGCCGCGCATCCCATGGGCGGGGAGAACCGTCCCGAAGGCGTGGCGCCGCTGGCCGCGCAGGAAGCACGTTATATGCAGGCCGCGCTGCATCATTTTGCGGCGCAGGGGATTGCCCTCAATGCGGCGCAGCGCCATTTGCTGCGCCTGAGCATCGAGGGACTGACGCCCGAAGACCCCTCTGCCGAGGTGATGATGCCGCAGGGCATGGTGAAAACCATCGACAACATTGCGGCGGATACGAAAGATTTCAAGGCGCAATTCGATCCTGCAAGCGATGCCTCCCAACGGGCGCTGGCGCGCGCGGGGCTGCGGGATATGGCGGAGATCAAACCCTACGGCCTTGGCGTGTCCTTTCACAATCTGGCGGGGCTGAACAACGCGCTCGGCCACCACAACGCCGATCTGGTGCTGCGCCATATGGCGAAACATATCATTGAAGGCGCGCTGGAATATGCGGGCATTCCTGCGCGGGACAGCACGGCCATTGCGCATCACGGCGGCGGCAATTTCTCCGTGCTGATCCATCCGGGCGGCGTGGACGAGGGCGGCAAGCCGTGGTTTGCATCCCCCGTCATGGTGAACAGGGCGCGGGTGGAAATCCGCAAACGCACGGCGGAGCTGAACAATACCAATATCGCCGACTTCCTGCTGCGCAAGGATATTTATGTGACGGCGGGGATGGAACAGTATTTTGCGGATGAAGGGCTGAAAACCTTTGCCGATGTCGAAGACCCCAAAACGCGCGTGCATCTTTCCGACAAAGGGCCGGTGGAATATAAAGTCAACGGGATTCATGCGGCTGTTTCCACGAGCGCCATGACCTTCGACCCCGCGGGCAGGCCGCAAATGTCGGGCGGCGCTTTCATCGGGCGGCTGCGGAACGAGGCGGACGAGAAAATCGAACATATGCGCGCGCATCTGTTCTTGCGCGGTCATGCGCAAATCGTGGATGGCAACGGCCCGGCGGTTTTGCAGGATTACGGTCTGGCCTTCAACGAGGCCGCGCGGATGATCCGCCATTCCGCGCATATGGATCGCGGCCTGATGCCCGACCAGTCCGCACGGCGCGAAAAAAACCGTTTCCGTTTTCAGCAGCCGCCGGACAGACGGGGTAGGCCATGAGCGAGCATAACCCCGCCGCCGCCGAACAACCCGCTGAAATCCGCGCTTTTCTGGAGGCGATCGGCCCGCGCCGGCTGACGCCCGAAGAGGCGCGGCAATTGAACCTTCTGCGCCTTAAACACGGTTTGCCCGCCATGTCGGTGACAGGCGTTGCCGCGTTGCTGGCGGATGACGAAAAGGAATAATCATGATGTTGCGTATGCTTTGCGTTTTGGCCGTTACGGCCGGTTTGTTTGCCGCAACCCCTGCCGCCGCCAGCGCCTGGATGGCTTGCAAAGGCAAGGGCGAGGTTCTGGACAGCGCGGTGCAGGAGGACGGCACCTATGTTTTGAAGGTGCGCGTGCGCGAAGCCGTGGTGACGGACGGCATGGCCGGCAAGGGGGATAATTGCATTTCCGGCATTCTGCCCGTGATTGTCGAGGTAGCCGCGCCGCAGGATGTTAAAACGGGCGCCGTGGTGCCGCTGGCCTATCGTTCCTACAGCGGCATGGGGCCGGGCGGGCCGGTATCGTCCGATGTCTGGTCGCTGGATGTACCGGAAGGCGCGGCAAAGGAATAAAGGCCGGTCAGGATCAGGCTGTTGCCGGTTTTTCCTTGTTCAGCAGCGCGGGCGCAAGTTCCCCCAGCAAAATCGCCGCCGCGATCAGCGCGCAGCCGCCGTATTGCATCAGGCTCAAACGGTCGCCCATCA
>Ga0182793_1002494_pt1 | contig 10530 bp, 8 predicted proteins | sample Passage237A_FD_130498 | JGI IMG/M metagenome (GOLD analysis project Ga0182793, IMG submission 130498) | Cellulose adapted compost microbial communities from Newby Island Compost Facility, Milpitas, CA, USA - Passage2 37A (version 2) (version 2) ...
AACCGTTCTGAATACCTACCCTTAAAGCCTCTTTGAGGCCCCGGATGACGTCTGCCGTAGTCAGGGAGCCGGACCCGACATCCTGCAGAATTGTACCCAGGCCGGCACAACCTGCCAGGGTCAGGGCAAGAAGAAAGCAATAAAAAGTATTCCTTATCATAAACATTAAATACAGTTAAAAAAACAGGCGACGTTACCTGAAGAGGAGACTGCAAATTTGAGCGGAGGTAACAGAAGTTTTCCGCAGATAATTTTTTTGCAGCTACCTTATCTAATGAACGTCGCCCGGCAGGAATCTATTTCTTTAAGCCCAATTCTCTCAACCGTTCGTCCAGGAATTGCCCGGCTGTCATGTCGGTATACAATTTGGGATGTGCTTCATCTATGCAGTTTTCCAGGCAGGAAAGATCCATCTCATGCCTTGGGTGCATAAAGAAAGGAATGGAGTAACGCGAAGTTTTGAGTTTTTCCGCCGGGGGATTGACCACCCGGTGGATGGTGGACTTCAGTTTATGGTTGGTAAGCCGGTCGAGCATATCACCCACATTGACCACGATCTGTTCGGGTAAGGCGGTGATGGCCACCCATTCTCCGTCTCTTCTCAGTACTTCGAGCCCTTCCGCACTGGCGCCCATCAGCAGGGTAATCAGGTTGATGTCGCCGTGGGCGGCAGCTCTGACAGCCCCTTTTTCCAGTAATTCCGGTTGTTCGATGGGGAAATAATGCAGTGCACGCAGGATACTGTCACCACCGGTAACCTTGTCTTCAAAGTAATCCTCCGGTAGGTCGAGGTACAGAGCGATGGCTCTCAGCAGGATTTTCCCGGTCTGTTCGAAAGTCTTGTACACTTCCAGGGTATATTCCCTGAATTCAGGAACCTCGTCGGGGAATACGTTAGCCGGCATGCCTGGAGAAGGGTTTGGCTGACCCACATGGTAGAATTCCTTGAGGTCGGCGACCTTGAACCCTTTAGCGGTTTCCTTCCCCTTGCCCACATACCCGCGCTGACCGGCGAGTTCCATGAACTCGTACTTCGATTTTACTGCTTCCGGCAGATCAAAGAATTTCTTAACGGCATCATAGAGTTTGATGCGGAGGTCTTCATTCAATCCATGGTTTTTGATGGCTACAAAACCGATGGTATTAAAGGCATGACCGAGATCCGCTACAAACTTTCCCCTTTGTTCGGCATTACCCTGTGTAAACTCCGCGAGGTCCAGGGAGGGTATACCGTCCGGTAAAGCAGTGTTCATTTTCTTGAAAATTTGGTCGTTCGTTGTTGATTGATGAAATGGAATTTTCGGTTGATCAGGGCAGTCCGAAAGCGGCCTTGATTTTATCTACGTAATCCAGCTTTTCCCAGGTAAACAGTTCTACATCCATGGTGACCACGTCCCCGTTGGAGCCTCTGAACTGTTTGGTGACCGTTTCGTTCTTGCGCCCCATATGTCCGTAGGCGGCGGTTTCGGAATAAATCGGATTTCTGAGCTTGAGCCGTTGTTCGATGGCATACGGACGCATATCAAACAGCTCGCTCAGTTTCTGGGCGATTTCTCCGTCGGTCATGTTGACCTTCGAGGTGCCGTAGGTATTGACAAAAACGCCGCAGGGTTTGGCCACGCCGATCGCGTAGGAGATCTGTACGAGCATTTCATCGGCCAGGCCAGCTGCCACTGCGTTCTTGGCAATATGGCGGGTCGCATAGGCGGCTGAACGGTCGACTTTCGAAGGGTCCTTACCTGAGAAGGCACCGCCTCCGTGTGCTCCCTTGCCGCCATACGTATCCACAATAATCTTACGGCCGGTCAGACCCGTATCTCCGTGCGGACCACCGATTACGAATTTTCCGGTCGGATTGATATGATAGGTGATATTGTCGCTGAAAAGCTTCTGGATTTCCGGCTTAAGCTTGGCTTTCACCCGGGGGATCACGATTTCGAGGATATCGCTTTTAATCCGACTGAGCATGGTTTGTTCTTCGTCGAATTCGTCATGCTGGGTCGAAATCACGATGGTGTCGATCCTTTGCGGAACATTGTCATCGCTGTATTCGATGGTTACCTGCGATTTGGCGTCCGGGCGGAGATAGGGGATCAGGTGTGACTCATGATTGCGGATATGAGACAGCTCCTGCAATAATTTATGCGCCAGATCGAGGGCCAGAGGCATATAGTTGTCGGTTTCACGGGTCGCATAGCCGAACATCAGACCCTGGTCGCCTGCTCCCTGGGCGTTGGCTCTCGATTCGAAATCCTCTGCAACCGGTTTCCGGTCAACCCCCTGATTGATATCAGCACTTTGTTCATGGATGGCCGACAGAATGCCGCAGGATTTGGCCTCGAACATATAATCGGCTTTGTTGTAGCCGATACGTGCAATCACCTCGCGGGTAATCTGCTGTACGTCGAGGTAAACTTTGGTTTTTACTTCACCCGCCAAAACAACCTGTCCGGTAGTGACGAGGGTTTCGCAGGCAACTTTACTGTCAGGATCAAAGGCCAGGAAATGGTCGATGAGTGCATCGGAAATCTGATCTGCGACTTTATCGGGATGTCCTTCAGACACCGACTCAGAGGTGAATAAATATGGCATAAATTAGGTTAGACTATGATTCTCAATCAATTTGGAGAAAAATATAATGACATTCACCCTTACACGGCACGGTGCCCTATAAGGGTGAATTTTATCCGGCACAAAAATGGAATATTTTGAATTGATAGTCAAAGGGAATTGACGAGTTTGCCCCATGTATACCCGGTTGTCTATCAGTGGCTAATCAGCGTTTAAGCGGCTTGATCGGCACGTTTACATGCCTTTCTGCATGGTAGCTTGAACGAACCAGTGGTCCTGACTCCACATAGGGAATACCTCTTTTCAGCCCTTCTTCCCGGTACTTTTCAAATTGATCCGGGGTAATCCATTCGATTACTTCATGGTGCATTTTGGTAGGCTGCAGGTACTGGCCCAGCGTCAGGATGTCCAGCCCGTTTTCAACCAGATCGTCCATAGCCTTGTAAACTTCGTCAGCCGTCTCACCCAGACCGAGCATGATACCCGTTTTGGTTCTTTTGCCCAATTCCTTGGTGCGACGGGTCTGTTCCAGGCTGCGGGTATACTTGGCCTGGGGTCTTACGCTGCGGTAGAGGCGCTCGACGGTTTCCATGTTATGCGAAACGACTTCCTGACCGCCTTCCACCATGCGGTACAGGGCGTCCCAGTTCCCTTTTACATCGGGGATGAGGGTTTCGATGGTGGTTTCCGGACTCACTTCCTTGACGGCTCTGACGGTCTGATACCAGATTTCCGCCCCGCGGTCTTTCAGCTCGTCACGGTTTACTGAAGTGATTACGGCATGTTTTACGTTCATCAGCTTGATGGCCTCCGCCACGCGCCGGGGTTCATCGGTGTCGTATTCGGTGGGTCTGCCGGTGGCAACGGCACAAAAAGTACAGCTACGCGTACATACGTTCCCCAAAATCATAAAGGTTGCCGTACCCGCTCCCCAACATTCGCCCATGTTGGGGCAATTCCCACTTTCACAAATAGTGTGCAGCTTATGATTGTCCACGATTTGACGGACCCGGAGGTAATCCGGTCCAGTGGGTAATTTCACGCGGAGCCATTCTGGCTTACGTTTGCGCTCAGGTGAAACTACAGGAAGATCTATCATGTGTATTGTGTATTTAATGGGCCGACGAGAACGTCGTCGTGCCGGGAAAGTCTATTGTTTTTTGGTGCCGAAATAAAGGTTGATGTAACCTGAGGGGAAGAAACTCCGGTTCCCCACTTTCGGTGTATTCGACTGCATGTTATATGCCATGAGCTGGATTTTTCGCGTAAAGGCCTCCACCATGAACCCGACTTCCAGGCCGGTTACATTCTGGCGAAAGGCACTGAGCTCCAAATTTATGGCAGCCTTGGCATTCAAACCAGGAACGATCTTGCTTTTTCCGAACCCGGCCAGAATTCCCGCCGAGGGGGCTCCACCCAGCGTAGGGTTGTAAGGGACTGTAACCGTGCGCCCTCCTTCCTGCCACTGTACCATGTAGGGTTTTTCCAGACCAATCGTCGGGCCAAAGGCCACAACGCCGCTCAACCCCATACCTTCATTGTTTTGGCGGGAATAGAAAAATACTTCCCGGCCATATTGCGGGCGAATGGAGAAGAGATAGTTTGCCTTGTGGGGGATGTTGTTAAAACCAATACCCGGGTTTGCCGAATATTCCTTGGGGCTTTTCACATTCACGATTTCCAAAGCCATGTACTGATACTGGGTCTTACCCATCAGCTTGCCTGGTAAAAGCCGGGTATACCGCACGTTCGCTCCGCCCAGAATACCGGAATTGGTGTTTGCGTTGATCCCGAAAGCCAACAATGATTTGTAATCGTCAGAATTATTGGTAAGCGCCCTCTTTCGCACGGCCTGAGCAAAGATGTCGGAGGTGATGCATAACAGAATTAAAAGCGCTGAACCCGCGATTCGAATTTTCATTTGACTAAACTGGTTCGGTATTGGTTACATTTACGCAAAATTCGGACTAAATGTAACGATTTTTGTCAATACTTTAAGGTGAAAACCATTTTTTGGACCGTATTGTTCACAAAAAGGGCCAGCGAATTCAAATCATCTGATTCCATCACGCACAACCCGATAAACCTGAGTTTTGATATACCTTTTCGGTTAACTTTTTAGGGCGCATTTCCTTGACGGGTTTTCTTAACTTTACGGCCCGCCGTCAGACTTGTCTGGCGTGCTTTGGGAGTAGTATGGTGTAACAGGTTGAAACAGCGTGGAATTGATAACGGGCTTATTGTATAATATCGGCATCCGGTCGTACAGCCTGCTGGTAGGGGCAGCTTCTTTTTTCGTGCCCAAGGCCAGGCTCTGGACCGAAGGAAGAAAACACTGGAGGGAAAAACTGCGGAAAGGGGTGCAGGGAGCCGAAAAGGTGGCCTGGTTTCATGCGGCCTCTCTGGGAGAGTTTGAGCAGGGGAGGCCGGTTATCGAAGCGTTCCGTCAGCGGCATCCGGAATACTTCATACTGCTTACGTTTTACTCCCCTTCGGGTTATGAGATTCGTAAAAACTATACCGGGGCGGATTTTATCTGTTACCTCCCTTCGGACACCCCGGCCAATGCCCTGGATTTTGTAGAAATCGTCCGACCCGATATTACTTTCTTCATTAAATACGAGTTCTGGCACAATTACCTCACAGCCCTGAAAAAAAGTGGATCGGTGGTCATCTCTTTTGCGGCCATTTTCAGGCCGGGCCAGCTTTTCTTTCGGAAGGGAGGGGGCTTTTACCGTAATCTGCTCACAAGGTTCGATGCGATCCTGGTGCAGGATGAGCGATCGGTAGAATTACTGCGGCAATGTGAAAATCTGGGAGAAGTACAAATTGCCGGTGACACCCGTTTTGACCGGGTAGCTGAACTGGAAAAGACGGCCAGAAAACTGACTGAAATTGAGGAGTTTGTAAAGGGTGAACCCTGTCTGGTGGTAGGTTCGGCCTGGGCGGAGGATATGCAGATACTGATACCTGTCCTGAACCGGCTCGAAGGGAGACTGAAAGCCATTATTGCCCCACATGAGATACGCGAGGCGGAAATAACCGCCTGGGAAAATCAGTTAAATCAGCCTTCTCTGCGTTATTCCAGGTATAAAAAGGAAGGATTCCGGCTCAGTAACAGCGATACCCGTTATCTGTTCATCGACAATATCGGCATGCTTTCAGCCCTTTACCGGTACGGGCAGATCGCCTACATCGGCGGATCTTTTGGAAAGGGGCTTCACAATACCCTTGAAGCGGCAACCTATGGCATGCCCGTCCTGTTTGGAAACCGCAGTTACCAGAAATTCTCCGAGGCCGTTAGATTGCTGGATAGGGGAGTTGCCAGAACAGTGGCCGGGGAAGATGAACTCTATCAGGCGATCCGGGGGTATCTCGATCATCCCGAAGAACTCAGACGGGTTTCGGCAATGGCCAGGGATTTTGTTCAGGCCAATACGGGAGCTACGGAAAAAGTGATGGAAGCAGCTGAACGGCTATTGGAACTTCGAAAATTGTAAGCTGGTAGGCAAACCTGTTTGTATCGGGGTAGTGAAATGGTTGCGGAGTAGGTTAATCCTGGAATTCCCTGTCGGCCAGATAGTTCACCACATAGGCCTGGCATCCCAGCAGCCGTGCTTTGGATCCCAGCTCCGAAATCATGATTTTCAGGGAATCTCTGAAGTCGCTCAGACAATAACGGTTAATGGCCTGCCCCATTGGGTTGGTAATAAAGCTTCCGGCCTGTGCCAGTACTCCCGTAACGATGATTGCTTCAGGGTTGAACAGATGTACCGCAATGGCCAGTCCTTTTCCCAGCTCGGTACCGAGTGCGCTTAACAGGTCGATGGAAAAGCCGTCACCCATGCGTACGGCCTGAATGATATGCCCTGCACTCAGCGAAGAAATATCCTCTCCGGCCAGTTTGGTTAGCAGGGTAGCGGTTCCTTGGGAAATCCCTTCCTGAGCCTGCCGGATGAGTGCCACTGCCGAGGTGAGGGTATCCAGACATCCGATTTTGCCACATTCGCAAAGGATGCCATCCGCTCTGGCCTGGATATGGCCCAGCTCCCCTGCGAATCCAAGGGAGCCTTCGAAAACCTCCCCGTTCAGCAGAATCCCTAATCCTACACCCCAGTCGATGTTGATGGTCAGAACATGGCGATAACGTTTGGCCAGTCCAAACCGGTATTCGCCCAGGGCCGTTGCGTGGGTGTCGTTGATGATGATGACCGGCAGAAGGTATTTGTTGGAAAGAACCTCCGTCAATGACCCTCCATCCTGCGCTACCTCCCGGTATGACTGGTTGATCCCCTGTGCGGTCGAAACAAGTCCCGGCATGGAGATGCCAATTCCCCAGAAAGAGGTGATCGGTACCAAAACCTTCGCCAGGAACTGATCCAGCTCTTCAACCAGTTTTTCCAGATACCGGGGCGAATTTTCCAGATGGAGACTCGATTCGTGACGGTAAAGAATGTCATTGTTCAGGTCCAGAATGAAAAAGTTGGTTTCATTTCGGTTGATGTCCAGAATCAGGGTGACTTTCTTCGACGGATTAAGACCATACAAAACGGGCGGGCGCCCTGCTTTTGCCGTTCCTACCCCTTTTTCCATCACCCAGCCCTCCCGTTGCATCTCGTTCACAATGGTCGTGGCCGAGGGAATGCTACTATGAAAAAGCCGGGATAACTTGTTTATGGAGGTGGTACTGGTCTTGTATAATTCCTTGATCAGGTTTTTCCGTAATCGATTCTTTCTCAGGTCAATTACGGAGGAAGAGGTTTCGCTTTGCTCTGACATAATCTAAAAAGGTTGAGTAAGGAGCATTTAGGACAATTTTAAGTAAGTTTCGAACAAATCCCCTTTTAATCACATAACTTTGGGGAATTGGTTAGTATTCCCATCCGGAGGCGATAATAATTAAATTTTGTTATAAATGTGTTATTAATAGTATATTTTTTTTAAAATATCCGGAAAGCTGTGACAGTTTTAAGAAAAAATTGCCAAGGTTTGGGTTTCTTTTTCAGATTAAAGGGAGGTTTACACAAAATTTAATAATCATTGGAGGATAAAATGACCGGAATAGTTTTGCGTTCGACGGGGTCGTGGTACGAGGTGCTGGACGAGCAAACCCGGAAGAAGTGGAAATGCAGACTAAAAGGCAGATTCAAGAACTTAGGCATAAAGGCCACCAATCCGGTAGCGGTAGGGGATGAGGTTGCTCTCGAACCCGAAACGGAGGACACGGCCATCATTGTGGACATTCTCCCACGGACCAACTTTGTAGCCCGGAGGTCGGTTCACAAAACCGCGCATTCCCATATTCTGGCGGCCAATATCGACCAGGCCGTCCTTGTCGTCACGCTCACGTTCCCTGTTACCTCACTGGGTTTCATCGACCGTTTTCTGGTCACGACAGAGTCCTTTCGCATTCCAACCGTCCTGGTTTTCAACAAGCAGGATCTGATTCAGGAAGAATGGAAGGAAGTTCAGGAGCAGGTGCTGGATATTTACCGGAGTATCGGATACCCGTGCATTCTTACCGATGCCTTGTCGGGACGGGGAGTAGAAGAACTGAGAAAATGTCTGCAGGGCAGGAAAAGTCTGCTGAGTGGTCATTCGGGGGTAGGCAAATCAACCCTGATGAACACCCTATATCCCGGTCTGAATCTGAAAACCCAGGCTATTTCGAATTTTGCCCGCAAGGGGGTACATACGACTACTTTTGCTGAAATGCACGTCTGCGAAGCCGATACCTATATAATAGACTCACCCGGTATTAAGGAACTTGGACTGTTCGGGATAGAACCGGATGAAATCAGCCATTATTTCCCCGAAATGCGGGCTCTGCTCAACAGCTGCCGCTATCATAACTGCCGACATATCGAAGAACCAGGCTGTGCCGTGAAGGAAGCCGTCAATCAGGGGGAGATCAGCATAACCCGTTATGAAAGTTATCTCAGTATGATTGCCGGGGATGACAACCGACGCTGAGTTCAATACTGGCTCGCCTGGCGAAGTATCTTCAGTGCTGCCGAAATTTCTTCTTCATCAAGATTGCCGAAGCCGAGCCGGGTAGCCGTCAACCGGCGGGTCTGAAACAGCAGGGTTTCCGGCAGATGCAGGCCCATCTGCCGGCAGTTCCGGGCAATCCGCAGCAGGTTCACCGGTTTTTGCCACTCCATCCAGACGGCCAGACCGCCCGGGGGAGCCGTAAAATGCAGTTCTTCACCAAAGTGTTCCCGAAGTTGCCCGCAGAAGAGATCCCTGCGTCGATGATAAATTTTCTGGGCCTTCTTTAAATGGCGGTGGACTTCTCCTTCCCCGAGGAGTTCGGCCAGCGCCTGTTCCATGACCAGGTCTCCCTGCCGGTCGATGATACGACGCAATTTGGCCAGTTCATCTATCAGGTTGCGGGGAGCCACAATATAGCCTTGTCGAAGTCCGGGGGCGAGTGCCTTGCAGAAGGAACCTACATAGACGACCATTCCCTCGGTATCTGCACTGGCCAGGGGGAGCAGCGGGCTGCTGTCAAAATGAAAATCGTAGTCGTGATCATCTTCCAGGATGATGAAGCCATATCGTTTGGAAAGCCGCAATAGCTCGAGCCTTCGATCGGCACTGAGCGTGACGGTGGTGGGGTAGTGGTGGTGGGGCGTTATATACAGCATGCGTACCCGTTCACGCCTGCAGACGTCGGCCAGAGAGTTTACGGAAATTCCGTTTTCATCTACCGGAACCGTCATAACCCGGGCTTTGCATTGCTGGAAGATCATATTTCCGACATAGTGACTCGTGTCGCCTACCACTACCAGGTCACCTGGCTCAAGCAGGAGGACCGATGTCAGATAGATCCCCATCTGAATTCCCCGGGTCGTGAGTATGTTTTCCGGGGATGCCGGTATCCCTCGGGTGTCATTCAGGTAGCGTGCCAGCTGCTTGCGGTAAAAGGGTGCTCCGTGCAAATGGGAGTAACCGAGCAGATGCCTGGCCAATTTTCGGTTCATTACCCGACGGTAGGCGCGGCTGAGCTTATCCAACGGTGCCAGCCGTGTGTCGGGCTGTCCGTCTGTAAACAGCAAATCCGCTTTTACCAAAGTGGATGGGCGGTCGAGCAGGTTACTCACCGGAAAATGGAAACCCGTCCGGCTGGGATACCGGACTAAACCGGCATAATCCTTATTCGTTGGAGCAGTGGCCGGTTTTTCAGGTTGTTCTATGACGAACGTGCCGATATTGGGCTTGACGGTGATCCACCCCTGCGCCTCCAGCTCGTCGAGGGCGGCGACAATCGTTTTCCGGTGAACATCAAGTAGTTCCGACAATTTCCGCGTTCCCGGAAGTCGCGCTCCGGGCGCAAGGGCGCCCCGCTGGATCGCATTGATCAACTGCCGGCTGATCTGCAGGTACAGAGGGGTGGATGAAGCTTCGAGGCGGATCAGCGTGCTGAAAGGTATTTCAACCGGACTACTCATAAAATAAAAACTGGTACCCTTTAATGAGCCGGTAAGGTAATAGTTTTGGCCAAAAATCGGAAACTTACCAACCTGAATTACAAGACCAAATGATGATGCAACACCGTATAACCGGTATGATGGCGTTGGGGATGTTTACCCTTTTTTCCGCTCAGGCCCAGGAAATCACGCTGGATCCGGTAACGATCAGTACCTCCATTGTCGAAAAGCGCACTTCGGAAACGGGGCGAAATCTGACGGTCATCCCTGGAGAAGATCTGAAGGATCTGCCGGCAAGCAGCCTGGATGAAGTGCTGCGCTATCTGCCCGGACTGGAAATTCAGGCTCGTGGCCCCATGGGCAGCCAGAGCGATATCCTGCTTCGGGGAGGAACATTTCAGCAGGTACTCGTGGTGGTGGATGGTCTGCGGATTAATGATCCAACTACCGGGCATTTCAACAGCTATATCCCGATCGCACCCTCGGAAATTGCGCGCATCGAAATCCTCAAAGGGGCTTCCTCTTC
>Ga0182793_1002498_pt1 | contig 10525 bp, 8 predicted proteins | sample Passage237A_FD_130498 | JGI IMG/M metagenome (GOLD analysis project Ga0182793, IMG submission 130498) | Cellulose adapted compost microbial communities from Newby Island Compost Facility, Milpitas, CA, USA - Passage2 37A (version 2) (version 2) ...
GCGATCGAAGTGCTGTCCCAGGTCCTCGGCGATACCCCGCGCGGCCGTCTGCACCAGAATTTGGTGATGGACAAAAAACTGGCGGTGAGCACCTTTGCGTTTGCCTACGAGTTGCAGGACCCGGGGCTGTTCTTTCTCGCTGCCAAGATTGCCAAAGACGGCGATATTGAAAAGACCCGCGAGGCGTTTCTGCAATTGGTGGAAGGCCTGAAAACCGCGCCAATTACTGAGGAAGAAGTCGCCCGCGCCAAACGCAATCTGCTCAAACAGATCAATCTCGCGTTCAACTCCTCTGAACAAATCGCCATTGCTCTGAGTGAATACATCGGCATGGGCGACTGGCGCCTGCTCTTCCTCACCCGCGATCGCATCGAAAAAGTGACCGCGGCGGATGTGCAGCGGGTGGCGGAGTACTACCTAGTGCGCAACAACCGCACCGAGGGGCGTTTCTATCCGTCATCCGCTCCTGAGCGGGTGGAGATTCCGCAGGTGACCAATGTATCCGCGCTGCTCGAGGGCTATACCGGCAAGGAGCTTTCCGCTCTCGGTGAGGAGTTCGATCCGTCTCTGGAAAATATCGCCGCGCTGTCCAAATTCCACAGTTTGAAAGAGGGCGCCAAGGTCGCCTTCCTGCCGCGCAAAACCCGCGGTGAAGAAGTGGTGTTGCAGCTTGAACTGCAATTCGGCAGCGAGAAAAGTCTGCGCCAGAAGCGCTCGGTTGCGGATCTGGTGGGGGCCATGCTGATGCGCGGCAGCGCCAAGTTCAGCCGCCAGGAATTGCAGGATCGCTTTGACGAACTGCATACCAACGCGCGGATCGGCGGTGGCATTACCGGCGCCTACGCATCCCTGGTGACTACGCGGGAAAATCTGCCGGCGGTGATCGAAGTGGTCGCCGAAGTACTGCGCAACCCGGCGTTTGATACCAACGAATTGGAGCGCTTGAAAACCAGCGCCATCGCCAATCTGGAAGCCTCGCGTCAGGATCCCCAGGCCATCGTCAACCGCGAGTCCCGCCGTTTCTACAGCCCTTGGCCACCGGGCCATCCCTACTATGCGCCGACTCTCGATGAGGAAATCGCCGATCTGCGCGCAGTCACCGTGGAAGACCTCAAACGCTTCCATCAGCAGTTCTTTGGCGCCGCCAATATGCAGATTGCGGTGGTGGGCGACTTGGATGAAGAGGCTACCTTGAACAAGCTGGCGGAAAGTTTTGCCGGCTGGCTCAGTGCGGAAGCCTATGAGCGAATTATCCAGCCCTATCGCGAGATCGAGCCGATCAACCTTACCCGTATCACCCCGGATAAAGAAAACGCCGCGCTGGTGGCGCTATTGCCGGTGCCGGTTGGTGAGAATCATGCGGATGCCGCAGCACTGGAGTTGGGCACCCACCTGTTCGGCGGCGGTTTCCTCAACAGCCGCTTGGTCACCCGCTTGCGCCAGAAAGAGGGGCTTTCCTACAGCGCCGGCGCTTGGCTGAACATGTCCGACTGGACCGACAACGGCCAGTTCAGCGCCTACGCCATCTTCGCTCCGCAAAACCGCGCCGCAGTGGAAAAAGGTGTGCGCGAGGAGCTGGCAAAGGTTCTGGAGAAGGGTTTTACCGCAGAGGAAGTGGCCGCCGCCAAATCCGGCCTGTTACAGCAGGCGCGGGTGGATCGCACCGAGATCAGCAGTCTCGCCGACCTGCTCGTCACCGATCTGGAATTGCAGCGAAAAATCGACTGGCGTATTCGCCGGGAGCAGCAGATTCAGGCGCTGACGCCGGAGCAGATTCTCGCGGCTATGCGCCGCCACATCTCCCCCGAGCGGGTGGCGTTTGTGTGGGCTGGTGATTTTCGCGGCGAAGCAAAGTCTGCTGAATAAAAGTCCCGAATAAAATCTTTAACGGTTGAACAGGTCGCCGAGCACGGCCTGTTTGGCCGGGTCCTGATCGACGAAACGAATAATCACCCGCACGCGTTCGGCGTTGGGGGAGGGTTCGCAAGCGCTAATGCTGTGGACGTAGCCATTGACCCGCGCCAACGCTTGCCCGTCTGCGCCCGTTATATCCGCCACCGCCTGATCAAATACCGTCGGCAGAATCTCCGGCCGTAGCATGGTGCCGCAAAGCGCCTGTGGCGAGGTATCCAACAACTCGTAATCGCATGAGATATGGGGAAAACGCAGCTGCACCTTGCCCTTGAATTTTTCCGTTTTGTCGTTGGCAGGTGGTGCCGGTTGGAGTGGCGCTGCAGAGCGCCCGCCGGTCAACACATCGATAGAGGAAAAAGCCACGCCCCGGTTGCTCGGTGAAGAGCTATTGGTTTTGTTACCCAGACGTTTGAGTTGCTTGCCGATCTTGCGGGAAAGTTCTTCGGCGGTGAAGGGCTTGGATAAATAATCGCTGACGCCCGCCTCAACTGCTGCCATCACATGGTTGCGATCGCCGCGGCTGGTGATCATCACAAAAGGGGTGTCGCTGTAGCGCGGCTGCGCGCGCACCCAACGCAGCAATTCTTCGCCGGACATTTCCGGCATTTCCCAGTCGGACAAAATCAGATCGGCGCCTTTGCTTTTGACGAGACCCATGGCGCGGGCGCCGTCGGGTGCCTCCAGCAATTCCGCAGTGGGCGCCAGTTGCCGCACGGTGCGTTTGACCATGTCCCGGACGAATACGGCATCGTCCACAACCAGGATCTTCAAGGACATCTGTATCTCCTCCGGCTCTAACTCAGCTGCGCATGCTCGCCGGATAACGTGTGAAATGTGTGAAAGGCTCGGGCGGAGCCTTCAGGTCCATTTACTATAGGTCGTCATCGGCGGGTGCGCCCGCTGGGAGGAGTTTTGGAGAAGATTATTCCGGCGCCAGAATCGGCTGCCACCAGTTAAGCGGCGTCACGCCATCTTCTGGATCGTAGACATTGCCGTAAAACCACGCGCTGTCCGGCGTCATGTGAGCGTTTAATACGGCTTCGATTGCGTTGAAGCCACAGCTCACGTGAATGCTGTAAACCAACAAGCGCGGGGTTTCCAGATCCAACTGGCCACCGAGCTTTTCCAATTCCGGGGTGATGGCATCGTCGAGGATGCGGATATCCCCGCGAGAAAATACCCGGATACAGAGATTGCCGCTGTGCTGGCGCAGCTCAAACTGGCCGTTCTCCCGGTTCACCTTGATCAAATCTCCGCGCGCCAAACCTTTAACGAAGGCGGGAGACTGAACGAGGCGGCACTCATTCTGCTCGTTGATTTCCACGGGAATCCGCTCCACCACGGGCTTTCCTTGAGGATCCCGGCCCGCGAACAATTCAATAACTTGTGCGGTCTGCATAATGTCGGCGTTTCCTGGTTAAAATGGCCGCGCATTATAACGGCAACCGGAGATCACTCAGTATCCCAGGTTGCTTCACAGAGACGCTCATAAAGGAGTCAACATGAATTCAATCTCGCGCTGTTTTCTCGTGTGTCTGGTGGCGATGTCGACCGCTTGCGCGGTCAACCCGGTGACAGGCAAAAAAGAACTTTCGCTGATGAGCGCCGAGCAAGAGGTTGCCCAGGGCGCACAACTCTACGGTGATTATCAACAGCAGCAGGGCGGTCGTTATGTGGTGGACCCGGAGCTGACGCTCTACGTGAAGAGCGTTGGGCAAAAGCTCGCGAAAGTCAGCGACCGGCCAGAACTGCCCTATGAATTCGTGGTGCTCAACAACAGCGTCCCCAACGCGTGGGCTCTGCCCGGCGGCAAAATCGCCGTCAACCGCGGCCTGCTGACCCTGCTGCAAGACGAATCGCAACTGGCCGCTGTGCTCGGGCACGAAATCGTCCACGCTGCCGCCCGTCACTCAGCACGACAGATGACCCGCGCAACCTTGCTGAATGTGGGTTTGATGGCCGCCGGTGTGGCCGCGCAAAAGACGGATTACGGTCAGTGGATCATGGCGGGAGGGGGGGTTGGGGGCAATGCTTACCAAGCTCACTACGGTCGCGATCAGGAATTGGAAGCCGATAAATACGGCGTGCAATACATGGTGAAAGCCGGCTACGACCCCCGCGGTGCGGTGGAGCTGCAGGAGACGTTTGTGAAGTTGTCTGAGGGACAGCAGAGCGGCTTTTTGGAAAATCTGTTTGCCAGCCATCCGCCATCGCAAGAGCGAGTGGACCGCAACCGCGAAATGGCGGCGTCCCACTCCGGCGGCACGCGCAACAAGTCGGCTTATCAGACAGCTATTCGTCAGTTAACGCGCGATGAGGCGGCGTATAAAGCCCACGACCAAGCGCTGGCGGCGGCACAGAAAAATGATTTCGCCTCGGCGATGAGTTTTATCGACAAAGCCATTCAACAGCAGCCCAAAGAAAGTTTGTTTTTTGTCACCAAGGGCCAGCTGAAAATGGCGCAAAAGGATGATGCCGCTGCACTGCAAGCGTTCCAGCAAGCGACCAAACTGAATCCTGAGTATTACCTCGGATATCTCGGTACAGGTATTTTGCAGAAAAAAGCTGGGCAGAATTCCGCTGCGAACACATCACTGCAATCGAGCATGAAACTGCTGGCAACGCCTCTTGCGGCTTATCATTTGGGTGAGTTGTCACTGGCGGCTGGCGATCGCAACAACGCGGTTTCTTATTTTGAATTTGCCGCGCAGGGCACAGGCGAAGTTGCTGAGGCAGCCAAAGCGCAGCTGAGCAAATTAACGCAACAAAATTAATGCTTCAAACCCGCCGCTTTTGCGGCGGGTTTTTTATTGACCGCAACACTTCTTGAATTTCTTGCCGCTACCACACCAGCAGGGATCATTGCGTTGAACTTTGACGGCTGGCAAATGGGTTCCGTCTACATAAAACCAGCGCTCATCTTTGCGAATAAAATTCGAGCGTTCGTGTAATTGTCCTGCACCGCGGTTATCGCGGTAAAACGCAATAAATTCTACTACTCCCGCATTACCGGACTGACTTGCATTGAGCACCTCGAGTTTCAGCCATTGAGTATTGGCGGTGGTTGCGCGGATTTGTTTTTCCGCATCGGGTGACGGCGTATCTTCCAAATGCGTTTGCAGCAGATATTCCACATTGCCTTCACAAAAAGCACTATAGCGGCTGCGCATCAGCGCTTCCGGGGTGGCCGCAAATTGTTCTCCGCGAAGTAAGGGTGCACAACAGTCGGCAAAAGCCTTGCCGCTGCCGCAATGGCAAAGGTTGGACATGCTGAAATTTCGCTTTAGTGACGCAGTGAATGAGTGCTATCGCCGCTGTGGGTGTGGACGATCTGGTCCTTGCTATTTTGCATATTGAAAATCAATTCGCCAGCTTTCTGCATCATATCTTCGATGGTGGTTTGTTTTTCCGGCGTGACAGAATAAATTCCAATGCTCACGGAAATATTATGCACGCGACCAGAAAAATCTTTTACCTGCAGTGCGCGGACGTCGCGCTTCAATAGTTGCGCCCGCTCATGAACTCGCTGATCGTCATCTTCGATGCAGATAATCGCAAATTCGTCATCACCCATTCGGATGGCAATATCAGTGGCGCGGCAAAAATAATTGCGGATAACGTCGGCCACGCGGATCAAACATTCATCGCCCAGGGCTTGGCCGCCGATGGTGTTCAGTATGCGGAAACTGTCCACGTCCACCAATATGGCATGTAAACGCAATTTTTCCCGCTTGGCTGCGCCCAACATAAATTCGCCACGAGTACACAAATGGCCGCGATTTTTCAGCTGGGTAAGGTGGTCGGTTTCGTTGGTGTATTCGAGGCGCTTGCTCATTTCGCGATACAGAACATTAACTTTGTCCAGCACGCTTTTGAGATATTCTTCCTGGGTGATGTCCTTATAAAAACACATCGCGTAATGGTTTTGTGCCTCTTGGAAAAATACCGTGCGCAGAGCTACCCAGATGCGCTTGCCGGTTTTGGTTTGCAGGCGAATTTTGATTTCGCTGCCGTTTTTTTGCAGCAGCGCATCGATAAAAAATTGCCGTGCTTCTGCATCCGGACTGCTCTGTAGCGGAAATGCACACTCCTGCCCGGAAATTTCAGCAAGGGTATGCTCAGTCATCTGCAAAAAAACGGGATTAGCAAAAATAATCGACGTTGTGCCGTCTTTTATTTCCGCTACGACTAATCCGTCATTTGTCGCCGCTAATACGGCGTTAATCAATTCTGCAGACAACATATTCCTCACCCTTTTCTCACGCATTACAACCCCGGTGGGTGGCACGAGAATCCGCCAATTTATACAGTAGACCAGACTTTTAAAGATATAAAGCTGAAGTGCCCGCTAACCTACGAACGGTAGCGTACTATAACTTTTTTAACTGGTTATACCGAATGGAGGGTTGGGCGGGATATAAAAATGCGGATTTGAGGGCAAGGGTATGGGCCAGTACTCATCGAGCACTGACCCCGGCAATGGAAAAATTAAGGCGAGGCGGTGCAGGTGCCGAGAGAGGTTTCGCTCACTTTCAGAGAAAAGTTTTTACTGCCTTCAGCGCCGCTCGCCAGATGTCTGGTGCGCAGGCTGAATTGATAATCGCCATCGGGGAGCGGTGTTTCAATTCCCAACGTCTGCATGGTGATGAATTCCCTTTTTACGCTATCAAACAGCTGGCCGAGAGTATTGCTGTCGCTACCAAAAAAATATTGTCCGCGACTTTGGTCAGCTAAGCTTTTCAGATCTCGTTTACCTTGTTCACCGAGCTGCTCGCCAAAGGCAATGACATATACGCGCAAATTGGGCACGTCAGCGAGATGAGCTTTGACATCCGCTACACCCGTTGTTGGGTAGCCGCGGTAGGTCCAGTGCAATAAGCCATTCAAATCACCCTTACCACTTTGTGTGCTGTTATTAAAATAACTGTGATTGTCGTCGCCGTCGGAAAAAATCAGCATGACATGCTGATCCCGAGCGCCTGCGGCGACTTTATTTGCATAAAGTTCTTCATGAACCCCGATGGTGTAATCCACGGCTTTCCACAGGCCGGTGAAATCCCCTGCCACTGGTTGTGGAATATCGTTGATATTGTTAATCGACCATTTTTCTCCCCGGTTATTGGGCTCTGGCCGGAAAATCACGTCGTTAAACCAAGTCAGCTCCCAATAAAATTGCGCATCGTTCGCCGCCCACGCTTCTTGAATACCCTGCAACACATCCACGGCTGCAGCTTTCATGGGAGCAAACGCGGGAGGTGTGTGGCTCAGCATGGAATAGGTGCTGTCGAGGACAAGGGACAAGGCGAGATCTGACTTCAGCAACTCAGAATCGCGATTCAACAAGGATTCCACATCAGTCTGGCGATTGTTGATGTACATTTGCGAGGCGAGGGCAGTGGGCTCCTGGTTGGCGTCCAACTCAGGATCAAGCGCGTCACCGGATTCATCGCGGGTGATGAATTGCACGATTAGACGAGTTGTGCCCTTTTCCGGATTCCAGCAGCTGCTCTGGCTGACGATTTCCACGGTCAACTGATCCGTCACACAGCGGTCGCCCTCCTGATGTTGACCCGCGCCACAGGCCACACTGTCTTTTACGCAGCTTCCGTTTTGCCAGTGTTCCCCTATAGGGCAAATATTGCCGGGGTTAGGGGGAGGGGAAGAGGGGGTCTGGCATTTGCCGTCGCGCCACACTTGGCCGGTGGGGCAGTTTTGGGTCGGTGGAGGTTCATTGTTGTTGCAACCCGCTGAGTAAGGGGAATTGCCGCTGCAGGCGACTCCGGGACTTTTTCCCCCCTGACATCCAGCGATAAAAAGTCCGCAAAAAACGACACAGAGCAATCTGCCAAACCACACCCAATGCTTCACCGTCACCCCCGATATGCCGATTTAAAGCGCGCTAGTGTACCGCAAGCATTTCATCCGGTGGCAGCTGGGAATCTTTATTCATTTATATAGCTAGTGTGTGCGAGCTAACAGATGGATCAAATTTTGAGCTTATGGGCTTTGTGAGATCAAAATTCGACCAATTCACATTTGTGTCGGGACTTATTGCCAAAAAAATCGAACTTGTCTGACTTATTCCGTTTAGCTCTCAGGTAATGCCAACTGCATCACAGGGAGTGAGGATCTGCGTCGTTGCTTGATTTCTGACCCACCGTTTAATATGCCGCCTATGGAAAAAGCGGTGCAGTTCCCGTGCGTGGGTCTCCTGCTGTTGGCGTCAGAGATGATCGCGGATTACAACGAGACCTCATAAGAGGCGACGATTTGAAACAAACCGGAGCAAAAACCGGATGTTCTTATAACCGCTGGTGAAGTGAACATAAAGAACAGGCAAATTACGTCATAAGTATAAAACGTACAGGAGACTTACCTTGAAAAATCTCGCACTAATACTGTTATCAGTTGGTGCTCTTGCATTGCAAGGGTGCAGTAACGGAGGTTCGAATCCGACTCCTCCTGGATCACCACCTGGCTCGTCCTCTTCATCATCATCTTCGTCTTCATCCGCGTCATCTTCTTCGTCTTCTTCATCAGGTGTTATAGGTAATAAAGACGACGGTTTGGCTTTGTTCAACAGCGCTCTCTGTTCTGGCTGTCACGCGGATAACGGAGATGGCACCTTTGGTTCAGCGCCAACGGCGTTTGATATCAACGATTTGCAATACACAGATATCGATAATCTCGCGAAGTTTATCGAAGAAAAAATGCCGGTGCCTAATGCGGAGCTATGTGATGCCGAGTGTGCCGCGGACATCGCCGAATACCTGACTTCCACCTATTACGTGCCTGGCGGTTCTAGCTCCAGCAGCTCAGCTAGCTCCAGCTCAAGCAGCTCGTCATCTTCTTCAGGCACCGAGCCCTCCAGCTCAAGTTCAAGCTCCTCTGGCGTAGTCAACCCGTCTAGCAGCAGCTCGAGCTCCTCTGGTGTTTCCAGCTCATCGTCTTCCTCTGGTGTAAGCAGTTCATCCAGCTCTTCTGGTGTGAGCAGCTCCAGCAGCTCATCTTCATCTTCGAGCTCATCCAGCAGCTCCAGCTCTGGCACCCTCGGTGATCCGGTGAGAGGTGCTGAGATTTTCGATTCGAAAAATTGCGATCTTTGCCACGCTGATAATGGTGATGGCACTTTCGGTGCGTCCACATTTGCCTTTGATGTAAACAGCCTGCGCTATCCCTCTGCTGGTGAATTCGAAGATACCGAAGCTGGTCTGGCAGAGTACATTGAGAAAATGATGCCACCTGCAAGCTTGGGTATGGATCCGACGACTTGTATGGATGATTGCGCTAGGGATATTGCGGCATATTTGTGGTCTTACCGTACTCCTGTGTCTTCAAGTAGCTCATCATCCTCATCTGGCTCTAGTTCTTCATCTAGCTCTAGTGGTTCTGCCAGTTCTAGCAGTTCATCAGGTGGTGTGATCAGCAGCTCTAGTTCCAGTAGCGGCGGTACTTCTTCAAGCTCTTCGAGCTCCAGCAGCTCTTCCAGCTCCAGCAGCTCTTCCAGCTCCAGCAGCTCGTCTTCATCTTCTTCTAGTTCGAGTTCATCCAGCTCCAGTAGCTCTTCTGGTGGCGGTGATCCGGTGAAAGGCGCTGAGACTTTTGATTCGAAAAATTGCGCCCTTTGTCACGCAGATAATGGTGACGGTACTTTCGGTGCGTCTACATTTGCATTTGATGTAAACAATCTGCGTTATCCTTCTGCTGGTGAATTCGCAGATACCGAAGCAGGTCTGGCAGGATACATTTCGAAAATGATGCCGCCTGCAAGCTTGGGTATGGATCCGACGACTTGTGTTGGTGACTGTGCAACAGATATCGCGGCATATTTGTGGACATACCGTACACCCGTGTCTTCAAGTAGCTCTAGCAGCTCATCATCTTCATCGAGCTCTTCAAGCAGCAGTTCTAGCTCCAGTAATTCTTCTGGTGTAGCGAGCTCCAGCAGCTCATCATCAAGCTCTACCTCGTCTTCGAGCAGTAGCTCTTCCTCTAGCTCGGGCGGCATAGCTGATGACGCTGCAGTAGAGGCGGCTAAGGAATTTGTTGCTGATATACGCGATGTATCTAATGTCGGTAAAGGTGACCTGCTCGACTCTATCGCCAGTCTCTTCTCTGGGGACACGAAAGATGCATTTGATGCGTTTAGAGCGAAGGTCGAGTCGTCACATGTATTGGGTGGCTCACGTGCAAATCCTCTGCTTGATGCATTCGGAAAAGTTGGTAATGCGATAGTGGAAGTGTTGAGCGCAAGCATTTCAGGTGGAACTCGTCCATCTGTAGTGGGCCCAGTGAATATTTCTTCGGAAGTGGTTACCTCTGGTCGTGCGCAGCTTCACACTTACTTGATCAAGCAAAGCCTCAATCTTTGCAGTGCTGGCGAGGATACAGGTGCCTGTAATGTGGATGTGGACTTGAAAGTGATTCTGGATTTCCCCCGTGCTCCGTTGGGTGGAAAAGCAGAGACATCTACATCTCTGGGTGCAACCAACGGTTTGATGGTTGATATCACCGGTGTGATCAAGAACTCTTACTTGTCAGCAGAGTTGAAGCCGGCAGCTGCGGGCAGCCACCATGTTGCGTTTGACTACTTGGATCTATATATGGACCA
>Ga0182793_1002505_pt1 | contig 10512 bp, 8 predicted proteins | sample Passage237A_FD_130498 | JGI IMG/M metagenome (GOLD analysis project Ga0182793, IMG submission 130498) | Cellulose adapted compost microbial communities from Newby Island Compost Facility, Milpitas, CA, USA - Passage2 37A (version 2) (version 2) ...
CCGCGCGCGCGCCGCGGCGCGCCGGCGCGGGCGCGGGGCGGGGAGAAGACGACCGTCGGCGGGCGTGCGCCGGGCGGCGGGGCCCGGGGGGGGGGGGGGGGGGGGGGGGGGGGGGGGGGGGGGGGGAGCCGCAAGATCTGGCCGTCCAGCTTTACGAAGAGCTGTTTGCGAGCTGATGGGCGAGGGGAGCGATCAGCTCCCCAGCACCAGTTTGATGGCGTAGCCGACGATCGCCACCGTGAGCACACCGGCCGCCCACAGGCCGATGAACCAGAGAAGCCGGCGGCTTATCTGACGCGCGGACATCAGTGATAGCCTTCCTCGGGGTCGATCTTGCCGCGGAAAACCCAGTAGGCATAGCCCGTATAGAGCAGGATGATCGGGATGAGCACCGAGGCCCCCACGAGCAGGAAGCTCAGGGACATGTCGGGTGCGGCCGCCTCCCATATCGTGAAGGCACCGGGCACGATGTAGGGAAAGAAGCTGATCCCGATGCCGATATAGCTGAGGACGAAGAGGCCCAGCGCGGCGAGGAATGGCTGAAGATGCTTGTCCGTCGTCAGGCCGTGCCAGAGCGCGAAGGCGCAGATCGCCAGCAGCAAGGGAACGAAGGCCGAGAAGAAGGCGGTGGGCCAGCCGAACCAGCGCTCGAAGTAGATCGGGTTGATGAAGGGCGTCCAGAGGCTGACGATGCCAATGAGTGCCAGGGTGGCCACCCCGGAGATCATGGCGATGCGGCGAGCGCGAGCCTGTAGGTCGCCGTGGGTCTTGAGGTTGAGCCAGGTGGCCCCGAGCAGCGAATAGCCGACGGCAACGGCGAGGCCGGTAAGGACGGAGAACGGGGTCAGCCAGTCCCACCAGCCGCCGGCGTAGCTGCGGTCGACGATCTTGATACCCTGTACGAGGGCGCCCAGGGCGACGCCCTGCATGAGGGCGGCCGTCAACGAGCCGACGAAGAAGCCGACGTCCCAGTAGATGCTGCCGCGCGTCGTGCGCCAACGGAACTCGAACGCCACGCCACGGAAGACGAGAGCGAGCAGCATCAGGATGATGGGCATATATAGAGCCGGCAGCACCGTCGCGTAGACGACCGGGAACACCGCCATCAGGCCGCCGCCACCCAGCACGAGCCATGTTTCGTTGCCGTCCCACACGGGCGCGACCGAGTTGGTCATCACGTCACGATCCCGGCGATTGGGGAACAGCGGGAAGAGAATACCCACACCCAGGTCGAACCCGTCGAGGATCACGTAGGCAAGCACCGCGATGGCAATCAGTCCTGCCCAGACAAAAGCGAGATCAAGCACCATGACCATCTCCCATCGGTGCGCCCTGAACAGGGCCTGGGGTGATGCCGGCGGCCCTGTTGGGTGCCTTTTCGAGTTCGTGGTCCTCACCCTCGGGTGGCCTGCGCATCAGCCGCAGCATGTAGAAGACGCCGGCGCCGAAGACGATGAAGTAGACGATGATAAACGCTATGAGCGAGGTGCCGACGGCGGGGGCCGCAATGGGCGAGAGGCTGTCCTCGGTTCGGAGTATCCCATAGATCGTATAAGGTTGGCGGCCGACCTCGGTGGTGTACCAACCGGCGAGTACGGCAACGTAGCCTGACGGGCCCATGACGAGCGCCGCGCGCTGCAGCCAGGTGCTTTCGTAGAGCGTTCCGCGGAAGCGGGCCCAGAGGGACCAGAGGCCAACGCCGAGCATCAGGAAGCCAAGGCCGACCATGATGCGGAAGGTAAAGAAGGGGATTAGGGCGTTGGGGCGCTCGTCGCGCGGCCATTCCTTGAGCCCCTTCACCTCGCCGTCGATCTGATGGGTCAGGATCAGGGATCCCAGGTAGGGGATCTCGATAGCGTAGCGCGTCACCTCCGCCTTGTCGTCGGGAATGCCGAAAAGGATCAGGGGCGCGCCGCGATGGGTCTCGTAGTGCCCTTCCATAGCCGCGATCTTGGCGGGCTGGAACTCCAGGGGGTTGAGTCCATGCATATCGCCCACGCCGATCTGGATTGGGGTGACGATGGCGGCCATCCACATGGCCATGGAGAACATGATCCGCGCCTGGCGGTTGGCATTGTTGCGCAGCAGATGATAGGCGCCGACGGCTCCGACAGTGAAGGCGGTCGTCAGGTAGGCTGCAAGTACAGTGTGTACCAGGCGGTATGGGAAAGATGGGTTGAAGATGACCGCCATCCAGTCGGTGGGGACGAGCTGGCCGTTCGCCGACGGGGCGAAGCCCGCAGGCGTCTGCATCCAGCTATTGGTGGCAATGATCCATGTCGCCGAGATCAGCGTGCCGACAGCAACCATCAAGGTGGCAAAGAAGTGCAGTTCCTTGCCGACCCGCTTCAGGCCGAAGAGCATGATGCCGAGGAAGCCAGCTTCAAGGAAAAAGGCGGTGAGGACCTCGTAGCCCATCAGCGGGCCAACGACCGGGCCGGCCATGTCGGAGAATTTGGCCCAGTTGGTACCAAACTGGTAGCTCATGACGATGCCGGAAACGACGCCCATGCCGAAGGTCACGGCAAAGATCGTCTTCCAGTATTCGAACAGTCTTAGATAGGCGTTGTCTTTCCGGATCAACCACAAGGCCTCCAGGACCGCCAGAAAACTGGCCAGGCCGATGGAGAAGGCCGGAAAGATGAAATGGAATGAGACAGTGAAAGCGAACTGAAAGCGCGCAAGGATTTCTGCGCTCAGGCCGGCAAACATCGCGGCTCTCCGTTTTGATGACCCATCAATACGTTAGTCTCGTTCGCCCGATTTGGCGACAGGCCTGTGACGTGGCGGTTTGGCGCGCGTCCGACTGGCGCGCGGCAACTTGCCGCCCGGTCAGCCCGCGGCGTCTTGAGGCGGGAGGAGAATCAGCGGCAACTAGATGGATCGGAAGCGAAGATCGCGAAGCAGTTTTGCCACATTCGATTACCTGCTCGAATGGTAAATTCGTGAACGCGCATTTCGATTTAGGATGAATGCATAGTCCATTATATCTATTTGTATAATTGAGTATGCCGCAATGTCGCCTCATATGTGGCGGGGCGGCAACAATCTTGAAAAAGGCTGAGAGTTTTTGCGCTCTCCCCTTTGACTCCACGTTGCTAATAGATGCTAATCGCCGGGCGGTTAGACGAGTTCTTGCTGGGGAGCATTTCGCAGTCTCAGCCGCGCATCGTTGCGCTCCGGGAGGGGTGTATCTCGGAATAGCGAACACGCTTTGGGTCGGTACGAAGTTTCCGGTCTGTGATTGGTGTGTCGTGATGGCGAGTAAGATGCCGAGAGACTGCAGGCGTCCCCCAAAATCTTGAATTCGATCTTCTGCCAGCCCGGCAGCGGTCCTGCCAGAGAAGTGTAAGCGTCTCTGCTGCCGATTGTCGGGAGCGGGAGCTGTCAGGGGCCTAAAGGATAATTATGAAATCGCTTCGTACCGTTTTGCTTGGAACCGTTTTTGCTGCATCCTTTGCAGGGATGATCAGCGAAGCATCGGCCCTCACGCTGCAGCAGGCGATAGCCAGCGCGGTGAAGACCAATCCGGAAATCGGCCAGGCGGTGGCCAACCGTGAAGCAACAGAATTCGAGCTCAAGCAGGCACTCGGCCTCTACCTTCCGCAGGTGAGCCTGGAAGCGTCGGTCGGCGCTCAGCTCCTCAATAACCCGTCGCGCCGCGGCGCGGGCATTGAAGACGATCCGCTCTATCCGACCGAAATCGGGGCGAGCATCAGCTACGACATTTTCGATGGCGGCTACCGTCAGTCCGAAGCAAACAAGCAGGCTGCGCGCATCGACGGTGCCTCTTTCCGGGTGCTTGAGCGCTCCGAGGCCATTGGCCTGGAAATCGCCCGCCTCTATTTCGAGATCATGCTGCAGAGCCACATCGTGGAGATCGCGCGGCAGAACGTCAGCTTCCACGAGTCGACCCTGGCCAATGTGGCCGATGCGATTTCGAGCGGTCAGTTGACCGAGGCCGACCGCCAGCAGGCCTACGAACGCGTGGCGGCTGCCAACTCGCGTCTCTTTGAAGCGCAGGAAGCGCTCGAGACCGCACGCATCGGTTTCTACAAGGAGGTCGGCGTTCCGTTCGATAGCCCGAGCGCTCCGCGCCGCGTCGGCAAGGCTTTGCCGCGCACGCTCGAGCAGGCCATCGATATCGCCCGCCAGAACAACCCGCGCATCGGCATGGCCGCTGCTGACATCGACGCTGCTTCCGCGCAGGTCGAGCAGTCCCAGTCCGGCATGTTCCCCAAGCTTTCGCTCGAGGGGCGCGGCACGATCGGCAACGACAACACGGGCGTCGCCGGCTACAACACGGATCTCCAGGGGCGTCTGGTCCTGAAGTGGAACATCTTCGACGGCGGCATCAAGAGCAACGAAGCCCAGGAAAACATCCGCCGGGAAACCGAAGCGATGCTGGCCCAGCAGGCCGCGTTCCGCGAAGTGGAAGAGGCCGTGCGCGTGTCCTGGTCGCGTATCACGCGACAGACGCAGCTCGCGACCCAGTATGCCGCCCAGATGGCGGCTTCCGATGGCCTGGTGAAGGCTTATCGCGAGCAATTCACGATCGGCCAGCGTTCGCTGCTTGACGTGCTTGACGCTCAGAACAGCCGCTTCAACGCCCAGGTTCTCAACGAGACCGCAGTCTATGCGGCCCGTTTCGCCGAGTATCGCCTCATGGCTTCGACCGGCCAGCTCATGGCCTTCCTGAGCGTGACGCCGCCGGCGCAGTCGGATGCTTACGCCCGTACCTTGCTGGGAACGCCTTCGGCGGACTCCTACAAGGATCACAAGGCGGTTCCGGTGCAGTTCGATCGTCCGTTGGATCTTACCAAGTTCGTGAACTAGATTCCGCGCGCGTTCAACTTTAGTTCCTGCGTTAATAGCGCCTAACGACTGCCGTTATTCGGTGGTTTTGCGGCCTGCTGATTAACTTCAATTCATTGTCCTGCTTGAGCCTGGTGCGCTGCAGGCATAGAGCGTGCCTGTCCAGGTACGGAAATGGACTATGGCTATCGACAGCGCATCCAGGACTACTGAGACGCCGCTTGAACCGCCTGCCGTCATCGCCTCGCCCGTCGAGGCGATGCCTTCGGCTCCGGAAAAGCCTGCGCGCGACCCTCTGCTTGCAATCGTACGTTACCTTGCCATGCGCTGGAGCCGGCCAACGGCTCCGGAAGTGCTGACGGCCGGCTTACCGCTGGTCGAGGGGAAGCTGACTTTTGAGCTGCTCCCACGCGCGCTGGAGCGGGTAGGGCTGGAGGTCACGCAGAAGCGTACGGCGCTGCGCGACCTTCCGGAATTCGACATGCCCGCGATCATTTCGGGCAAGCATGGCCAGCTCCTCGTCGCAGTGGGTCGCGTCTCGCGCCACAAGCTGCGCTGCTACGATCCCGCCACTGGCGGAGAAGCGGTGATTTCGACCAACTCGCCGGAGTGGCGGTTCCGCCATCGCGTGCTTCTGGTCAAGCAGGCTCTCGATGGCGATGGCCTGAGCGACGTCGATGACGGTACCATCAAGGAAACCCATTGGCTGCGTGCCGCCCTCCAGGGGCATTGGGGCAACCTAGCCTACGTCCTGCTGGCGGCGACGTTCATCAACCTCTTCGCTATCGCGATGCCGCTCTTTTCGATGAATGTCTATGATCGCGTGCTGCCCAACAAGGCGGTGTCGACGCTCTGGGTGCTCGCCATCGGCATCATCACGGTGTTCGTGTTCGATTTCATGCTCAAGGTCGCGCGCGCCGCGATCATCGATCATGCCGGCCGCACCATCGATTTCCGGCTTTCCTCGGTGCTTTTCGATCGGGTGCTGAACACTTCGGTTGCGGCGCGTCCGGCGTCGACCGGGGCTTTCGTCAACCGGATCACGCAATACGAGGTGCTGCGCGACTTCTTTACCTCCCAGACTGTGGTGATGTTTGTCGATATCCTCTTCATGGGCGTCTTCGTCTACGTCATCGCCATGCTGATCGGCTGGGTGGTGATTTTCCCGGTGATCGGGGCAATGCTTGCCATTACCGGGACCATCATCATCGGCATGCGTTCCAAGTCGGCCGTAGAAGCGGCGCTCAAGGAATCGTCGCAGCGCAACGCGATCCTGGTCGAGGCACTTTCGGCCACGCAGACCGTCAAGGCGTCGCGCGCCGAAGGGCAGTTCCTGCGCAAGTGGGAGAGCTCGATCTTCGCCTCCTCGGAGACGCAGAACAAGATCAAGTGGTATCAGTCGCTGGCGACCCAGCAGACGTCCGTCATCAGCCAGATTTCGACGATCGGCATCATGATCGGTTCGACCTACGCGTTCTCCGAGAACCAGGTGACGATGGGCGCCATCGTGGCGGCGATGATGCTTTCCAACCGCGTGATCGCGCCGGTGGCCATGATCTCAGCGGCGCTGCTGCGCACGCGGTCGGCCATGGAGGCCTATACCGCGCTCGACAGCATCATGAAGCTGCCCGACGAGCGCAAGGTCAAGAAGAGCTTCATTTCGCGTAGCGTGGAATCCGGCAAGATCGAGTTCCGCAAGGTGCGGTTCGCCTATCCGGGCGTCGAGCACTACGTGCTGGACCAGGTGTCGTTCACCATCAATCCGGGCGAGAAGGTCGGCATCATCGGTCGCATCGGGTCGGGCAAGACCACGCTGGGCCGGCTGCTGGTCAATTTCTATCCGGCCAGCGAGGGTGAAATCCTCATCGATGGCGTCTCGATCAAGCAATACCATCCCGCTTCGCTCCGTCGGCAGGTGGGGCTGGTGCTGCAGGATCCCGAGCTTTTCAACGGGTCGGTCAAGGACAACATCCTGCTGTCCAATCCAGAGGCGAGCGAGGAGAAGTTCCTCGAGGTGTCGCGCCGGGCGGGGGTTGAAGAGTTCGTCTCGCGTCATCCCCTCGGCTACGACATGCCGGTGGGCGAACGCGGATTCCTGCTTTCGGGCGGACAGCGCCAGGCGATCGCGCTGGCGCGCACCATGCTGGTCGATCCCAAGATACTGTTCCTGGACGAACCCTCCAGTTCTATGGACCTGGCAACCGAACGCCAGCTCATCGGCGCCCTCAGCCGGTCTCTCGCCAGCGACCATACGGTGCTCATCGCAACGCACCGGTTCAGCCTGCTGCAACTGGTGACGCGCCTGATCGTGGTCGACAACGGCCGTATCGCGGCCGACGGCCCGCGCGATGCGGTGCTCGCCCAGCTCAAGGCCCAGGGTGGCGGGGGAGAGGCTTGATGAACAAGCCAACCGGGTCTTTCGAAGAACTTCTGGCTTCCGTTCCCGAGCAGGACCGGCCGCCGCGCACATGGGTCTACGTGATCCTGCTCGTTTGCGGGTTCCTGGCTGCTGCGCTTACATGGGCGTCGCTGGCGCAGATCGATGAGATCAGCCGCGCGGAGGGCAGGGTCATTCCGTCATCCAAGATGCAGGTTATCCAGAGCGCCGAAGCGGGCGTGGTGACCGAGATTCTGGTGCGTACGGGCGAGCAGGTCAAAAAGGGCCAGCAGCTCATCCAGCTCGACGATACCACCACGGCGTCTTCGGCCGGCGAAGTGGAAGCCAAGGTCAACGCGCTCCAGGCTCAGGTTGCGCGCCTGCGCATCGAATACGAGGGCAAATCGGCAGATGGCTTTGTCTGCCCGCCCGACGTGCTCGCTGCGGCGCCGGCCGTTTGCGACAACGAAGCTGATCTTCTCAAGGCCCGCCAACAGACGCTGGATCAAGGCAAACAGGTGCTGTTGCAACGCGTCGAGCAACGGCAACGCGAGTTGAGCGAAGCGCTGGCCAACCAGTCGCGCCTGACGGATGCCAACCGCCAGGCCTCCGAAAAGCTGGCCCTGGTCGAGCCGATGGCCAAGAAGAACCTTGTCTCGCAGACCGATCTCATCAACGCCCAGCGTGACGTGACGGATACCAAGGGGCAGCTCGAAGCGGTGGTGGAATCCATCGCCCGCCTCAATGCGGCGGTGGCCGAGGCGCAGCTTCAGGTCAAGCAGGCCGACCTGCAATTCCGCCAGGATGCGCTGACAGACCTCACGACCCGTCTCGCCGAGCTTGCGAGCGCACAGCAGACCCTGCGCGGCGCTGCCGACCGGGTGAGCCGCACCGACATTCGCTCGCCTGTCGATGGCATCGTCAACAACATGGCGGTCAACACGATCGGGGCGTTCGTATCGCCCGGCGAGCGGCTGGTCGACATCGTGCCGGTCGAGGATACGTTGCTGGTCGAGGCCAAGCTCAAGCCGTCCGACGTGGCCTTCATCCTTCCGGGACAGCCGGCGAACATCAAGATCACGGCGTACGACTTCTCGATCTTCGGGGGGCTGCGTGGAGAGGTGCAGAACGTCTCGGCCGACAGCATTGTCGATCCCGACACGCGCGAGACCTATTATTTGGTCCTGATCAAAACAGATCAATCCGCGCTCGAGTATAACGGCAAGAAGCTGCCGATCCTGCCGGGTATGGTATCGTCGGTTGAAATTCTCACCGGAAAGAAGACGATCCTCCAGTACCTGATGAAGCCGATCAACAAGGCACGCGACGAGGCCCTACGTGAGCGATAAGGTAGCCGCGCAAACGCGGCTACCCGAAGAAGCCGCATCTGACGAGGAAGGCCTCGATAGCCTCCTGACCCCGGAATTCCGCGTGATCAACACCGGGAACCGGCGGCGCGGCGTTCGGCTGGAACGGCTATTCTGGCAAGTGCTTTCCGATATCGCGCAGGCGCGCGGCATTCGACGCAGCCAGCTGGTGGGCGACATCCTCGATGAGGCCGGGCCCGGAGCCGAAAACACGGCCAGCATCCTGCGCGTCTACGCTACCCGCGAACTCGAGCAGCAGCGCCGGGGACTTGCGGCACGGGGCGAGCCGGGGTTTGTCGTCAGCCTCCTGCAGGCGGCGCCGGTTCCGGCGTTTGCCATCAATCGGCAGAAGCGGCTCCAGCAGGTCAATCCCGAGTTCATCCACCTGCTGCGCGTCGTTTCGGGAAACATGTCGCAGAAGATCTCGGCAGACGTGGTGCACATGTCGCTCGACGTTCCGCTGGACCAGATCTTCCTGCAATTGTCAGAGGGCGCCCCGACGCTGCAGTGCGGGTACACCCTGACCATCGACAACAAGCAGCGCCGTGGGCGAACCAAGGTGGTGGCGGTGCCGCCGGCGCCCAGCAGCGCGCTTGTCGGATACATCATCTCCTAGGGTGCGCGTGACCATGACCAGCCCAGCGATCAAGACGTTCTCGCGCCGGGCCATGTTGCTGGCGCCGGTGCTTCTGGCACTTGCCGCGTGCTCGACGGGCGGCCCGCTGATGAACGCTTCGTCCAGCAAGTCCAAGGCCGTGACGCCGGCGAGCGAAACGGTGGGCACGGGCAAGAACCTGGTTGGCCTCCTGGCTGCCGACGATCCCGCCAATCTTTCGGACGGAGCCTCGGGCAGCGCCTATCTCGCGGCCAGGCTGGCGACGAACGCCCTGGCGGGTGCACCGGTGACGCTGATGGTACGACGCTTCGAATCCCGACCCGCGGCCTTGCAGAAAGTTGCGGGCGAGATGGCGCAGGCCGGTGTGCGCCTGGTGGTGGTTTCGGGCGACGAGAGCGCGGCGCGCGAACTGGCGACGACGCTGGCACCGCGCGGCGTGACCGTCGCCTCGGTGGGGCAGGCGGGAGACGTCGCCAACCGGCTGTTCGGGGCCTATGCGCGCAAGGATGAGACGGCGTTCTCCGCTGCCGAAATGAAGCGGCGCGGGTACGGCACGATCGCCATCGTGAGGACGGGCGATGCGGCGAGTGTTGCCTATGCCAACGGCCTTGCCGAAGCGGCGGCCAAGGTCGGCTTAAAAGTTCAGTTCGTGGATGGCTCTTCGGCGACCAACGCCGCTGCCCAGCTTCAATCCCAGGCTGCGATGGGCTTCGAGCCCAAGGCGCTTGCCTTTGCCACTGGGCCCAGCCGGGCCGTGGAGATCGTGACAGCGTTGAAGTCGGTTCCCGAGCTTGCGGCTGTCCCGGTGGTTGGCAATGGCGGTTGGGCGGTCGGCGCGCCCTCCGGACTGGGGAAGGGCTGGTATCCTTCGCTATCGCGGACCGGCCTCGCCGGGTTCGCGGAGAAGTTCGCTGATGCCTACGGGACGCGGCCGACCATCGAGGCGGCCATCACCTACGACCTCGTGGTGCTCGGCGGCGTGCTGCCGCAGGTGGCCGCAGAGGACCCGTTCGGGCCGACGACAATGACGAATGCGCAAGGCTTTACCGGGGTCACCGGAAGCTTCAAGTTTGATTCCTCGGGCGTGGCACGGCGACCGTTCGCCGTGGTCGAGCTCAAATAGGAAAGCCCCGGTCGCGACCGGGGCTCATCTTGACGCCATGGAGTCCGGCTCATTCGCCGGGAAGGACCTGGGACATGTCGCCCATGGCGAAGCCGGTGCGGCGATCCTTGAAGCCGTGGATGTAGTTCTTGCCGCCAACGAAGGACATGATCGGCACGTAGCTGATGAAGGCGGTATCGCTGGCAACGCTGTTGCTGAGGTTGTCGAGGATATA
>Ga0182793_1002511_pt1 | contig 10490 bp, 9 predicted proteins | sample Passage237A_FD_130498 | JGI IMG/M metagenome (GOLD analysis project Ga0182793, IMG submission 130498) | Cellulose adapted compost microbial communities from Newby Island Compost Facility, Milpitas, CA, USA - Passage2 37A (version 2) (version 2) ...
CCTGTACCCTTTCGAACATTTCAATCCCTGACTCCGATCCCATAAAAACCATTCTTCCTCTTAAGGCCACGAGCAATCCGTTTTTCAGGCGCAGCCCTCTATGATAAACTTTCACACCGTACCGGAATAAGAAAGTTTACCCACGTTACATGCAAATATTTATGAGAAATGCTCTGTTTCTGCTATGCTTATGCATAGCCGCTTTTTCTGCCTTTGCCCAGGAAAAATTATCCGTCAGGAATCTTAGCGTAAGTTTCGGAAATGTCCGCACTATTACCCAGGATAAAGAAGGATTCATATGGTTGGGCGTTGCAGACGGAAGGGTAAACCTGATAAAATATAATGGCAGTAATTTGCTTAGTTATGGATATAATCAGGATGATCCAAAGGCACTTTCTAATAATAATATTAGAAATATATACATAGACAGTTCGGGTTTAATATGGATAGGTACCTATAAAGGACTTGAGGTGTTCAATCCTGTAACGCAGGTTTTTACCCATATAATTCACGATCCTAAAAATCCCAACAGCCTGTTAAATGATTCCATTGTTTGCCTGGTGGGAGATAAGAATGGAGAAATCTGGATGGGCACCACCAGAGGAATATCCCGATATAATCCACATACCGGAAATTTTACCAATTACCTTCCTGATCCGAAACAATCCGGAAGCCTTAGCCACAGATGGGTTTATTCTTTGCTGATAGACCAGAATAATGACGTTTGGGCCGGAACTTTTGGCGGGCTGAATTTTTTCGACAGGAAAGAAGAAAAATTTATTTCCTATCGTTCCTCTGATGGGATAGGATTAACCTCTGATACCATTACAGCACTTTCAGTAGATGAAAAAGGTAATATATGGTTAGGGGGGCTTAGAAATGCTCTCCATATGTATGATCGGAAGAGTCAAAGATTTACCTATTTCCCACCGGCGATGTCGGGTAATAAAATTGCCCCTCCACCGGATTATCAATTTGGCGTAAGTTATATCAACTTTATTTTCAATGACAGCAAAAATAGAATTTGGATAGGGACGAACTACGGCGGGGTAAGTATGTATGACCCCAAGACAAAGAAATTGTCATTTTTCAAATCAACCATAATCGAAAATCAGCAGGTCCTCGTTCTCCGCGATCAATTTGGAAGCTTTAATGAATACTTCATTCATACCATGTATGAAACGGATGATGGTACGCTATTTTTCGGAGCTTCGGGAGGTACCATTTACCTGTATCCTCCGGAAAAAGAAAAATTTCCCTACAAAGTGCTCAATACCATTGCGGTCAATACATTTTGTGAAGACGAAAAAGGAGGATTGTGGATTGGTTTGCAGGAGGGGCTATTGTATCAAAGTCCGGATGGAAAAGAAAAAATGTATAAACACCATCCTAAAAATCCAAACAGCCTCAGTAATGATATTGTAAATAGTATCCGAAGAGATAGGGAAGGGAATTTATGGATTGGAACAGGTTATGGCGTGGACAGGTTGAATCCCAATATCGGAGAGTTTAAACATTATGTATTAAATCCTCCTAGCGATACCACTACCAGAAGATTTTCAAATGTGATTTCCATAATGCATATTGATGAGGATGATATATTATGGGCGGCCTCAGAGTACGGATTGGGGAGGATTGATACAAAATCAGGAGCGTTAAAGGTATTTTACCGTGAACCTGGCGATAGCAATAGTCTTGCTAATAATGATGTATATACCGTCACCGGCAAAGGGGATACCTTATGGGTAGGTACCTACAGGGGGTTGGATCTTTATCATAAGAAAAACGATACGTGGAAACATTACCTGGAGGAATATTCTATACATGCATTATACATTGATTCCAGGGGCGTGTTATGGGTAGGTACTAATATGGGAGTTTTCAGATATGATCCTGCTGCAGACGTTTTTAAAATATATAAAGATGAAAATACCGGAATCTCCATTGAATTAGCGCTTGGCATTTTGGAAGATGATGATGGTTATGTATGGATTTCCGGGCTTAATAATATTTATAGAATTTCTCCTGATTTAGAAGAAATAAGGGTATTAGGTGCGGCCAACGGGGTAAAATTAAACGGCCTGTTTCTGGCTGATAATTACAGATTGAAAGATGGAAGGCTGATAATGGGTGACGAAAGCGGATACTATCTCTTTCATCCACGTGATTATTCCTTCAACACCCCGCCTCCGCGTTTTTATCTGGCAGATTTAAAAGTAGGAGAGGAAAATCTTTCGGATAATCAATCGTATGCTCGCAATGAATTTGCCGGTTTAAGTGATGAAGTACGTCTGAAGAGCGCTCAGAATTCATTTTCATTTGAATTCAGGCCCATTCATTTTATTCCGGGAGAAACCATCAGCTTCCGGTATTGGCTGGAGAATTATAGCCATGAATGGCAGGATATAGGTACAAATAATAAAGCCTATTTTCTTAACCTTTCTCCGGGTGAATATCTGCTGAAGGTGAGGGCAGTAAGCAGTACGGGTGCCTGGTCGGAAAAAATGCTGAAAGTGATTATTGAAAGCCCATGGTGGCAAACCTGGTGGGGAATTTTATTACTTACACTGGCTGCCCTGCTGATTATTTCACTAATTACCTATATCCGTTCCAGGCAATTGAGAAGGCAAAACAAATTGCTGGAGGATAAAGTGAATTATCGTACACAGCAACTTAAAACTTCCCTGGAAAACCTTAAAGCTGCACAGGCCCAACTGATACAGTCCGAAAAGATGGCTTCTCTGGGTGAGCTTACTGCAGGTATTGCACATGAAATTCAAAACCCGCTCAATTTCATCAACAACTTTTCCGACCTGAATATTGAGTTGTTGCAGGAAATGCAGGAAGAAATAGATAAAGGTAACCTGCAGGAAGTGAAAGAAATTGCTCAAAACATTCAGTCGAATGAAGAGAAAATCCATCATCATGGAAAACGAGCAGACGGTATCGTGAAAAGCATGTTGCAGCACAGCCGTATTAATGTAAATGCAAAGAAAGAACCTACTGATGTAAATAAACTTGCCGATGAATATTTCAGGCTGGCTTACCATGGTTTGAGGGCAAAAGACAAATCTTTCAATGCCACCATGCATGCTGATTTTGAAGAAAACCTGCCGCTTATAGATGCCATTCCTCAGGATATCGGAAGAGTGATTTTGAATATAGTCACCAATGCCTTTCATGCAGTAAGGGAAAAAGCCAAAGCGCAGGGACAGGATTATAAACCTGCCGTAACGCTGAAAACAAAGAGGGCAGGAGATAAAATAGCGATCATTGTGAGTGATAACGGTATGGGCATACCGGAAAACATCCGCGAGAAAATCTTTCAACCATTCTTTACCACAAAACCTGCAGGACAGGGAACAGGGCTGGGTTTAAGCCTGAGTTATGAAATAGTTACCAATGCGCACGGAGGAGAATTGAAAATGGATAGTGTGGAAGGAGAAGGAACAACATTCACCATTGTATTACCCATAAACAGCCAAGCACATGAAAATTCTGGTAGTTGATGATGAACAGGATGTAAAAGAATTATTTGAACAGCGGTTCAGAAAGGAAATACGCGACAATGAAATGCAGTTTGCCTTTGCTTTTTCAGGAGAGGAAGCATTGCAATACCTCAACAGATGCCTGCATGAAGCAGTGTTAATTTTATCCGACATCAACATGCCCGGCATGAGCGGATTAAAGCTATTGCAGGAAATAAGGAAAAGGTATTTGCAGCCACCTCCTGTAGTAATGATGATAACTGCTTATGCCGATGCCGATAATTACCGGCAGGCTATGCAGCTGGGAGCCAATGATTTCTTAACCAAACCCATAGATTTTGCTGAATTGAAGAACAAATTAAAATCATCCCTATCATGATCAAGATTCTGGTTGCTGATGATGAAGCCGATCTGGAAATACTAATCAGGCAAAAGTTCCGGAAACAAATTCGTGAACAGCGGTATGAATTTGTTTTTGCCAGAAACGGTGTGGAAGCTCTTGAAAAAATTAAGGAACATCCCGATACTGCCATTGTGCTGAGCGATATCAATATGCCTGAAATGGACGGATTAACATTGTTGGGAAGGCTGAATGAAAAACATCCCTTAACCAAAACCGTTATTGTATCGGCCTACGGAGATATGGAGAATATCCGTACTGCCATGAACAAGGGCGCTTTCGATTTTGTTACCAAGCCCATCAATTTTGAAGACCTTGAGCTGACCATGGAAAAGACCATCCAATACGTGCAACAGCTTAAGGATACCATCAGGGCCATAAAGGAAAATAACATCCTGAAAATGTATGTCGATTCGAGTGTGTTGAATTTCATGTGCACAGGAGAATACGAAGCATCCTTAACTTCCAATGAAATGGTAGAAGCCACCGTTGCCTTTATTGACATCTGCAGCTTTACCACCATCAGTGAAAAACAAGCCCCCGATACGGTAGTACAATTGCTCAATAAGTATTTCGACCTGATATCAAAGGAAATAATTGCACAGAAAGGAGTGATAGATAAATTTATCGGCGACTGTGTGATGGCAGTATTCAGGGGCGATTATCATCTTGACCGGGCAGTGGATGCCTGTCTGGCTATCAGAGATAAGATTACGGCGCTTCCGGCAGAACATGGTTTTTCTCCGAGCGTATCTATCGGCATCAACAGTGGCGAAATGGTTTCTGGAAATATCGGTTCCGTTACCCTTAAGCGTTTGGATTATACTGTAATTGGAGATGCTGTAAATACTGCACAAAGGTTGCAATCGGTAGCGGGGCAGGGGAAGATTGTAATCACCGAAGCCTGTTATGAAAAAATCAAGCAATCTTTCAGTTGTGCCTTAATAGGCAAGCAGGCGTTAAAAAACAAATCTTCAGAACTGGTCCTGTACGAAGTACTGGCGTAATAACCATGAACTATGCAATTTGAAAAGTTAAAGGGATTTATCATTGAAAAACTGGAAATAGGAGTTCCCAATTATATAACCTATCATACGGCTGAACATACCTTGAATGTGATAGAAGCGGCAGAAAAACTGGCTGCTTCTGAAAATGTAAAGGGAGAGGATCTGACGCTTTTAAAAACCGCAGCTTTGTTACACGATACAGGATTCCTGCAGGATCATATTGGGCATGAAGCAATTTCGTGCAAACTTGCCAGAAAATATCTTCCGGAGTATGGCTATAATGAAGAACAGGTTGAAAAAATATGCAGGATGATTATGGCCACCCGGCAGCCGCAACAACCGGCAGACCTTTGTGCGGAGATATTATGCGATGCCGATTTGTATTATCTGGGTACAAACACTTATCAGAAGTATGCCGAAAAGCTTTTTCAGGAATATAAGAGAACCGGACAGGTAAATACTGAAAGTGAATGGCTGATAAAACAGTTTGAATTCTTGCGTAACCACCGGTATTTTACACGTTCGGCACGCGAAACCCTGGAGGAACAAAAGCATAAAACCCTTGCCCAGCTTGAGCATAAGATTCATTCTTCAAAGAAATTCAGGGATACTCCTTTGCAATATGTAAAAGATGTTTTACAGGCTGTACTTGGAGTTTTATTTGCCGGTGTAGCTTTAAAACTCTTTCTTGTACCCAATCATTTTTTTGATGGCGGAATTACGGGTATTTCCCTTTTAGTGCATGAAATCTATCATTATCATCTGGGGTTATTATTATTGTTGTTTAACCTTCCGTTGATACTGTTGAGTTATTTCATGGTAGGAAAAAGGTTTGCCCTGCGCACATTGATATGCGTGATATTATTGGGCATTTCATTGTTAATTATTCCCAATTATCCGGTTACCGCCGACAAATTATTGATCTCCATTTTCGGGGGAGCCTTTCTGGGAACTGGAATTGGATTTATCATGCGTATAGGAGCAGCACTGGACGGGATTGAGGTTTTGGCTTTATATGCAATTAGGAAAACTTCATTTACTATAACCGAAATTATACTTGCCATTAACATTGTCATTTTTTCCATAGCAGCTTTCAACTTTGGTATTGAAACAGCACTGTATTCCATTCTCACTTATTTTACCGCCACCCGTTGTATAGATTATGTGGTGGAGGGATTGCAGGCTTATACCGGAGTTACCATTGTTTCAGGAAAGAGTGAGGTGATCAAATACCAACTGGTAAACAAGTTAGGCCGGGGAATTACCGTTTACAAAGGAGAGCGTGGTTTCCTTCCCGGGAAATACGATATCAGCAACGATTGCGATATCATCTTCACCATCATTACCCGCCTCGAATTCCGCAGGTTAAAGAACCTGGTATATGAAATAGACCCGAAGGCGTTTATTTTCAGTCAGGAGATAAAAGAAGCTGCAGGAGGGATTATTAAAAGAAGAGCGCATTAATGAATGAGGAACAGGGAATTAGGAATCAAATCGTATGTCGTCCTTCCCTGCATTCAGGAGGACAATGAAAAAACAGGAATAACAATTAGAAAATCAACATAAATCTTATGTTGTATATCGTATGTTGTATATCGCATGTTGAAAATCGTATGTCGTAAATCGTAAATCAAAAAGCCCCTCTTCTTTCGAAGTGGGGCTTTTTGATTGCGGACCGGACGGGACTCGAACCCGCGACCTCCGCCGTGACAGGGCGGCATTCTAACCAACTGAACTACCGATCCGGGTATTTATAAGTGATTAAAAATCAAGACTTATAAACCTGTTTCCCTCAATTGGGATTGCAAAGATAAAGGATTTTCAATTTTATTTTCAAAACTTTTATAAAAACTTTTTATCCGGAATTTTTTCGATGTCGTTTCCCGGATGTCTTGTAATAAAAAACGGCCACCCTTTCGGGCAACCGCATGATCCTTATATAATCAATCAAAAAATTGAGCGCTGTAATCCCCAATGGAGGCAGAAATTTGTTTTAAAAACGGCTGCCTCTTAACAGGCAGCCGTTTATCCTCATCTACTCAACTAATGCCTGCCTTTATCAAATCCGGGCTTAGGGTATAATAAGGGTTACAGTTTCTTTTACTGATTTAACCAGGTAAATACCTTTTGGCAATGCAGATAGGTCAATGATGTTATGTCCGGCTTTTACCTGAACGGATTTGACCAGGGTTCCGTTGTTGTCAAAAATCTTCAGTATTTCTGCATTGGGATGGTCGATATTCAACACTCCTCCGGCAACAGGGTTGGGATAGATGCGGAAGCCGGTGGTGCTGCCAAGGATTAGGGATACGGTTTTGCCGATATACTGACTTCCATCCTTATCCTGTTCGATAATGCGGTAATAGTTTATGCCGTTGGCAGGTTGGGCATGCAGGAATTGATATTGGGAAGGTGAAAGGAAATTTCCGGAAGGCACCAGCGAGCCGATGGTATTCCATTCTTTTCCGTCGGTACTGTGCTGAACATGATACATCCCTTCATTTTCCTCTGTATAGGCTGTCCATTTTACCAATGCGGCAGCGCCGGAACGGTTAACGCTAACCACACCCCAGGTAAGCGGCAACACAGTGTTATCTTCTACGATGATAAACGGAGAGAAAGCATCCATATAGCCCGATAAGGTCAGTTTGTTTTCACCTCTTGTAATGTTGTCGCGGTATATTTCCCATTTAGGCCCACCGGCGGCAAGTGCATTATAGTGCATTACTATGGGGTTGGTAAGCGAACCAACAATATCCGATGCTTGCCAGTTAAATTGCAAGGTGATTCCGGATCCTGCGTTGGGATTGGTTTTACTGATGTGCCAGGTACGGTAAACTCCGGTAATGGACATAGAGACCCCGTTGTCGCCATTGGAAAGCACTCACTTTCTGGCTCTTACCTTGAATATATCATCAGCACCCGAACGATTGGTAATGGTTAAAGGCGAATATCCGCTTTGTCCAACCGGGAAAGTGAAACTTTCTCCGGCTTTAATGGTGGTAATAACATTACCAGTTCCATCGGTACGGATAAAATTTTCATTCCTTGGAGTAAGAATCCTGTCAACGGTTAAATCATAATCACCAATAATCAAACGGGTGGTACCTGTTTCATTACCAAATATCAGATAAGATGCATAGAAGTTTTTGGGCAGAACGGGATTGTATTTTGCATCTCCTGCAATGTAAATAGGATCGCCATCTGACGGAACTCCAAAAGGAGTCCAGTTGGTACCGTTATTCCAGGTGGTGCTGATAGCGCCATTCCATTTCTTACAGTTTTCGGAATATAAATTTCCTTCCCAGGTAAAGGTAGGTTCACCGTCATTGATATCTGATTGAATCTTCCAGTAGTCGTTGGTTCCATTTGCGGTTTCGCATAAGAAATCCTATCCTTCATTCAGATAGGTTTTATATTCATCCAGTTCTGTAGAAATGATTTTTTTTGAACCTGTGCCCTGGTTATTGCCCAGTGCGGTTAAATTGGAATAGATGTTTCTGTATTGGGCAACACCGGCATCTGCACTGATGGCGCCTCTGGTTCTCAGATCAAAGCTGTTATTAAAATTTACTGTTCCTGTGGAGTAACAATATTCAACATATGCCGTTCCGGCACCCTTTCTTCCCACAATTCCTCCGGAATAGTCTGTAGCATAGGTTTTGGTACTGCTGGCATAACAATGGCTTACCACTGCACCGTTCATCATCATTCCCACAATGCCTCCTGCAGCATTATTCTAGGCGGTAAACTATCCCGCAGGATAACTCAGGAAAATATTTCCGCCATCCAGTACACCTGCAATTCCTCCCACATAGTTACGTCCTGTACTGTACGTCCATACATAACATTGCTGAATGGAACCTGTAGTGCTTCCTACCAGTCCGCCAACATAATCTCCGGTAGTATTTACAGTAGATTCGTATACATGACAATTGAAAATACTTGCTCCGGTTTTGCCTGCAAGCACACCTGCAAATGCATCGGTAACCGAAGTATTATTGATGGCTGCTTTATAAAATTTCAGGTTTTGTACCGAACCTGATTCCAGGTAACCGAAAAGTCCGGACATGGGTTGATCGCTGTTAATGGTCAGGTTGTTGATATAAAAACCTTGACCATCGTAATTCACTACAGCCGGGTGGGCAGCGCTTCCTGTAGAAGTAAAGGCTGCATCTTTAGCATCAATATCATTCATTTGAATGAAATACTTTCTTTCACCCCACAATGAGGTTTGGGTGGAGAACCATACCAGGTCGTTAATACTGGTTACACGGTAAGGGTCGGAAACAGTTCCGGTTACCGCAGGTTGCGCATACACTGATCCCAGTGCTGCTGTAAGGAGCACCAGTAAAGCTGTGAGTTTAAAATGTTTCATGAGTATTTGGATTGATTAATAGGATGCTGATATAAAAGAGAGTGGAACTTTTAAAATTTCCCGGTATTCTTGTGAAAGAATGATCAGGTTACACCGGCGTAGATATTAAAGTGCAGGAAACGCAAGTTTTAATAAGGGTTTCGGCAAAAGTCCCGGATATGTTGTAGGAAGTAAACATGTTACATAGGCCGGTTTTTCGCCGCAAAGTTCCGCTTATTTTATTTGGGCAAGGGTTTGGTGAGAAAGTATTTGGAGAAAATAAAGGGAAATGTTTATGGAATAGCTAAAGCAATCTACGACATGCGACGTTTTGCATATTGGCGTTCGGGCGGGCATTTTGCCACTACCTTTCAATCGAAGCCGATAGCTCAAATTTAGTAAAAAACTTTCAACCGAAGTCGTTTACCCCGCCTGACGCCAATATGTTTGTTGCCTGCTGTATTTCTTGTCGTCCATTCTATACTTTATGTAAAGGATATTTGTCTATTTGAAATGTTTGTTTTACTTTTGTCAGAAATTATAATGTTATGAAACAAAAATTGTTATTGCCGAATAGGTTCAAAAGAGTAGGATGGTTTATTCTTATTCCTGCCGCCGTACTGGGGATTGTAGTAGTTGTGCTGGATTACGGTACAATTAAAATTAATTCAACTGTCTTTGCTATTTATGCAGATGAAATCTTGGGAAAAACTCATTATTTCAGTTTCGTTAAAACTGACATTGTCAACACCTTAGTAGGTGCATTCTTCATTATCGGAAGTTTGCTGGTTGGCTTTTCAAAAGAAAAAAATGAGGATGAGTATATTTCTAATCTTCGTTTGAACTCTTTATTATGGGCAGTTTTAGTCAATTATCTTATTCTTTTGTTTACGTTTTTATTTATTTATGGACTTGGGTTTTTTAATATTATGGTTTACAATATGTTTACCGTTTTAGTAATATTTATTGCTAAGTTCAATTATTCATTATGTCGCAATTCTAAATTTGTGTCAAATGAGGAATAGTATAAAAGTTGAGAGAGCAATTAAGAATATAACACAGAAAGAACTTGCGGATGTTATTTCTGTTAGCCGTCAAACCATAAATGCGATAGAGACAGGAAAGTATGTTCCTTCAACTGTCTTAGCCTTAAAAATTGCAAGGTTTTTCGGAAAAACGGTAGATGATATTTTTGCGCTTGAAGATGATGACTGAGTTTGGGCAATATAGCAGGCAAC
>Ga0182793_1002513_pt1 | contig 10487 bp, 10 predicted proteins | sample Passage237A_FD_130498 | JGI IMG/M metagenome (GOLD analysis project Ga0182793, IMG submission 130498) | Cellulose adapted compost microbial communities from Newby Island Compost Facility, Milpitas, CA, USA - Passage2 37A (version 2) (version 2) ...
ACCTATCAGAGCTGGCTGCATCACTACAATCACCACAGACCCCACACCGGCATCAAGAGCAAGACGCCGATCGACCGCCTACGCGTTCACAACCTGCCCGTGAAGAACAACTAGCGCACCTTCACCGCGAGCAGGGCGACGAGTCCGAGGGCCAGCACCAGGATCAGCCCGCCCATGCCGGCGCGGTCGGCGCCGAAGACGGTGATGAAGAGGGAGAACAGCACCGGCGCGAGGTACGACACGGCGCGGCCGGTGGTGGTGTAGAGGCCGAAGGCCATCCCCTCCTTGCCCTCGGCCGACATGCGCAGCATCAGGGTGCGGGCGGCCGACAGGATCGGCCCGATGAACAGGCACAACAGCAGACCGCAGACCCAGAACACCAGTGGCCCGGACAGCGCCATCAGCGTGGCGGCGACGGCGATCATCGCGCTCAGCGACACCACGATGACGGGTTTGCCGCCGAAGCGGTCGTCGAGTCGACCACCGATGAGTGCGCCGATCGCGGCGATGACGCTGGCGCTGACGCCGAACAGCAGCACGTCGGCGCTCGACACGTCGTACACCCGCACACCGAGCACCGCGCCGAACGCGAAGATGCCCGTCAGGCCGTCGCGGAAGATCGCGCTGGCGATCAGGTAGTAGACCACGTTGTGGTCGCGCCGCCACTCGGAGCGCAGCTCGGTCCACAGCTTGCGGTAGCCGGCGAAGAACCCGCCGCCGTGCGCCGCGGCGTCGGTCCGATCGCCGCTGGGCACCGCGATCAGCACCGGCAGCGCGCACAGGCCGAACCAGATTGCGGTGAAAAACATCGCGGCGCGGACGTTCTGGCCGTCGGCGACGGGCAGATTCAGCAGCCCGCTGGTGTCGCCGTCGGGTGAGACGAAGCCGAAGTACACCACCAGCAGCAGCACCACGCTGCCGAAATAGCCGAGCCCGTAGCCCAATCCGGACACCTGCCCGGAGTTCTGCGCGGTGGAGAACTGGCGCAACATCGCGTTGTAGGGCACCGTCGCCAGGTCGGTGCACGCCGACGTGCACGCCACCAACAACAGGCCCAACGCCAGGTAGTGATAGTCGTCGCGCACGGTGCTCATCGCGGCCACCAGCGCCACCGCCGCGGCGCTGAGCAGGGCCAGTACCCGGCGCCGCCGCCACGGCGCGTCGACCCAGACGCCGGTCACCGGGGCGAGCAGCGCGACGACGAGCCCGGCGCCGCCGAGCGCCCAGCCCAGCCAGCCGGTCGCGCTGGTGGCGCTCGGCAGGTCGTCGCCCACGGTACTGGTGAGATAGACCGTGAACACGAACGTGACCACCACCGCGTTCAGCCCGGTGGCGCCGAAGTCCCAGAACGCCCACGACAGCACCTGTGACCGCCGCGCGGCCGTCGCGGGCGGCCGCGTCTGGCTCATGGCTGCTCACGATATAGTCCCGCGCATGCCCGTACCCGCACCTAGCCCGGATGCCCGTGCCGTCGTCACCGGCGCGTCGCAGAACATCGGCGAGGCGTTGGCGCTGGAACTGGCCGCGCGTGGGCACCACCTGATCGTCACGGCCCGCCGCGAGGAGGTGCTGCGCGCGCTGGCGGACCGGATCACCGAGCAGTACGGCGTGACGGTCGAGGTCCGGCCGGTCGACCTCGCCGACCCCGCGGCCCGCGAGAAGTTCTGCGAGGAGCTGGCGACGCGCAACATCTCGATCCTGTGCGCCAACGCGGGCACGGCGACGTTCGGTCCGCTGGCGTCGCTCGACCCGCAGGGTGAGAAGGCGCAGGTGCAGCTGAACGTGCTCGGCGTGCACGACCTGGTGCTGGCGGTGCTGCCCGGGATGGTCGAGCGGCGGGCCGGCGGCATCCTGATTTCCGGTTCGGCCGCGGGCAATTCACCGATCCCGAACAACGCCACCTACGCGGCGTCGAAGGCGTTCGTGAACACGTTCAGCGAGTCGCTGCGCGGCGAGCTGAAGAAGGTCGGCGTGCACGTGACGCTGCTGGCGCCCGGGCCGGTGCGCGAGACGCTGCCCGCCGAAGAGGAGCAGTCGCTGGTGGAGAGGCTGATCCCGGACTTCCTGTGGATCTCCACCCAGTACACCGCGAAGATCTCGCTGGACGGGTTGGAGCACAACAAGATGCGCGTCGTTCCCGGTGTGACGTCGAAGGCGATGTCGGTGGCCGCGGGCTACACGCCGCGCGCGATCGTCACGCCGATCGTCGGGGCGGTGTACAAGAAGCTCGGCGGCGGCTAGTCCGATTGGGACTGCGCACAGATCGCGAATCGCCGCAGAATCTCGCGCAGACACCGCGTCACGCAGGCCCAGTTCGGCGACGGCGCGGGTGCACCGATCGCGCCTGGCCAGCAGGGAGTACGGCAACTGCAGCCCACGCTGGCGTTCTTCGCGTGCCGGATGCTGAGCGCGTCGAGTCGTGAAATCGGCGATCTTCCAACCTTTTCCAGTTCGCCGAGGCCGCCGAACCGCGCCCGATCGTCAGCGGCGCCGGCTGCGACGCCTGCCGGTGCCGAAGATGCTGCGGGTGATCTCGCGGCCGATGACGGTGCCCGCCGAGCGCAACGCGCTCTTGAACGCGGGGCTGTCGACCACCTTCTCCAGCATCGACGGCTCGGCGGCGCCGCGGACCGTCACCTCGCCGGAGGCGGTGGCGCCGCCCAGGTCGACCGGGGGCGGCAGGTCGGGGGCCGTCTCGGCGGGCGGCTGCGGGTTGAGCTTGGCGGCGAGCCGCTCGTAGGCGGACTCGGGGTCGATGGTCTGCCCGTATTCGGCCTGCAGCGGCGACGCCTGGGCGGCGGCCTTGATGGCGTCCGGCCCGATGGTGTCCATCAGCGAGCGCGGCGCACGCATCCGGGTCCACGCGACCGGGGTGGGTGCGCCCTTCTCCGAGAGCACGGTGACGATCGCCTCGCCGATGCCCAGCGACGTCAGCGCCGACTCCAGGTCGTACACCGTGGTTTTCGGGTAGGTGCGCACCGTCTTGGCGAGCGCCTTCTGGTCGTCGGGGGTGAACGCGCGCAGCGCGTGCTGGATGCGCGCCCCCAGCTGGGACAGCACGTCGTTGGGCACGTCCGTGGGCAGCTGGGTGCAGAAGAACACGCCCACGCCCTTGGAGCGGATCAGCTTGACGGTCTGCTCGACCTGCTCGAGGAACGCCTTCGAGGCGTCGGTGAACAGCAGGTGCGCCTCGTCGAAGAAGAACACCAGCTTCGGCTTGTCGACGTCGCCGACCTCCGGCAGCGAGGTGAACAGGTCGGCCAGCACCCACATCAGGAAGGTGGAGAACATCACCGGTCGGGTGGCCTGCTCGCCGACCTCGAGCAGTGTGATCACGCCGCGGCCCTGGTCGTCGACCCGCATCAGGTCCTCGGGTTCGAGTTCGGGCTCGCCGAAGAAGGTGTCGCCGCCGTCGGCCTCGAGGTTGACCAGGGCGCGCAGGATCACCCCCGCGGTGGTCGTCGACACCGCGCCGAGGGCCTTGAGTTCGGGCTTGCCCTCGTCGCTGGTGAGGTACTGGATGACCGAACGCAGGTCCTTCAGGTCCACCAGCGGCAGACCCTTCTGGTCGGCCCAGTGGAAGATCAAGCCCAGCGTGGATTCCTGGGTCTGGTTGAGCCCCAGCACCTTCGACAGCAGGATCGGGCCGAAGCTGGACACGGTGGCCCGTACCGGGACGCCGATGCCCTTGGTGCCCAGCGACAGGAACTCCACCGGGAACGCGGTGGGCGTCCAATCGTCGCCGGTGTCGGTGGCGCGCTGGGCGGTCTTGTCGTTGGCCTCGCCGGGACGCGACAGCCCGGACAGGTCGCCCTTGACGTCGGCCATCAGGCACGGCACGCCGGCGGCCGACAACTGTTCGGCGAGCACCTGCAGCGACTTGGTCTTGCCGGTGCCGGTGGCGCCCGCGATGAGGCCGTGCCGGTTGACGGTGGCCAGCGGGATTCGTACCTGCGCGCTCGGGTCGGCTACGCCGTCGACGACGACGGAGCCCAACTCTAGGGCCTGACCCTCGACGGCGTAGCCGGCGGCGATCTGCTGAGCTGGAGTGGCTGTCGACTCGGAGGACATAGTCGAAAACAGTACTGTGAGCGTCGTGCGTGACGAACTGGTGTGGATCGACTGCGAGATGACGGGCCTCGACCTGCGGTCCGACAAGCTGATCGAGATCGCGGTGCTGGTCACCGACGCCGAACTGAACATCCTCGGCGACGGCATCGACGTGGTCATCCACGCCGAGGAAGAGGCCCTGTCGTCGATGGTCGACGTGGTCAAGGACATGCACACCCGCTCGGGGCTGATCGAAGAGGTCCGGGCGTCGACGATCGACCTGGCCACCGCCGAGGAGACGGTGCTCGACTACATCCGCACCCACGTCAAGCAGGCCAAGACGGCGCCGCTGGCCGGCAACTCGATCGCCACCGACCGCGGCTTCATCGCCCGTGACATGCCCAAACTGGACGACTACCTGCACTACCGCATGATCGACGTCAGCTCGATCAAGGAGCTGTGCCGCCGCTGGTATCCCCGCATCTACTTCGGCCAGCCGGAGAAGGGCCTGGCGCACCGCGCGCTGGCCGACATCCACGAGTCGATCCGCGAGCTGAAGTACTACCGGCGCACCGCGTTCGTTCCGCCGCCGGGGCCGTCGACCAGCGATATTGCCGCCATCGCCGAGGAGCTGGGAACGAACGGCGCCGCCTCTGACGTTATCGATTCGGCCGCAGAGCACCCGAGCGGCTAATATCGACAGGCCGCGCCCGGACCGGGTGGGCGGCGATGGTGGCTGTAGTTCAGTTGGTAGAGCACCAGGTTGTGATCCTGGCTGTCGCGGGTTCGAGTCCCGTCAGCCACCCCGACAAGGGTCGGAGGGTTAACGCCCTCCGACCCTTTTCTATTCGCGAGATTGCCACCTCGCAGCCGTCTACTCGCACTTCGCCTGCTGGAATGCCATTTCGCGAGCGGACAGCGCCACGCCGGAGGCGCCGGCGTCAGACGTTGGCGTTGCCGGCCTTCCACTGCTCCCACGGGATGTTCCAGTCGCCGAGGCCGTCGGTGCCCGGCAGCGGCGAACCGACCGTGTTGAGCACCTCGACGATGTCGCCGCGCTTCGCGTTCTCGTAGAACCACTGCCCGTTACTGGTGCTGACGTTGATGCAGCCGTGGCTGACGTTGCTGTAGCCCTGGCTGCCCACCGACCACGGGGCCGCGTGCACGAAGATGCCGCTGTAGGAGATCTGCGTGGCGAAGTCCACCTCGGTGCGGTAGCCGTCCGGCGAGTTGACGGGCACGCCGTAGGTCGACGAGTCCATCACCAGATGGCTGAACTTGTCGCCGACGATGTAGATGCCGTTGTTGGTGGGCGTGCTGTTCTTGCCCATCGACACCGGCATGGTCTTGATGACCTCGCCGTTGCGCTTGACCGTCATCGTCTTGGTGTTGTCATCGACGGTCGCGATCACCTCGTCACCGATGGTGAAGTGCGTGGAGGTGTTCTCCTGGCCGAACAGACCGTCGCCGAGATCGACGCCGTACGTGTTGACCTGCACCTCCACCCGGGTGCCCGGCTTCCAGTACTTCGCGGGGCGCCAGCGCACCTCGCGATTGTTGAGCCAGTAGAACGCGCCTTCCCCCGGCGGGTCGGTTTTGCCCGTGATCGCCCGCTGCGCGGGGAGCCGGTTCGGGATGTTCTCGTCGAAGCGCACCGCCACCGGCTGGCCGACGCCGACGACCTCGCCCTCGCTGGGGATCACGTAGGGCATCGTCAGGTTCTCTGGCGAATGCGTCTCGAACGTCATCTGCCGGCTGGTCGATCCGCCCAGCCCACGCGCCTCGGCGGTCAGCGTGTACTGCTTGTTGTAGCCCAGCGGCTCGTCGGTGGACCAGGTCAACCCGTCGGGGCTGAGCTTGCCGGCCACCGTCTCGCCGTACTCGTTGACCATTGTCACCGCGCCTAGCACGCCGGCTTCGGCGGTCACCGTCACCGGCGACTCCACGCTGACCCCGACCGCACCGTCGGTGACCGACGCGGTGAGCTTGGGAATCAGCAGGTCATGGAACGGGGTGCCCTTGTCGGTGATCACCTGGGGCGCCTGCGGTGCGGGCTCGCTGGTGCATCCGCTCATCCCGAGCACGATGGCGGGCACCAACGCCAGCGCCGCCAACCAGCCACGACGTCGACGCGGACGGGCCATCGAACTGACCTGCCACATTACGGCTCCACCTCACCAACGGACTCACGCTCAGGGAAAACACGGACGATTTGCGCCCTAGTCTAAGGGCAGTTCGCGGGCACCGTGCGCCCGCGGCGTGGGCGGCCCGGAGCCCCACATCGGGGAATGGATTTCACCCTCCGCGCGGTTGCCTGTTATTGTCGCACACGCAGCGCCGTTAGCTCAGTTGGTAGAGCAGCTGACTCTTAATCAGCGGGTCCGGGGTTCGAAACCCTGACGGCGCACTCAGTGCGGAAAATCTCCCCGAGCGTCAATCACCGGGCGCTCGGCCATGTCCGAGGATTGACGGACACGTTAAATTCATTTGGTCGAGCGGCGTGACCTGCCAAAAGTGTGCTGAAACTCACCGTTAACACTCCACTGTGCTTCAGGCCAGCGTCTGACGTTTGTTGCGGAAGCAGCACAGTTCCCAAATTTTCCCGGTTGTAAGCTGCAAAAAAGCGGCCAACGGTGCTAGGGTTCCGTTAGCTGAGAACGAGCGCGCCGGAACGGCGTGCACACCGGCCGATACGAGATGGGGACTTAGCTGATGTCGCTGATTGGCGCATCGTTGACGACCGGCACCCTCACCGCGCCCGTCGACGATGACACGGCTGCGCAGGCACCGATCGCGGTCTACAGCTGCAGCCGGATCGGCCGCGTCGCCAACCCGCCCACGTTCTCGCTGGCCGACTGGTTCCGCTCTGCGCGTCGGCGCTGACTTCCCCGCCTAACGGTCGCTAGCGCCGCTTGATGCGGCGCACGACCAGCACGATCGCGAACACCCCGACGCCGGCCAACGACACCGCCACGGCCGGTTTCTTGACGAACCGCACCGCGCCGGCCTTGAGATCGTCGGCCAGCCTGCTGGGGTTGGCCCGTTCGGCCAGCGCGTCCACCGTCGCCGCGAGCTGGTCACGCGCCGCATCGATGTCCCGCTTGATGGTGTCGGGATCGCGGTCCACCACGTGCGCCTCCATCGGTCTGTAACGTCCCTGCTCTGCCGCCGGGTTTCCTGCCGAACTACCCTAGATCAGCTCCTACCCATCGCAGCGCACCGGTCTATGAGAAGGGATGCCCCGCGTGCCACAGACACCGCGACTCGAACCGGGCGACAAGGCCCCCGCGTTCAGCCTGCCCGATGCCGACGGCAAGACCGTGAAACTGTCCGACTACAAGGGCCGCAAGGTCATCGTGTACTTCTACCCGGCCGCGATGACCCCGGGCTGCACCAAACAGGCCTGCGATTTCCGCGACAGCCTCACCGAGCTCAACGGGGCGGGCATCGACGTCGTCGGCATCTCCCCCGACAAGCCCGAGAAGCTGGCCAAGTTCCGCGACCGGGACAAGCTGACCTTCCCGCTGCTGTCGGACCCCGACAAGAAGGTGCTCACCGCGTGGGGCGCGTACGGCGAGAAGACGATGTACGGCAAGAAGGTCCAGGGGGTCATCCGGTCGACGTTCGTCGTCGACGAGAAGGGCAAGATCGAGGTCGCCCAGTACAACGTGCGCGCGACCGGCCACGTCGCCAAGCTCCGCCGCGACCTGGACGTCTGAGACCTACAGCGCGAACAACTGGTTCATCCTGGGAACCGTTGCCGGCCAACCGAATTCACGGTCGATTCGCCTGCGCAGCGTGTCGGCGGCCTGCGGCTCGCCGTGCACGACGAACCCCCGCCGTGGCGGCGTCGCGAATCCGGACGCCCAGCGGATCAACTCGTCGGCGTCGGCGTGCGCCGAGAGCATCCGCATATTGACCACCTGCGCGTTGATCGCGACCCACTCCCCGAAGATCTTCAGGTAGCGCTCCCCCTCGGCGATCGACCGGCCGCGGGTGCCCGGCACCTGGTAGCCGGTCACCATGATCGTGTTGCGCGCATCGGGACCGAACGCCCGCAGGTGGTGCAGGACGCGGCCACCGCTGGCCATGCCGCTGGCCGAGATCACCACCTTGGGTTCACGGCTGGCCGAGATCGCCATCGACTCCTCGACCTCGCGCGCGTAGCCGGCCATCGCGCACATGCCCTCGTACACCTCGGGCGCCAGCCGATGGTCATGCTGGTGGGTGCGCAGCAGATCGCTGGCGCTGATCGCCATCGGGCTGTCCAGAAAGATCGGCACGTCGGCCAGCCGGCCCGCGCCCCGCAGCTGCCACAGGTAGTAGAGCAGCGTCTGCGCCCGGCCCACCGCGAAAGCCGGAATCACCACGGTGCCACCGCGATTCGCCGTCGCGTTGATCGCCTCAGCCAGGGCGGCCGCCGGGTCGACGCGCTCGTGTAACCGGTCGCCGTAGGTCGACTCGATCACCAGGTAATCCGCGGCGGGCGGCACCGGCTCCGGATCCAGCATGATCGGGTCGTCGTGGCGGCCCAGGTCTCCGCTGAACACGATTCGCCTGCCGTGCCACGCTAGGTCCACCGTCGCGGCGCCCAGGATGTGTCCGGCGCGGCGGAACAACACCGTGGGTCCGCCGTCGGGCAGGTCGAACTCGCGCCCGAACGGCCGCGTGGTGAACAGATCCAGCGCCCGCTGGGCATCCCCGCTGTCGTACAGCGGCAGCGCGGGGTGATGCTTGGTGGCCTTGTGCTTGTTCAGAAATGCCGCATCCCGCTCCTGCAGCAGCGCACTGTCGCGCAGGATGATGTCGGCGACGGCGGCGGTCGCCTCGGTGCACACGATCGGGCCGCGGAATCCGTCGCGGACCAGCCGCGGCAGGTATCCGGTGTGGTCGAGATGCGCGTGGGTCAGCACGACCGCGTCGATGCTCTCGGGCTCAACGGCAAGCCGATTCCAGTTCAACTCGCGCCAGACCTTCGCCCCCTGGAAAAGGCCGCAATCCACCAGGATTCGCTTACCGTCGGCCTCCAGCAGGTGCTTGGAGCCCGTCACCGTGTTCGCAGCGCCCAGACAGCACAGCGTGAGTTCGGCGTCGTCGGCGGCCATCACCGCAGTCTGTCAGAGACGACGCGGCGGGGGGTGGTCTTGACGGCGCCGCCCGCGGTGACCTCGTGCCCTTTCCGACGCCCGCCGCAACGGCCGAGTTACCGCGCCAGGTTCGCCAGTAGCAGTGCCTCGGCGATCGCCGCCTTCTCGAGCACGCCCAGGTGCAGGCTCTCGTTGACGCTGTGCGCCTGCGTCGCCGGGTCCTCGACACCCGTGACCAGGATCTTGGCGTCGGGGAACGCCGCGGCGAACTCGGCGATGAACGGGATCGACCCGCCCACCCCGGTGTCGACCGGGTCGGCGCCCCAGGCCTGCCGAAAGGCTGCCCGTGCGGCGTCGTAGACCGGTCCGCTGGCGTCGATCGCATACGGTTCGCCCAGATCCCCTGGCGTGACCGTGACGTGCGCGCCCCACGGCGCATGCTGTTCGAGATGACGGGTCAGCGCGGCCAGGTGCTCGGCGGCGTCGCCACCCGGCGCGACCCGCATGCTGACCTTTGCCCTGGCCCGCGGGATCAGCGTGTTGGACGACTTGGCGATCGGTGTGGTGTCGATCCCGATCACCGTGATCGCCGGCTTCGCCCAAAGCCGTTGCGGCACAGTACCCGAACCGATCTCCTGCACGCCGGGCAGCAGCCCGGCCTCCTCACGGACGCGCTCCGGTGAGAAGTCGACGTCCGCGGCGGTGGCCTCGTGTAGGCCCGCCACCGCGACGTTGCCGTCGTCGTCGTGGAGGCTGGCCAGCAGCCGAACCAGTACCGTCAGCGCGTCGGGCACCACGCCGCCCCACAGCCCGGAGTGCAGACCGTGGTCCAGTGTGGCCACCTCGACGACGCAGTCGGCCAGCCCACGCAACGACACGGTCAACGACGGCACCTCGGTGCTCCAGTTGTCCGAATCGGCGATGACGATGACGTCGGAGGCCAGCGTGTCGCGATGCGCGGTCAGCAGCCGCGACAGCGACGGCGACCCCGACTCCTCCTCGCCCTCGACGAAGACCGTCACCCCCACCGGCGGATTACCGCCGTGCGCCCTAAACGCCGCCAAATGTGTTGCGATACCTGCCTTGTCGTCGGCGCTACCGCGGCCGTAGAGTCGCCCGTCGCGTTCGGTCGGCTCGAACGGCGGGGGGGGGCACTGCGCCGGGTCGCCCCCCCGGTGCACGTCGGGGGGGGGGGGAAGCGGACCGGGGGGGGGGGCGGGGGGGGGCGGGGGGGGGGGGGAGGGGGCCCACAAAAAAGACAAATCCCCGAGCCGAGCTCGAGGATCTATCTCGTGAGCGAGGGAGAGTGACCCTCAGAAGTCCATGTCGAATTCGACTTCGCCCGTCACG
>Ga0182793_1002516_pt1 | contig 10483 bp, 10 predicted proteins | sample Passage237A_FD_130498 | JGI IMG/M metagenome (GOLD analysis project Ga0182793, IMG submission 130498) | Cellulose adapted compost microbial communities from Newby Island Compost Facility, Milpitas, CA, USA - Passage2 37A (version 2) (version 2) ...
ATACCATCTTACGGCTAACGTAAGATATATCGGAGAACACATCATGCGATTTGACAAACACCATCATCACGGCGACGAGCGCTTCAACTGGCGCCGCTTCGAGGCCATGGGGCGGCGCGGCTTCGGCGGTCGAGGCGGCCCGGGAGGTCCCGGTGGGCCCGGCGGCTTCGGCGGCGACTGGGGGCGGTTCGGGGACAACCTGCGCATCGGCCGCATGCTCGCTTCGGGCGACCTGCGCCTGGTGGCGCTCTATCTCATCGAGGAGCAGCCGCGCCACGGCTACGACCTCATCAAGGCCATCGAGGAAAAGTCCCACGGGCTCTATTCGCCCAGTCCGGGCGTCATCTATCCGGCCCTGACCTATCTCGAGGAGGCCGGCTACGCCACCGCCAGCCAGGACGGCAACAAGAAGGCTTATACCATCACCGAGGAAGGCCGGGCCTATCTCAACGACAACCGCGAAGCCGTGGCCTCGACCCTCGAGTTCCTGGGCAAGGCCGGCGAGCGCGCCAAGGAGATGCGCGAGCACATGGAAGCCCGCGGCGGTCGTGACCGCGACATCCCGGGCGTGCTGCCCGAGGTGAACGAGGCGCGTAGGGCGCTCAAGTCCGCCATCGCCAGCGCCGTGCGCGGCAGCGAGGACCAGCAGCGACGTCTGGCGGAAATCCTGCGTCGCGCCGCCGAGGAAATCGGCAAGGACGACGTCGACCTGTAAGAGGTTGCCGGTCGGCGACGGAAGGGGCTCGGCCATGCCGGGCCCCTTTTTGCGTCCGCGTCCCGGCGCTCAAATTCGGGTTTGGCGCGATCATCACTATTGGCCATGCCTATCCAATTGGTGATAGACCACCGTCCTGACCGTTGAGGGGTTAGGATTAAGCCGTGAACGTCGTTACCCGTATCGAGACCGATAAGCAGCAAGCCGCCCGCCGCATCGTCGCGCGCCTGGAAGGGCGCCTCGAAAGCAAGCGGATGATGATGGATCCGCTCTACACCTATGCCTATTCGGGTGATGCCAGTTCCTACCGGATGATCCCGGCGCTGGTGGTCATCATCAATACCGAAGATGAAGTGCGCGCCGTCCTCGAAGCCGCGCGGGCAGAGGGGCTGTCGGTGACGTTCCGCGCCGCGGGAACCTCGCTCTCGGGCCAGGCCGTCACCGACGGCGTGCTCGCTGTCCTCGGCGACGGCTGGCGCAAGATGCGCATCCATGAAGGCGCCGACCAGATCACGCTGGGGCCCTCGATCATCGTGGCCAACGCCAACAAGGCGCTAAAACCCTTCGACCGCAAGATCGGGCCGGACCCGGCGAGCCAGGCCACCTGCAAGATCGGCGGCGTGGTCAACAACAATTCCTCGGGCATGTGCTGCGGGGTGGCGCAGAACACCTATCACACCATGGCGCGGTTGCGCGTGATGCTGACCGACGGCACCGTGCTCGATTCGGGCGACCCGGCGAGCCGCGAGGCCTTCCGCGCCATGCGCCCCGACCTGCTCTCGGCGCTGCATGACCTCCATCACGAGGTGATGGCGGACCCCGAACTGGTGGCGCTTATCCGCAAGAAATACCGGATCAAGAACACGGTTGGCTACTCGCTCAATGCACTGGTCGACTATCACGATCCGATCGACATCCTCATTCACCTGATCGTGGGGTCGGAAGGCACGCTCGGCTTCGTCTCGGAGGTCACCTACAACACGGTGCCCGAGCATCCGTTCAAGTCGACGGCGCTGGTGCCGTTTCCGGACCCGCATTCGTGCGCCCGGGCCATTACCAAGCTCTCCAACGGCGGGGTGCACGTGACCACGGGCGTGACGGCGGCCGAGTACATCGAGCGGCGTGCGCTCGAAACCGTCATCCACCTGCCGGCCATGGCGCCGCTATTGCCGTACCTGACGGCCAATTCGCCGGCCGTGCTCATCGACGTCACTGCGCCCGACGCCACGACACTGGAGGCGGAGGTGGCCAAGGCGGTGGCGATCCTGGCTAGCGAGGGCGCGACCAATATCGATTTTTCGACCGATGCCGAAAAGTCCGGAGCGCTCTGGGATATCCGCAAGGGCTTCTTCACGTCGGCGGGCGCGGCGCGACCCAAGGGCACCTCGATGCTCACCGAAGACGTGGCCGCGCCCATTGATCGCCTGGCGGATTTCGTCATCGACCTGCGCCAGCTTCTCGATGACCACGGCTATGAAGATGCCGTGATCTTCGGCCATGCGCTGGCCGGCAATCTCCATTTCCAGATGGCGGACGATTTCTCCAAACCCGGATCGGCAGAGAAGTTCGACGCCTTCTCGCATGCGCTGTCCGAACTGGTGTCGATTAAGTACGAGGGCTCCCTAAAGGCGGAGCATGGCACCGGCCGCGCCATCGCCGCGTTCGTCGAGGCGGAATGGGGCCGGAAAGCCTATCTGCTGATGAGCCGCATCAAGCTGTTGTTCGATCCCGAGCAATTGCTCAATCCGGGCGTGCTGATCAATCCGGACCCGCAGGTCCACATCAAGCATCTCAAGACCATGCCCCTGGCCGACCCTCTGGTCGACCTCTGCATCGAGTGCGGCTTCTGCGAGCCGGCATGCCCTTCGGCAGGCATGACGCTTTCGCCGCGCCAGCGCATCGCGGTGACGCGCGAGCGGGCCCGCCTGCGGGCGAGCGGGGAGGACGATGCCCGACTCGAAGCGCTCGACGACCAGTTCGTCTATCCGGGGATGGATACCTGCGCGGCGTGCAATCTCTGTTCGCTGCGCTGCCCGGTCGGCATCGAGACCGGCACGATGATCCTCGGCCAGCGCGCCGAGCGCCGCGGCGGCGTCGCCGACACCGTGGCCCATTGGGTGGCAGGGAATACCGGGGTCGTGGAAGGCTTCATGCGCACGGGCGTGGGTGCGCAGTCGCTGGCCCGCAAGGTCGTGGGCGACACCCTTGTCGACGGGGCTTCGGACGCGGCGCGCAAACTCACGGGCAACCGCATTCCACGCGTTTCTGAGGCGTTGTTGCGCGGGCCGGGCGCGCCGAAGGCGGAAAGCGTCGAGTTGCGCGACAATCCCAGGGAAACGGGCTTTCCGGTGCCCATCGCCAAGCAGGCCGATAACACCATCGTCTATTTCCCCTCCTGCGCCACGCGCATGTTCGGGGCGCCAAAGACCGCCCTCGAACTTCTGCCGACGACGGAGGCCATGGTAGTGCTGCTCAAGCGCGCAGGCTTCAACGTCATCGTCCCCGATCACCTGGACGGCCAGTGCTGCGGCCAGCCCTTTCTCTCCAAGGGCTTTCCCGATGAGGCCGACCGGGTCGGCGCCAAGCTCGATGACCATCTGGGCAAGTTCTGCGAGGACGGTGCGCTGAAGGTCGTTACGGATGCGTCGACCTGTTCCAAGCACATGAAGGAGCACGGACAGGTCAAGGCGCTCGACAGTTCCGAATTCCTGCTGGCCGAAGTGTTGCCGCGTCTCACGATCACCCGGCCGGTGCCGGTGGTCGCCGTGCATCACAACTGCTCGGCGCAGCGCCTCAAGGAGCAGTCGGCCACCGAAGCCCTGGCCAAGGCCCTGGCCGGGCGGATGGCGGTGCTCTCCTCGGTCACCTGTTGTGGCTATGCGGGGGACAAGGGGCTCTTCATTCCCGAGCTCAACGCCCATGCCACACGCTTCGCCAAGGACGACATTCCGCCCGATTGCGAGATCGGCATTTCCACGGTTTCGACCTGTGCGTCGGGTCTTTCCGAGCGCGCCGGCATTCCCTTCGTTTCGGTGGCGAGCCTGCTGGAAGCTGTGAGCCGGCCCTGATGAGCGAAGTCGCCATTACCGGAATCGGGGCGCGCGGCGAGGGGATCGCCGAGGTCGCGGGCCAGAGAGGGTTCGTGCCGTTTACACTGCCCGGCGAAACCGCCGAGGTGGAGGTGGATGGCGACCATGCGCGCCTCGTGCGCCTTCTCCAGCCCAGCGCCGAGCGTGTGGAGCCGATTTGCCCGCATTTCGGGGCCTGTGGCGGCTGCCAACTCCAGCATCTGGGGCCTGGGCTCTACAGGGACTTCAAGCGCGGTCTCGTCGAACTGCCGCTGCGCCGGGCGGGTATCGACACCGCGGTCGGCGACCTCATCGATGCACAAGGGACGGGCCGCCGGCGGGCGACCCTTCATGCGCGCAAGGAGGGCTCGGGCTATATGCAGGCGCGCAGCCATCAGGTGCACGATCTCGATCGCTGCCCGATCCTAGTGCCGGGGCTCGGCAAGGCCAGCGATATCTGCCGGGCGATCCAGACCGCCATCGGGGAGTGCGATGTGGCCATCACCGCCACCCGTACCGGGCTCGACGTCGCTATCCGCGCCGAGAAGGCCCGGGCCAGGCCCGAGCGCGTAGCGCCGATCGCCGAGAAGTTCAACCTGGCACGGCTCTCGCTCAATGGGGAAATGCTGCTGCTCAACCGCATGCCGGTGGTCGGCATGGGCAAGGCGCTGGTGGAGTTGCCGATCGGCAGTTTTCTTCAAGCCACCGAGGCTGCCGAGGAGGCACTGGCTCGGCTGGTGCTCGAACCGCTGGGCAAGGCCAAGTCGGTCGCAGACCTTTTCTGCGGTATCGGCCCGTTCGCCCTGCGTATCGCCGAGACCGCCAAGGTCTTCGCCGCTGACAGCGACAAGGCGGGCATCGCGGCACTTGCCAAGGCCGTTCGCAATACCCAGGGGCTCAAGGCGATCAGCGCGCAGGTGCGCGATCTCTTCCGCGAGCCGCTGACCCAGTACGAGCTGGGCGGGTATGACGCCATCGTCTTCGATCCGCCGCGCGCGGGCGCCGAGGCTCAGGCCAGGGAACTGGCCAAGGGCAAGGTCAAGACCATCGTCGGCGTCTCGTGCGATCCCAAGACGTTCGCCCGCGATGCGGCGATCCTCATCGCGGGCGGATATCGGCTCGAGAGCGTGACGCCGGTGGACCAGTTCGCCTGGTCAACGCATGTGGAACTGGTGGGCGTCTTCCGCCGCTGATCCTTGTCGGGACGTCCCGGCGCTCAATCTCCCCGGTGATAGGGGTGTCCGGAGAGGATAGTGGTCGTGCGATAGAGCTGTTCGGCCAGCATGATGCGCACCATCTGGTGCGGCCAGGTCAGAGGGGAAAAGCTCAGCACCAGGTCGGTGCGCCTGACGAAATCGGGGTCCAGTCCGTCTGCGCCTCCGATGACGAAGCTCACGGCCGGCTTGCCGTCGTCGCGCCAGCGCGCGACCCGGTTGGCGAGATCTTCCGAGCCGATACCCTTGCCGCGCTCGTCGAGCGCCACCACGACCGTTCCTTGCGGAAAGGCGGCCGTGAGGGCCTTGGCCTCTTCAAGCTTGCGGGAGGGGGAACTGCCGGCGCGTGACTCGCCGAGCTCGGCCACGTCGAACCCGGTCAGGCCCAGCGGCTTGCCGCCGGCTACCGCGCGCTCGAGATAGCGCGCGACAAGTTCTCGTTCGGGCCCGGCTTTCATGCGCCCGACGGCGGCGATCTGAATCCGCATGACGGGTCAGGTCACGCGGAGATTAGTGCGCGTCGGCGGCGAACTCTGCCTGCCACATCTTCTCGATGTTGTAGAATTCCCGGACTTCGGGACGGAAGATGTGGACGATGACATCGCCGGCATCCACCAGCACCCAGTCACAATGGGGCAGGCCCTCGATGCGCGGCTTGCCGTAGCCGGCCTCGCGCAGGGCTTTCTCCACCTGGTCGGCGACGGCGCCGACGTGACGGTGCGAGCGTCCGGACGTCACCACCATATGGTCGGTGAGCGAGGACTTTCCGGTGATGTCGATAGAGACAGTCTGCTCCGCCTTGGCGTCGTCAAGGGTCTCAAGAATTACGTCGATCATTGGGCGTTCCGCGGCGGCGGCAGATGGTTCGAAGGATGGTCTGGGGGATGTGGTCATCAGCAAATGGCCTGTTCCCCGTGCTTCACGAGCATGGGTCATGCGTGGTCGATCATTCCTTGGTTTCGGGTTCGAAGGGGTCGTTGTGCAGTAAGAATTGCGCTTCATCCCATTCAGTGACTTTCAAAGTCACATCAGCAATATGCGCCTTGCCTGTGCGCTCTGCAAGGGTCGGCACGTCATTTGGCAATTTTGGCATCCTTGCGTTGCGCCCGGATGACCGATGAGGAAAGCCCGGACATGATGCCGTGCAGATAGACCCAGGCCGGTGGTTCGCAGGTGGCGAGGAGCGGGGCGTCGTCCTCGTCCAGCCGGTAGCGGGCGAAGGCGGTGGCGGCCAGCGATCCCGGGGCCTTGCGCGAGGAGCCGGGGCGCACATAGACAGCCATGGGCAGCATGTTGGCGATCTCGCGCCAGCGGTCCCATTTGTGGAAGCTCACCATGTTGTCGGCGCCCATGATCCAGACGAAGTTGCGGTCCGGCAGGGTCTGGGTCAGGAATTTGAGAGTGTCGTAGGTATAGCGGAAACCGTGCGCGGCCTCGAAGCCCGTCACCTTGATACGCGGATGGTCGAGGAGGGCGCGGGCGTCCTCCACGCGATCCTTGAGCGGGGCCAGTTCGTCATGGTTCTTGAGCGGATTGCCGGGCGATACTAGGAACCAGACCGCGTCCAGTCCCAGGCGCTGCAGGCATTGCTCGGCCACCAGCAGGTGCCCGTCATGGATGGGATTGAAGCTGCCTCCGAAGAGGCCGATCTTCATGCCGCGCGCAGAGAGCGGCAGCTCGGTGATGCCGGGGATCTTCTGGACAGGGAACCTCAAGGACGGGTTTGCCCCGTGCCTTGCACCAGATACTTGAAGCTCGTCAGCTGCTCGACGCCGACCGGGCCGCGGGCATGCATCTTGCCGGTGGCGATGCCGATCTCGCCGCCGAAGCCGAACTCGCCGCCGTCGGCAAACTGGGTCGAGGCGTTATGCAGCAGGATGGCGCTGTCGATGCGGCTGAAGAACTTCTGGACCGATACCGGGTCCTCGGAAATGATCGCCTCGGTGTGGTGGGAAGAATAGGCGTTGATGTGCGCGATGGCCGCATCGACATCGGGGACGACCTTCACCGAGATGATGGCGTCCTCGTATTCGGTGCGCCAGTCCTCTTCGGTTGCCGTGATGGCCGAGGGGATGAGTTGCGTCACCGTTTCGTCACCGCGAATCTCGCAACCCTTGGCGATCAGCGCCTCGATGACCGGCCTGAGATGGGTCTCGACGATGTCCTGCTGCACGAGCAGGGTTTCGGTGGCGCCGCAAATGCCGGTGCGGCGCATCTTGGCATTGACGACTACACTCACCGCCATATCGAGATCGGCGGTCTTGTCGATGAAGGTGTGAACCAGGCCCTCGAGATGGGCGAAGACCGGCACGCGAGCCTCTTCCTGGACGCGGGCGACCAGGGTCTTGCCGCCGCGCGGCACGATGACGTCGATATTGCCGCCCAGCCCCTTGAGCATCTCACCGACCGCTTCGCGGTCGGTGGTGGGAACATACTGGATGGCGTCCGCGGGCAGGCCGGCGGAGGTCAGCCCCTCGACGAGGCAGGCATGGATCGCCATGGCCGAGTGCACCGAGTCCGAGCCACCGCGCAGGATCACGGCATTGCCGGATTTGAGCGTCAGCGCGCCCGCATCGGCGGTGACATTGGGCCGGCTTTCGAAGATGACGCCGATGACCCCCAGAGGCGTGCGGACGCGCTGGATATGAAGGCCGTTCGGCCGGTCCCATTCGGCGATCACGGTGCCCACCGGGTCCGGTAGCTCGGCAATTGTACGCAATCCGTCCACGATGCCGTCGAGCCGCGCCTCGGTCAGTAGCAGGCGGTCGAGGAAAGCCTTGGTCATGCCGCCCTGGCGGCCTGCCTCCATGTCGCGCTGGTTCTCGGCAAGAATGTCGGCGCGGTGCTTGTCGATGGCGCGGGCGGCGCCGATGAGCGCTGCGTATTTGCGTTCGGCGTTCGCCGTGGCGAGCACGGCGGCGGCCCTGCGGGCGCGCTTGCCCATATCGGCCATGAGCGCTTTGACGTCGTGCTTCTCGGCCAGGTTGTGTACGCTCATCTCGTTGCTGCCTCCGCCCCCAGGAGCAATACCATATTATCGCGATGCACCAACTCGGCTCTGTTGCCGATGCCGAGCAGTTCGATCACCACCGCGCTTTTCTTGCCTTTGACGAGGTTGGCCTCGTCGCTGTCGAGGCCCGCCAGGCCCCGGGCCACTTCGTGCCCATCCGGATCGAGGATCGAAACGGCGTCGCCGCGCGAAAATTCGCCGCGCACCCTGGTGACCCCGATGGGCAGGAGGCTCTTGCCGGTGAGGAGGGCGCGGGCGGCCCCGGCGTCGACCTCGAGCGAGCCGGCGACCTCGAGCGTCCCCATGATCCAGCGCTTTCGCGCCTGGGCCCGCGACTGCACGGGATGGAAAAGCGTATGCTTGCCGCCTTCGACCAGCGCCTTGAGCGGGTGGTCGGCGGTGCCCTTGGCGATGATCATGGCGGTGCCGGCCTGGGTCGCGATCTTGCCGGCCTCGACCTTGGTGGTCATGCCGCCGCGCGAGAGATGGCTGGCGGCGCCCCCGGCCATCGCTTCGATAGCCGGGGTGATGGCGCCGACTTCGCTCAGATGCATCGCGCTCGGGTCCTTGCTGGGAGGCGCGGTATAGAGCCCGTCGATGTCCGAGAGCAGCACCAGGCAATCGGCCTCGATCATGGTGGCAACGCGCGCCGAGAGACGGTCATTGTCGCCATAGCGGATTTCGGCGGTGGCGACGCTGTCGTTCTCGTTGATGATCGGCACCGCGCCCAGCGAGAGCAGGGTGGTGATGGTGGTGCGGGCGTTGAGGTAGTAGCGCCGCTCCTCGGTGATATTGGGCGTGATGAGAATCTGGCCCGTGATGATGCCGTGTTCGCCCAGCGTTTCGGCCCAGGCCTGGCTCAGCGCGATCTGACCGGCCGAGGCGGCGGCCTGGCTCTGCTCGAGCGTCAGAGCAATGGCGTCGAGCTTGAGGAGCCGGCGTCCGAGCGCGATGGCGCCCGAAGAGACGATGACGATATCCCGTCCCTCGGCCTTGAGCGCGGTGATGTCGTCCGCCAGCGCACGCAGCCATTGCGTGCGCAACTTGCCGGTCTGGCCGTCCACCAGGAGGGCCGAGCCGATCTTGACCGTGAGGCGCCGGTAGGGCGCCAAAGCATTGTTCCCCCCAGACATTTGCTTTACGGCGCCCAGTTCGGCTCGATGGCCCGGCGCGCCGCTTCCTCGCGTTCGGCCCTGGTCCGGTCGATGACGTCGATGACGGCGTAGAGCACGGCGTCCATGCCCTGGTGGGTTGCCGCGGAAATCCCGAAGACCGGCGCCTTGGAAATGCGCTTCAGGGTCTTGAGCTTTTCCTTGGCCTCGTCCTCGGGGATGGCGTCGATCTTGTTGAGCACCACCAGTTCGGGCTTTTCGGCCAGGAGCTCGTCATAAAGGAACAGCTCGTTGCGGATGCCCTTGTAGACGGATTTGACATCGTCCTGGGTACCGTCGATCAGGTGGATGAGCACGTTGCAGCGCTCGATGTGGCCGAGGAAACGGTCACCGATCCCGATACCCTCATGGGCGCCCTCGATGAGGCCCGGAATATCGGCCAGCACGAAGTCGCGTTCGCCGATCTTGACCACGCCCAGGTTGGGATGGAGCGTGGTGAAGGGGTAGTCGGCGATCTTGGGCTTGGCGGCCGAGACCGCCGCGAGAAAGGTGGACTTGCCGGCATTAGGCTGGCCAACGAGGCCGGCGTCGGCGATGAGCTTGAGCCGCAGCCAGATCCACTTTTCCGTGCCTTCCTGGCCGGGGTTGGCGTGGCGCGGGGCCTGGTTGGACGAGGTCTTGAAATGGGCGTTTCCGAAACCACCATTGCCGCCCGACAGCAGCACGACGCGCTGGCCGACCTCGGTCATGTCGGCGATGAGGGTCTCGTTGTCGTCCTCGAAGATCTGCGTGCCGACGGGCACGCGCAGCACCACGTCGGCGCCGTTGGCGCCGGTGCGGTTCTTGCCCATGCCGTGGGTGCCGGTCTTGGCCTTGAAGTGCTGCTGGTAGCGATAGTCGATGAGCGTATTGAGGCCGTCCACACACTCGACGACCACGTCGCCGCCGCGTCCGCCATTACCGCCGTTCGGACCACCGAATTCGACGAATTTTTCGCGCAGGAAAGAGACGGAGCCACCGCCGCCGTCGCCGGAGCGGATATAGATCTTGGCCTGGTCGAGAAATTTCATCGTTGCTGTCCAATCCACGCTTTTCGCGTGAGTTCGGTGTCGATATGGCGCACCTCGGCGTTGCGCGCAAGGCAATGCATGGTGGAACGGCCGATCTCGGTAAATCCGAGCTTCTTTTGCACGTTGAGCGAGGCAATGTTGAACTCAAAGACGCCGGACAGGATACGGTCGGCGTCGGTGACGGCGAAATACCAGTCGAGCGCGGCGCGGGCCGCCTCGGTCATGTAGCCGCGGCCCCAGAAGGGTTGGCCCAGCCAGTAGCCGATCACCGGCTGCCCGCCCAGCCCGATATGA
>Ga0182793_1002520_pt1 | contig 10477 bp, 10 predicted proteins | sample Passage237A_FD_130498 | JGI IMG/M metagenome (GOLD analysis project Ga0182793, IMG submission 130498) | Cellulose adapted compost microbial communities from Newby Island Compost Facility, Milpitas, CA, USA - Passage2 37A (version 2) (version 2) ...
CCGCCGAGCCGCCGGGGCGAACTTGTTGGGGAAGGCGGGGCGCCCCGTCGGCGAGCCGGTCATCAGGCCGGAGCCGTGATAGCCGCGCCAGCGCGACACGATCTTCTTCTTCTGCGGCCGGCCGAGGATGTTGTTGTAGTACCAGACCAGCTTGATGTTGGTCTCGTTGGCGTCCGATCCGCCGAGGCCGAAATAGACCTTCGACATGTTTTTCGGGGCCCGCTCCAGCACCATCCTGGCGAGCGTGATCGAGGCTTCGGTGCCGTGGCCGACATAGGCGTGGTAGTAGGCGAGTTCTTTCGCCTGTTTCGCGATCGCCTCGGCGATTTCCATGCGGCCGTAGCCGACATTGACGCAGTAAAGGCCGGCGAACGCGTCGAGCAGCCTGTTGCCGTCGCGGTCCTCGATGAAGACGCCGCTGGCGCCGGTCACGATCCGGTTCGGGCTTTCGCCGCGCGCATGCTGGGCGAGGTGGGTCGAGGGATGGAAGAAGTTCTCGCGGTCCCACTGGTCGAGCGCGTCGTTTCTCAGCATCTTCTTGTTCTCCTTATTTCACGATCGGACCGAATGGCGTTTGCGTCAGCACCTCCGCGCCCTGCGCGGTGAGCAGCACCGGGGAGGAGACGAAATAGTCGCCCTTGCCCGTGCCCATCAGCCAGGACAGCACGTGGAAGCTCATGCCGACCCGGATTTCCATGTCGGAGCCGGCGCGCAGGCCGGTCACCTTGTTGCCGCCCGTCCAGGTGGGCGGCACGCCGACACCGACGGCGTAGCCGCAATGATGGCGGCGGTAGTGCGAAAGGCCTGCCGCATCCGCCACGTCCTGCCATGCCTGGTAGACCTGCGCTGCCTTTGCGCCGGGCTTCAGCGCCGTGAGCACCGCATCGAAGGCCGTCTTCACCGTCTCGGCCATCCTGGCGTCGGCATCCGAAATGCCGCCGACATGCACCAGCCGGCCGAGAGGCGCATGGTAGCGCGAAACGCAGCCGGAAAGCTCCAGGAACACCGGCTCGCCGGCGCGGTAGGCCTCGTTGCCCCAGGTCGCATGTTCCTCGCCGAGTCGCGAACCCGGCCGGATGAACGGGCCGAAACCCGGCGGGTCGCCGCCTGCGAGCGCCATCGCCGACTGGCAGGCCGCCGCCACCTCCCGCTCCGGTACGCCAGCGCCGATCGCCTCGATCGCGGCCTGCGCGGCAGCGTCGGTCACCGCCGCCGCCCTGCGCAGCAGCGCCTGCTCGGCGGGCGATTTCACGAGGCGCATGTCGTCAATCGAGCCCGTGATGTCGATCCATTCGGCTCCGTCGACTGCCTCGCCCAACCGCAATGCAAAGCCGTGGCTGAGCCCCGCCGACCAGCTCTCGATTCCAATGCGCTTCGGCTTCAATTCCTTGAGGATACGGCCGGCGAGGTCCGCCCCCGTCTCAGTGTCCGGATGGCCGCGGAAGGCGGCGTTGCGCCCCTGCTTCCCGACCGAGACCTTCTCCATCGCGCGGGTGACGAGCACCATCTCGCCCACGGCCGGCACGATCAGAACGTGGGGGGCGAAATAGCCCCAATGGTCGAGGCCGGTGAGGTAGAAGATGTTCTCCGCGGACGAGACCAGAGCGAGGTCGAGCGCCTTCGCCGCGACGATCCGCCGGAAAGCGGCGACGCGCGCGGCGAGTTCCTCGTCGGTGAAGGGGTTATCGTGCATGGCAGACTGCCCCGTTGAGGCGCCATTTCTTCGCGGGCATCAGGCCACCGTCCTCACGCAATGTCCCGGCACACATATTTCACGTCTGTATAAGCTTCCATGCCATGGCGCGAGCCCTCGCGGCCGAGCCCGGCCTGCTTGACGCCGCCGAACGGGATCGGCGCGCCGGTGATCTTCGTGCGGTTGACCGCGACCATTCCGAACTCCAGCGCCCCGCTCATGCGCGACATGCGGGCCGGATCGGAGGTGTGCAGATAGGCGACCAGCCCGGTCTCGGTGTCGTTGGCGCGCGCGAGCACCTCGTCTTCGCGGTCGAAGGGAGCGAAGGCGGCGACCGGCCCGAAGGTCTCCTCGCGGAAGACGGCGGCCGTCTCCGGCACGTCGGCAAGCACGGTCGGCTCGAAGAAGTTCTCGCCGGCGGGATGAACCTTGCCGCCGCAGACGAGCCGTGCGCCCCTGGCAAGCGCGTCGGCGACGTGCTGCTGCTGCTTGGCGACGGCGCGCGTGTTGATCAGCGGTCCGACGTCGGGCTCCTCCCGGCCCGGCCCGACGCTGAGCTGGCTCACCCTCTCGGCGAAAGCGGCGACGAAACGCTCGTAGATTGGCCGCTGGATATAGAAGCGATTGGCGGCGAGGCAATCCTGCCCCGAAGTGGCGAACTTGGCGGCAATCGCGCGCTCGATTGCACGGTCGAAGTCGCAATCGGCAAACGCGATGAAGGGCGCATGCCCGCCCAGTTCCATGACGAGCCGCTTCACCGTGTCGGCCGACTGCCGGTAGAGCAGGCGCCCGATCTCGGTCGAGCCGGTGAAGGAGAGCACCCGCACCAGCGGCGAGGCCGTCATCGCGCCGACCACTTCCGGTGCATGACCAGTGAGCACATTGAAGACACTGGCGGGCAAGCCGGCGCGCTCGGCGAGTTCGGCGAGCGCAAGTGCCGAGAACGGCGTCTCAGACGAGGGATGGGCGACCACGGTACAGCCGGCGGCGAGCGCGGCGGCCGCCTTGCGCGTCAGCATGGCGGACGGGAAGTTCCAGGGTGTCACCAGCCCGGCCACGCCGCATGGCTGGCGCGTGACGGTCATCTCGGCGTCGGGCAAGTGTGAGGTCACGCTCTCGACGTTGAGCCGCTTCGCCTCCTCCGCGTAGAACTCCACGAAGGAGGCGGCGTAGTCGATTTCGCCAAGGGCTTCCGGGAGCGGCTTGCCCTGTTCCTCCACCATCAGCCGCGCGAGGTCGTCGCGCGCGGCCACGATCAGCTCGTACCAGCGCCGCAGAAGCGCGGCCCGCTTCTGGGGCAGTTCCGTCGACCAGGAGGCGAAGGCCCGGTGAGCCGTTCCGATCGCCTCGCGCACGTCGGCTGCGCTGAGCGCAGGCACCGAGCCCACGCGGCTGCCGTCGGCCGGATTGGAAACGTCAATGAAGCCCGTCGCGCTGCCGGCCGTCCAGGCGCCGCCGACATAGGCGAACTCGCGAAAGAGCCGTGGATCGCTCAGGACGGAAAGCGAAGTCTTCTGCAGCATGGCAACGGCGTTCATGGCTGGCTCCGCAATGGCGTCGATGGCCCCAGATTGCTCCCCTTCGCGCCTGATTTTCCTTCGAAAACCGGCGTCCGAACCAAAGCTTCTTTGGTTGGCCCGGCGGGCGGCGATCACTTCTTCGGCTTGCGGTCGAGCAGCGCGTCAATCGGGAGTCTTGCACCGGATTTGACCTGCTTGGTCACCACGTAGGTGAAGTAGCGCGCCAGCCCCACATGCTCCTCCAGCAGCTGGTCCACAAGCCGCTGGTAGCTGTCGATGTCGCGGGTGACGATCTGCAGGATGTAGTCGAAGCCCCCGCCCACCGCCCAGCAGGCAACGATCTCGTCGTGGCGGGCGACGGCGCGCTCGAAGGTCTGGAAGTCCTCGGCCCGGTGCTGGGCAAGCTCCGCGGCCATCAGCACGGTGACGTGGCTTGCGATCTTCTTCAGCGCCACCTCGGCACGGTATCCGGTGATGATGCCGGCCTGCTCGAGCCGCTTCAGCCGCTCCCAGCACGGCGCGGCCGACAGGTTGACCCGCTTCGCCAGCTCCGCCTTGGAGATGCGGCCTTCCTCTCGCAGGATGGCGAGCATCTTCAGGTCGCGATCGTCGAGCTTCAGCATGTGCTTGCGCAACAGGGTTCAGGTCGAAATGACGGACCCGGCGCCGGCGGCGCGCGCCCGCGCCAGCGCGAATGTGGCGATCGCCGTGTCCTGGGCGCCCGTGCCGGTGAGGTCGCATATCGTGATCTCGGCCTCGGAGGCGCGGCCCATCTTGATGCCGCTGACGATCTCGCCGAGCTCCGGCGGCGTGCCGCGCTTCCAAAGCCCCGCGGCGAGCGCGCTGCGCAATTCGCCCAGCTTCTCGCACTGGCTGACCCGGTCTGCCACGTAAAGCCCGGCCGAGACCAGCGCCTCCGGCTCGATCTCGTTCTTGCCGGCCTGGTCGGAGCCCATCGCAGTGATGTGCAGCCCGGGATGCAGCCACTCGGCCTTCAACACCGGATGCTCGGCCGGTGTTGTTGTCACAACGAGCTGACTTTGCGCAACCAGCCGTGCCGGATCGCGCTCGGCCCGCACCTCGATGCCGAGCTCGGCGGAGAGATCCACGGCGCAGGCCCTCGCCTTGTCATGGTCGCGCCCCCACACCAGCGCCTGCTCGAACGGGCGTACCAGGTGCGCGGCTTTCAGTTGAAGCCTGGCCTGCACGCCGGTGCCGATGACGCCCGCCGTCTCGACAGTGCTTGGCGCGAGATGACGTGCGGCGACGGCGCCGGCGGCTGCCGTGCGCACGTCGGTGAGGTAGCCGTTGTCGAGCAGCAGGGCGAGTACCTGGCCGGTCTTGGCTGAAAACAGGATCATCAGCCCGTTGAGGCTGGGAAGGCCGATCTTCGGATTGTCGAAGAAGCCGGGACTGACCTTGATCGCGAAGCCCTCGAAGCCCGGAATGTAGGCGGTCTTCACGTCGACTTCGCCATTGGCGTCGGGAATCGCCATCGAAAGGATCGGCGGCATGACGACCTTGCCACTGGCGAGCGCGATGAATGCCTGCTCGACGACATCGATCGCCTCCAGGTCGAGATGTACGACCCTGCGCAGTTCGGCTTCGGTAAGAATCGTCACGTCATGCGGCATAGGCGCGTCCCTTGATTGTCATGGTGCCCAGCCGCACGTCGCGTCCGCTGACGATGTCGGTGAAGGCGGCCATGTCTACGTTGCGGCCGGTGATGATCGTGGCGACCGGTCCTGGGGAAGGCGGAAGCTTGCCGGCGAACAGCGCGGCGATGCCGACCACGCTCGCGCCCTCGGCCACCATGCGCTCCTCATGGAAAAGAGCCTGCATCGCCAGATAGATGTCGTCCTCGGTGACCAGGACAATGTCGTCGAGAAGCTCCCGGCACATCGCGAACGTCAGGCGGTTCTGGACACCGATTCCGCCGCCCAGCGAGTCGGCGAGGCTTGGCACTTCCTCGACCTCGACCGGACGTCCGACCTTCAAGGATTCGTACATGGCCGCGCCGCGATCCATCGAAACGCCGATGACGCGGGTGTCCGGGCTGGCCGTCTTCACGGCAAGTGCGACGCCGGCAGCCAGTCCGCCGCCCGAAAGCGGCACCAGCACGGTCGCCAGGTCCGGCCGTTCCTCCATCAACTCCAGCCCGATCGTTCCCTGGCCGGCGATCACGTCCGGATGGTCGAAGGGCGGAATCTCGGCATAGCCCTCCTGCGCGGCCAGCCGGCTGGACTCGACCTGCGCATCGTCCTGGCTGCTGCCGACGATCCTGACTTCGGCGCCGAGTGCCCGGATCCCCTCCACCTTGGCCTGCGGCACCAGCGAGGACATGCAGATCACAGCCTTCATCCCGCGCTCGCGGGCCGCATAGGCCACCGCGCGGCCGTGGTTTCCGGTCGAGCAGCAGGTCACGCCACGCACGTCGGCCGGCAGCTGGGCGATGGCGTTCAGCGCGCCGCGCAGCTTGAACGCACCGGTCGCCTGCACCGTCTCCAGCTTGAGCAGGAAGTCCTGCCCGGCGCGCTGCGAAAGGAATGGCGAGGGCACCAGCGGCGTACGGTCGGCGATACCGGCGATGCGTTTACGCGCGGCGAAAATGTGGGCGAGGGTGGGCGTCATGGGCGCGAAGGAACGCGAGGCATCAGATACGGCTGCTCGGGTGACGCTACCCCGCCTCCAGCACGGCACTGAGGAACTGCCTGGTGCGTTCCTGCTGCGGGTTTCCGAACAGTTCCTCGGGCTTGCCCTGTTCGCAGATCTTGCCACCGTAGAAGAAGCAGACGCGGTCGGAGAACTCGCGCGCGAAGCCCATCTGGTGGGTGACCATCAGCATGGTGAGGTTGTGCTCGGTGCCGAGCTTGCGGATGACGTTGAGCACCTCGCCGACCAGTTCGGGGTCGAGCGCCGACGTCACCTCGTCGAACAGCATCACCTTGGGTCGCATGGCGAGTGCTCGCGCGATTGCCACGCGCTGCTGCTGGCCGCCCGAAAGCTGGCTCGGATAGTGCCCCTTCTTGTCGCCGAGGCCGACCATGTCGAGCAGTTCGGCAGCGCGTTCCTCCGCTTCCTTCTTGGCCAGGCCGAGCACGTTGACCGGCGCCTCCATGCAGTTCTTCAGCGCTGACATGTGCGGGAACAGGTTGAAGTGCTGGAACACCATGCCGATCTTGCCGCGCACGCGCCTCAGGTGCCGCTCGTCGGCGGGCACGAGCTCGCCGTTTTTCTGCATGTGCGTCAGCGGCTCGCCGTCGACGTGGATAACGCCGTCGTTGATGCGCTCCAGCGTCATCAGCATGCGCAGCACGGTGGTCTTGCCTGAGCCGGATGGGCCGATGATCGACACCTTCTCGTTGGCCGCGATCTCGAGGTCGAGCGAGTCGAGCACCGTGAGTGCGCCGTAGCGCTTGGTGACGTTCTCGAACTTGACCATCGGCCCGTTTGAACTGGCGGTCATGGGGTCATCTCCCGGGATTGCGGAGGCTGCGGTCGAGGAAGTTCTCGACCCGGCGGATCAGCCAGGCGGCGATGAGGCTCATGACGAGGAAGAACACGCCGACAAGCGTGATCGGCTCGATGTAGCGGAAGGTCTCCGAGCCGAGGATCTTCGCCGTCTGCATGAGCTCCAGCACGGCGACCGCGGACAGCAGAGGCGTTTCCTTGAACAGAGCCACGAAGTAGTTGCCGAGCGCCGGCACGACTGGCGGGATCGCCTGCGGGATGATCACGTCGCGGAACGTGATGTAGGGGCTGAGATTGAGCGCGATCGACGCCTCCCACTGCCCCTTCGGAATGTTCTCGAGGCCCGAACGGTAGACCTCGGAGCAGTAGGTCGCGTAGTGCACGCCGATGGCGAGCACGCCCGCGACGAAGGCCGGAAGCACGATGCCGAACTCGGGAAAGACGAAGAAGACGAAGAAGATCTGGATCAGGATGGGCGTCGATCGGATGAATTCGATGAAGCCGGCCGTGGGTATGCTGATCCAGCGGTTTTCCGACATCCGCATGATCGCTAGTGCGAGGCCGAGGATCGCCGCGATGATGAAGCCGAGGATGGTCGCCTCGATCGTTACCACCGAGGCCTTGAGCAGCGCCGGCAGGATTTCCAGCGTGTAGTTCCAGTCCCAGAACTTCATCACCGCCCCCGTGCCAATCCGCGTGCCGCGTAGCTTTCCAGCGTGCGCATGCCGACGGTGATGAGGATCGAGATGGCGAGGTAGAAGACCAGCACGATGGTGAAAATCTCCAACGTCCGGAACGTGATCTGATTCATCTGCTGCGCCTTGAAGGCGAGGTCCGAGATGGTGATCAGGGACACCAGCGCCGTCGCCTTGAGCAGCTCGATGAAGAGGTTGCCCCACGGGGGGATCATCGCGACCAGCGCCTGCGGCAGGATGATTCGCCTGAGCGCCATCGTGCGCGGCATGTTGAGGGCAACGGTTGCCTCCCACTGCCCGCGGCCGACGGCGCTGACGGCGCCGCGCACCACCTCCGCACCGTAGGCGCCGACGTTGAGACCAAGCGCCAGGATCGCCACCGACAGCGGCTCGAGCAGAATGCCGAAATGCGGCAGGACGAAGAACAGCCAGAAGAGCTGCACGAGCGCCGACGTGCCGCGGAAGATCTCGATGTAGGCGATCGCCAGCCAGCGCAGCGGCCACGGCGCGTACATCTTTGCAAGCGCGGCCGGCACCGCGACGACAACTGCCAGAATGCAGCCGCCGATGGTAATCTCAACGGTGATCAGTGCGCCTTCGAGCAGGCCGGGCAGGAACTCGCGGAAGCTCGCGAAGCTGGCAACCGACAACCCGGCAACGAAAAAGACAATGGCGCAGACCGCGAGCGAACGCAGGTTCATGGCGGTTCCCCCGTGGACTTACGGACGGACCGCCCGCCCCGCGGCCCGTCCGTCCCCCACCTAGGCCCGGGTTATTCGCCCGCGCAAAGCTGTGCGGTCGTCAAGTTGGGCAGATAGCCCTCGCCGAAGCCGAACGGCGTCACCAGGTCGACGTGCTCCTTGGTGCCGATGAACTCCTTCAGCGTCTTGTTGAACTCCTCATAGAGCGAGGTGTCGTCATCGTCCTTGCGGAAGGCAAAGCCGCCATGGCCCTTGACCGACTTGCCGGCAACCTCGCCGAAGGGGGGCGTCGATTCCACACCCTCGTTCGCCGCGGCCATTCCAGCAATCGACAGCGCCGTCAGTGCTGCCGCGTCGGCGCGGCCAGACTTCACCGCCGACACCAGGCTGGCCTGATCGGGAAGCGTCACGAGCTGGTCAGCCGCGACGCCGGAATCCTTTGCGTAGCCGCCTTCAACGGCGCCCGCCATCACGGCCAGCTTGAGGTCCTTGTTGTCGGCGAACGAGGAGTAGTCCTTGATGCCTTTCGGGTTGCCGGCGGCAACCAGCATGGCCTGGCCGATGCCGTAGGACGGCTCGGAGAAACGCACCTGCTCGCAGCGCTTCGGATTGATGAACATGCCGGCGGCGATGATGTCGAAGCGGCCGGCCATCAGGCCCGGAATGAGCGAACCGAACTCGGTCAGCACGCCGTCCACCTGGTTGATGCCCATCTTCGCGAGAACGGCCTTGGCGACTTCCGGAGCCTCGCCGGTCAGCTTGCCGTCGGGCGTCGCAAAGCCGTACGGCGCCTCGTTGGCGAAGCCGACACGGATATAGCCGTTCTCCTTGGCCTCCGACAGCGTGTCGGCGGATGCCGCCGTGGCCGCCATTCCGAAGGAAAGCGCGGCAACTCCGCAAGCCAGCACTGCTTTAAGAAATGTACCTCTCATGATGACTCTTTCCCCTGCTCATATTCCCGGCGAGACGGCGCCGTTTTCCGTAGTTGTGCACATCATCACGCAGCGGAATGGGCTGTCAAATGTTTTTTGCGCCATATCGACCGTCGATTGGCGACCACTTGCGCAAATTGCAAATAGATGTACACAAATCGATGCGGTCCCGCGGCGGCGGACCGAGGAGGGAAGAAATGCCAGCCACCCAATTGCCTTTCAGCCGGGCCGAGTATGCCCGGCGCCTTGCCAAGGTGCGCGGCGCCATGGCCGAGCGCGGCATTGAGGCGCTCTTCGTCGAGGATCCGTCCAACATGGCGTGGCTGACCGGCTATGACGGCTGGTCGTTCTACGTCCATCAGGGTGTGATCGTGCTGCACGATACCGACCCGATCTGGTGGGGTCGCAAGCAGGACGCCAACGGCGCCTACCGCACGGTGTGGATGAGCGAGGACCGTGTCCACGGCTATGACGACAGTTACATCCAGTCGCCCGTGCGCCATGCCATGCAGGACCTGGCTGAGCGGCTTCGCGATCTCGGTCACGCTGCTGGCCGCATCGGCGTCGAGCTGGAGAATTACTACTTCTCGGCCAAGGCCTACCTCACGCTGCGCGAGGCGCTGCCGGAAGCGACGTTCGTCGACGCCACCGCGCTGGTCAATTGGCAGCGCGCGGTCAAGTCCGACGAGGAGGTCGCCTTCATGCGCAAGGCCGCGCGCATCTCCGAGAGGATCATCGACGGCATTCTCGAGCGCGTCGAGCCGGGGCTGAACAAGAACGAGCTGGTCGGCGAGATCCTGCGCGACGCCGCGCGCGGCGAGGGCGATGCGTGGGGCGACTATGCGGCGATCGTGCCGCTGCTGCCGTCGGGCGCGGATGCGGCCGCGCCACATCTCACCTGGGACGGGCGTCCGTTCGCGAAGGGCGAAGCGACCTTCTTCGAGATCGCCGGTTGCTATCGCCGCTACCACGCTCCGTTCTGCCGCACCGTCTTCCTGGGCAAGCCGCCGCAGGACATGCTGGATGCGGAAAAGGCGCTGGTCGAGGGCCTGGAGGCAGGCCTGGAGGCGGCCCGCGCCGGCAATCGCGCGGGGCAGGTGGCTGACGCGTTGTTCTCCACGCTGGAGAAGGCCGGAATCCGCAAGGAGGGCCGCTGCGGATATCCGATCGGACTGTCTTATCCACCCGATTGGGGCGAGCGCACGATCTCGTTCCGCCGCGACGACGAAACCGTGCTGGAGCCGGGCATGACCTTCCATTTCATGCCCGGCCTGTGGATGGCCGATTGGGGGCTGGAGATCACCGAGTCGATCCTGATCCGGGAAAACGGCCCGGCCGAGCCGCTTTGCAACCGTCCGCGCAAGCTGATCGTGAAGGACTGATCGACAAGCAAATGCCGATGCCCGACGTTGCCCCCCTCTGGCCTGCCGGCCCGCCACCCATGACGACGCTTGCCCGCACGCGC
>Ga0182793_1002523_pt1 | contig 10471 bp, 8 predicted proteins | sample Passage237A_FD_130498 | JGI IMG/M metagenome (GOLD analysis project Ga0182793, IMG submission 130498) | Cellulose adapted compost microbial communities from Newby Island Compost Facility, Milpitas, CA, USA - Passage2 37A (version 2) (version 2) ...
CCCGACCCCCCCCCCCCCCCGAGCCCTCCGCTCCCGGAGTTCTTCGAGCAAGCCAGCCTCAACCCGAACGCCTCGCTCATCACGGGCGTCGTCTGCGGCGTGCGGGTCGAGACGATCGAAGACCCCTTCATGCAGAAGCTGCGCTACATGGACAAGCTCGTCGACGAGCTCGCGAAGGGCAAGGCGATGGCGAAGGTCCTGCGCGCCTGACGCGTCAGGCGTTCGCGTCCTGGCGCTTGAGACGGGCCGTCGCGCGGCCGCGCTCGGTGGCGTCCAGGATCACCTTGCGGATGCGCACCTTCTCGGGCGTGACCTCGACGCACTCGTCGTCGCGGGCGAACTCGAGGCTCTCCTCCAGGGACAGCTGACGCGGCGGGGTCAGACGCTCGAGCTCGTCGGCGGTCGACGAGCGCATGTTTGTGAGCTTCTTCTCCTTGGTGATGTTGACGTCCATGTCGTCGGCGCGGCTGTTCTCGCCCACGACCATGCCCTCGTACACCTCTTCGGTCGGCTGCACGAAGAACGTCATGCGCTCCTGCAGCGCCATCATCGCGAACGGGGTGACGACCCCCGCGCGGTCGGCCACGATAGAGCCGTTCTGGCGCGACTGGATGTGGCCGGCCCAGTCGTCGTAGCCATGAGAGATCGCATTGGCGATGCCAGTGCCGCGCGTCGCCGAGAGGAACTCGGTGCGGAAGCCGATGAGGCCGCGCGAGGGGACGACGAATTCCATGCGCACCCAGCCGGTGCCGTGGTTGACCATCGTCTCCATTCGGCCCTTGCGAGCCGCGAGGAGCTGCGTGATGGCCCCCAGGTACTCCTCCGGGGCGTCGATCGTCAGGTGCTCGTACGGCTCCTTGAGCTTGCCGTCTTCGCCCCGCTTCGTGACGACCTGCGGCTTGCCGACCGTCAGCTCGAAGCCTTCACGGCGCATGTTCTCGACGAGGATGGCGAGGGCCAGCTCGCCGCGCCCCTGCACCTCCCAGGCGTCGGGGCGCCCGATGTCGACGACGCGCAGCGACACGTTGCCGATGAGCTCGCGGTCAAGACGGTCCTTGACCATACGGGCCGTGACCTTGTGGCCCTTGACCTTGCCGACGAGCGGCGACGTGTTGGTGCCGATCGTCATCGAGATGGCGGGTTCGTCGACGGTGATCGCCGGCAGCGGACGAACGTCTTCGGGATCGGCGATCGTCTCGCCGATCGTGATCTCCTCGATGCCCGCGATCGCGACGATGTCGCCGGGGCCGGCCTCCTCGGCAGGGTAGCGCTCGAGGGCACGGGTCTTGAGCAGCTCGGTGATGCGCGCGTTCGAGTGCGAGCCGTCGTGGCGCACCCACGCGACCGTCTGGCCCTTCTTGAGGGTGCCGTTGAAGACGCGCAGGAGCGCCAGGCGGCCGAGGAAGGGGCTCGAGTCGAGGTTGGTCACCCACGCCTGCAGCGGAGCCTCGTCGTCGTACGAGGGCGCCGGCACGTGCTCCAGGATCGCCTCGAACAGCGGCTCCAGGTCGTCGTTGTCGGGAAGCGAGCCGTTGGCGGGGCGATTGCGGGAGGCGGCGCCGGCGCGACCCGACGCGTAGACGACGGGAACGTCGAGCAGCGCGTCGACGTCGAGGTCGGGAACATCATCGACGAGGTCAGATGCCAGGCCCAGCAGCAGGTCGTGGGCCTCCTCTTCCACCTCCGCGATCCGCGCGTCGGGACGGTCGGTCTTGTTGACCAGCAGGATGACGGGGAGCTTGGCCTCGAGCGCCTTTCGCAGCACGAAGCGCGTCTGCGGAAGCGGGCCCTCGCTGGCGTCCACGAGAAGCACGACGCCGTCGACCATGGACAGGCCACGCTCGACCTCGCCTCCGAAGTCGGCGTGCCCCGGGGTGTCGATGACGTTGATGGTGACGGGCGACTCGGTGTGCGCGCCGTTGTAGGTGATCGCCGTGTTCTTGGCGAGGATCGTGATGCCCTTTTCGCGCTCGAGATCGTTCGAGTCCATCGCCCGCTCCTCGACGTGAGCGTGCTCGCCGAACGAGCCCGTCTGGCGCAGCATCGCGTCGACGAGGGTGGTCTTGCCGTGGTCGACGTGCGCGACGATCGCGACGTTGCGGAGGTCGGGACGGAGGGCGTGCGCCATGAAGGATTTCCTATGCAGAAGGGGATTGCGCCGGGATGCCGACGTTCCATTCTACAAGGGAGAGCCCTGCCCGGCCCCCTCCCTCCCCCGCCGTCAGCTCTCGGCACCCGCTCCCGTGCGCTGCAGCAGGGCGGCACGGGCCTCGCGGCGGATGCGCTGCTCCTCGGGGTTCGGCACCGGCACGGCGGCGATCAGGCGCTGCGTGTAGGGGTCGTTGGCGCCGCGCAGGATCTGGTCGCGCGTGCCCGTCTCGACGAGCTTGCCGTGGTGCATCACCGCGATCCGGTGCGCCAGGATGTCGACGACCGCGAGGTCGTGGCTGATGAACAGGCACGCGAACTGCAGCTGCGCCTGCAGCTCCTGCAGCAGTTCGAGAAAGCGCGCCTGCACCGACACGTCCAGCGCCGAGGTGGGCTCGTCGGCGACGAGCAGCTCCGGCGCGAGCGCGAGCGCACGGGCGATGCCGACGCGCTGACGCTGACCGCCCGACAGCTCGTGCGGGAAGCGGTTGCGGTACGACGAGGGCAGCTCGACCTGGTTGAGGAGCTCCTCGACCCGACGGTCGAGGTCGCGGCCCTTCGCCTCCCCCGCCAGCAGGATCGGCTCCCCGATCGACTGTCCGATCGGCATGCGGGGGTTCAGCGACGACGCCGGGTCCTGGAACACGATGCCGGTCTTGCGGCGGATCGCGAACAGGTCCTTCTGCGTGGCGTTCGAGATGTCCGTGCCGACCGTGAGGAGCTTGCCCTCCGCGATCGGGAGAAGGCCGATCGCCGCGCGACCGAGCGTCGTCTTGCCCGAACCCGACTCGCCCACGAGACCGACGATCTCACCAGGGTAGATGTCGAGATCGATGTGCTCCGCGGCACGGAATGCGGGGATGCGGCCACGCTTCGGGTAGTCGATGGCGACGTCCTGGAATGACAGGACGGGCGTGCGGGTCTCGACGACCTCGTCGGCCACCTCCGAGGCACGCTCGCGGATCGACGACACGGAAGGCACGTCGGCGACGACCTCGGCAGGGCCCGCCTGCGCCTCGTCGAGCACGCCGAGGCCGAGGTGGGGCACCGACGCGAGCAGCTGCTGCGTGTAAGGGTGCTCTGGCTCGTGGAAGATCTTCTCGACCGTGCCGGTCTCGACCACGACGCCGTTCTTCATCACCATGATGCGGTCCGCCAGGTCGGCGACGACACCCATGTCATGCGTGATCAGGATGATCGCCGAGTCGAGGCGCTTGTGCAGGCTGCGAAGCAGATCCAGCACCTCTGCCTGAACCGTCACATCGAGCGCCGTCGTGGGCTCGTCGGCGATGAGAAGGAGAGGATCGCAGGAGATCGACTGCGCGATCATGGCGCGCTGACGCTGACCGCCCGACAGCTGGTGCGGGTACTTGTGGAACGATTGCTCGGGGTTGGGCATCTCGACCATGCGCAGCAGGTCGATCGCGCGCGCCTTCGCCTCACTGGGCGCCAGGTTGCGGTCGTGCGACCGCAGCGCCTCGACGATCTGGAAGCCGATCGTGTAGACGGGGTTGAGCGCGGTCATCGGCTCCTGGAAGATGACTGCGATCTCATTGCCGCGCAGCGACCGCAGGGTCGCGTCGTCGACGCCGCGCAGCTCGCGGCCTGTCAGTTTGATCGAGCCGGTGACCCGCGCGTTCTCGGGCAGGAGCCCGAGCAGCGCCATCGAGCTCGTGCTCTTCCCGGAGCCGGACTCGCCCACGATCGCGAGCACCTCACCACGGCGCACCGTGTAGTTCATGTCGACGGCGGCGGGATAGAACTCCCCCTCGACCCAGAAGTCCACACCCAGGTGCTCCACCTGGAGGATCGTCTCGGGAGCGGTCTCGCCCGACGCAGCAGTGCCGCGCTCGGTGCCCATCGTGTCAGTCATTGTTGCTGTCCCATCTGGAAAACTGGACGTCATGTCTTTTCAGGAGGTCCTGTACCGGCCCGTCTTCGGGCGCTCCCTCGCTGCGGTGACGATTGGTGTGTGCGCTCTCGGAGCGATCGGGCTGTTCATCGCCGACCCGGCCTCCGCGATTCGCTATGTCTGGCCTGTGCTGCTGATCGCCGTCGTGGCGTGGGCTCTGTTCTGGCGCCCGAGCCTCCGCGTGCAGGAGCACGGCATCACGGTCGAGAACGTGGCTCGCACGCATTTCGTGCCATGGCCGTCGATCTCGGCGATCGACACCCGCTACTCCCTCACACTGCACACGGCTCGCGGCCGCGTGGCGGTGTGGGCCGCGCCGGCACCGGGACGCCATCGCACCCTGGGGCTCGCGCCCAAGGACTTCGAGGGCATCAGTGCGACCGCGCACGGCGACGTGGGCGAACTGCGACCCACCGACGCCATCACGACGCCCACGGGCAATCTCGCGCAGCTGATCCGCGGCCACTGGGAGCGCCTTCGCGACGCGGGCGCGTTCGCGAGCGGGGTCGATCCCGAGGCGCAGACCGAGGTATGGCACGTCGCCACGATCGCGGTCGTCGCGGCGCTGGCCGCGGCGACCGTGATCGGTCTGGCGATCTAGCAGCACGTCAGCGCTCCGGCGTGTCCGACCCGCGCCGACCCGCGCCGGGCTCGGGGCGAGGGTCGTCGTACCCTGCCACGTCGCCGGTGTAGATCGCTGCACCCGGAACCGTCACCGACGGCGCATCCGTCGACGGCGTCGCGTCGACATCCGCCGGAGCGTGATCCGCCGCACGCGCGGCACGCGCCATCGCCCGCTCGCTCGGCATCTTCTTCTGCCTCGGATCGAACGCGTCGCGCAGCCCGTCGCCGATGAAGTTGACGCACAGGGCGATCGCGATGATGAAGACACCGGGCCACCAGAAGAGCCACGGACGCGTCGAGAACGCGGCCTGGTTCTCCGAGATGATCTTGCCCAGCGAAGTGTCGGGCGAGACGACGCCGAAGCCCAGGAAGCTCAGCGACGACTCCAGCAGAATCGCGCCGGCCATCAGCAGCGTCGCGTTGACGACGATGACGCCGACCGAGTTCGGCAGGATGTGACGGAAGATGATGCGTCGGTCGCGTGCTCCGGATACCCGTGCCGCGTCGACGAACTCGCGCTCGCGCAGCGACAGGAACTCACCGCGCACGAGTCGCGCCATGGTCGTCCAGGCGAACAGGCCGATGACGATGCCGAGGACGGCGGCGCCGAGGTTGCCGAAAGTGCTGCCGAGCACCGCGCCGATGACGATCAGCGGGATCGTGATGATGATGTCGGTGAAGCGCATGAGCACCGAGTCGGTCCACTTGCCGTAGTAGCCGGCGACCGCACCGACGACGACGCCGATGACCGTGGACACGACTCCCGCGATGACCATCACCATGATCGACTGCTGCGCACCGCGCATGACGACCGCGAAGATGTCGCGGCCGACCTCGTCCTGGCCGAACGGGTGCTCGCCGATCTGAAGCGGCCACAGGCTCAGCGTGGGTGCGCCGTTGTTCAGCTTCGCGGGGATCTCGTTCCAGGTGTACTGCCACCATCCGGGGATCCTGATGCCCCACAGGCTCACGCCGACCGACGTGAACGCGAGCAGGACGATGAAGGCGAGGATGATCATCGAGATCATCGCCGCGCGGTGCCGGAAGAAGCGACGGCGGACGATCTGGCCCTGGCTGAGCCCCTCGGTCTCCTTCTGCTCGATGGAGACCTCGGCGCGCGCCTGGTCTTCGCGGGTGTCGGGCTCGTTCGTGATTGTGGTGTTCATGTCAGCCCACCTTGATTCTCGGGTCGAGTGCCGCGTATACGAGGTCGGCGATCAGATTGAAGACGACGGCGAGCGTTCCGGTGACGACGAAGAACGCCATGACCGGGTTCGGGTCGTGGGCGTCGAGCGCCGTGACGAACAGCCGGCCCATCCCTGTCCACCCGAAGACCGTCTCGGTGACCACTGCGCCGCCGATGATCGCACCCACGTCGAACGCGATGATCGTCGTGATCGGGATCAGCGCGTTGCGGAACGCATGGCGGACGATGACCGTGCGCTGGGTGAGGCCCTTGGCCCGCGCTGTGCGGATGTAGTCCTGGTTCATGACCTCGAGCAGGCTCGCACGGGAGTAGCGCGTGTAGCCCGCGAAGGAGATCAGGATGATCGCGAGCGTCGGCAGCAGCAGATGCGTGTAGAGGTCGATACCCTGCACCCAGAAGTTGCCGCCCAGCCCCGGCGTCGAAGCGCCGACGGTCGCGATGGGCCGTCCGCGCACGCGGCTGGAGTTCGCGTAGGCGTTCCAGTACGACATGTACTTGTCGAGTGCGATGAACGCGGCGACCAGGAACCCGACGATCATGGTCGTGCGGATGACCGGGCCGCGATCAGGGGCCCCCATGAACCAGCCGACGGCGGCCGACACGACGAGGGTGATGGCGATCAGGCCCAGGAACAGCGGCATGGTCATGCCGTTGAGCAGGTAGTTCATCATCGGGAAGTACAGCGCGATGCCGATGACCGCCACGATGAGCGAGGCGTACAGCGCCTTGCGGTTGCGCAGGCCCGTCGAGACCGCCGTCACCGCGAACGCGATGCCCACCGCCAGGAACGCGTACACCACGATGCCGATGCTCGGGTCGGCGAACCACTCGGTCACCGAGAGCGCGGTGACCACGAGGCCCGTCGCCACGGCCGACACGGCGAAGACGATGAGCCGGCGCTTCCACCGGCCGCCCAGCAGGGACATCCAGATGAGTCCCGCCACGACGGAGATCCCGATGATCACCGGCACAGAGAACTTCGGCTCTCCCAGCCAGTTGTTGACGCGGATGGCGCCGAACTGCTTGAGGAGCACGGCCACCCAGAAGATGGGCAGCGAGAAGAACAGGAACGACAGCAGCGTCATCCCGTAGTCGAAGCCCGTGTACTGGCGCAGCGCAGACACGATGCCGACCGCGATGCCGAGGACGATCGCGACGACGGTCGCGATGGTCACGAGGGTCAGCGTGGACGTCATCGCATTCGCCAGCAGCGCGTTCACAGGCTGGTTCTGGATGCTGATCCCGAAGTCGCCTCGGAGAAGGGCGCCGAGCCAGAGGAAATAGCGCAACGGCGCGATGACGTCGAGGTTGAGGAGCTTGGTGCGAGCTTCGATGAGCTCGGCTTTGTTCGGAGCGTTGCTCTGCCGGAGGTCTTCCAGGGGATCGCCCGAGAACGAAACCAGCAGATACATCAGGAACGTCGCGGCGAAGAGCACGAAGATAGACGCGATCAGACGCCGGATGATGAATGAAGCCATGTTTTGGCCGCCTGCCAATCAGATGAGTCAGCGCAGGGCGCAGGCCGGCGAGTCAGATGCGCCGGCCACAGTCTGCGACATACCAGTCTAACGCGGCGGGGGGGAGGGCCCCCTTGGGGGGCTGCAACCCACCCCCGCCATGCGCCCGGGTCAGCCCCGGGCGGGCCCGTCCGCCCCCCCCCACCCGTGCAACGCGGGGGGGGTGCCGCCCCCCTGGGGACGCCAGCCCCCCACCTCGGTCATGCGCCGGGATCAGCCCGGTGCGGACCTGTCAGACTCTCAGTCTTCCAGTCCTGCCTCGGTGATCTCCCAGTCCCAGGCGTTCCAGAACACCGTGGGCGCCAGGATGGACGACGTCACGTTGGTGACGCGGTCGCTGATCGCCGTGACCTCGGGGAACTGGAAGAGGGTGACACCGTAGAAGTCACTCCACAGGGCCTTGTCCAGCTCGATCTGAAGGTCGATCTTCTTCTGCTCGTCGAACTCGACGTTCAGCTGTTCGACGACGTTGTCCACCGTCTCGCTCGTGTAGAAGTTGAGGTTGTTGATGCCGCCGGTCTCGAACGTCGGGAGCGAGTTCGTGACACCGAGGCTCGTCGACTGCCAGCCGAAGAGCGACGCGTCGTAGGCGCCCGGCGTGCCGAGCAGACCGCCCCATTCCTCAGAACCGCAGTCGGTGACCTCGAAGCCGGCCTTCGCAGCCGACTCCTGGATCAGCGCGAACTCGTTGACACGGCGCGGGTTGTTCGATGCGTAGAGGATGCAGACCGAGGTGTCGGTGATGCCCGACTCCTCGAGCAGCGCCTTGGCGCCCTCGATGTCGACCTCGGCGTAGGCGTCGGAGCCGTTGGCCGCGACCGACTCGTCGTAGCCCTCGGCACCCGGGACGAAGATCTGCGAGTTACGCACGATGGCGGTGTCGCCGATGATCGGCTTGATCAGCTTGTCGACGATCTCCTGACGCGGGATCACCTTCATGAACGCCTCGCGAGCCTTGGCGTTGGAGAAGATGTTCTCCGGGTTCTTGCCCTTGTCGAACTGCAGGTCGATGTGCTCGTAGGTGCCACCGAGGCTGGTGTCGACCGTGATGCCCTCGATGTCCTTGAGCGCGTCGGTGATGTCGGCGGTCGCCTGCGGCTGGATGATGTCGACCTCGCCGTTCTCCAGCGCCTGAACCGCAGCGAGCGGGTCGGGGATGAAGCGGATCGTGATCTCCTCGATGTGAGCCTCGTTGTCACCCGTGTACTCGGGGTTCGCGGTCAGCGTCACGTACTGGTCGGCGACGTAGTCGCTGATCTGGTACGGGCCGCTCGCGACCACGAGGTCCTTGTCCTCCGGCATCTCGGTGAAGTTGAAGCCCGAGTTCCAGAACGACGAGAGCGAGGCCAGCGCGGCGTCGTCCTTGTTGGTGATGGCGTCGACCACGGCCTGAGCGGCCTCGGCGTTGTCCTCGATGCCGAGGGCCTTCTTGGCGACGATGTGGGCCGGGAGCATCGAGCCGACACTGGCGTACGAGAGCTCCCAGTCGACGAACGGCGCGTTGTAGGTCAGCGTGACGGAGCGCCCGTCGTCGCCGATCTCGGGCGTCTGCGAGACGAGGCCGAGACCGGACGTCGGGGTCGCGCCGGAGTCGAAGTAGACGACGTCGGTCGGGAAGCTGTCGGTGAACTCACCGGTCTCGGGGTCGGTGTACTCGCCCGGATCGAAGTCCGGCGTGTCGAGTGCACGCGAGAGAGCGGCCCAGTGCAGGAGGAGGTCCGCGACGCCCACCTCGGTGCCGTCCGACCACTTCTTGCCCTCAGCGACGGTGTACTTGACCGTGAGCGGGTCTTCGCTGATGAGCTCGTACGAGCCGAACGAGGTGTTCTGAACGAGCTCAGGGGTGTTGTCGTAGTAGTTGAACCCGTCGAGCACCAGGTAGTTGATGTTGTTGTTCGCGGTGGCGTTTCCGAACGACGTGTTGCCGTTCAACGAGTAGAACGCCTGGTTCCACGCAGCGGTGATCGACGAGCCCTCAACGAGACCGGAGTCGTCGTTGTTTTCGCCGCCACCGGCAGCGCAGCCCGAGATGACCAGTGCGCCGGCTGCGGCGACTGCCACCGCTGCCGAGAAGCGCTTGATTCTCACTGTTCCTCCTGTACAAGGTTGTGCGCACCCTGACGCGGAACGTCCGGGGGCGCGGATGGATCAACATAAGCACGCGTCGCGCAATGCTCAAAACCATCGGCGGAAAAAGTTACAGAGCCTTAACTCACCGGGTTTCGGATGTGACATTCTGACAACGTGAGCGAGATGTCCGGCGCGGAAACGCACAGAGAGACGGCCACGCGCTCTCGTATCTGGTGGGAGATGGCGCTCGTCCTGGCGCTGTCCGTGGGCCGGTCGGCGCTCTACTCTGTCCTGGCGCTGGTGCAGGCGCTCACGCGCGAGGAGCCGCTCGGCGACCAGTCGACCGCCCTCAACCCGGGCGCGTCAGCCGAGCAGTTCTGGGACGTCCTCTACCAGGTGCTCGCGCAGTTCTTCGCCCTCGCGCCGGTGGCGCTCGCCATCTACTTCCTGTGGGAGCCCGGCCGCGCCGCGTTCCGACGCATCGGGCTCGACTTCCGCGCGTTCGGGCGCGACGTCGGCGGCGGAGTCCTGTTGGTGGCGGTCATCGGCATCCCGGGCCTCGGGCTCTACGCCGCCGGTCGCGCCCTCGGCATCACGGTGCAGGTCGGCGCCTCTCCGCTGGACCCGTCGTGGTGGACGATCCCCCTGCTTGTCCTCGCCGCCGTGCGCGCAGGCCTCACGGAGGAGGTCGTCATGGTCGGCTATCTCTTCGACCGCCTGCGCCGCCTCGGCTGGGGAAGGTGGACGATCATCCTCTCGACCGCGGCGCTGCGCGGCGCCTACCACGCGTACCAGGGCTTCGGCCCGCTTGTCGGCAACGTCGCGATGGGCGTCGTCTTCGGCTGGGTGTACCACCGGTGGGGCCGCGTCATGCCGCTCGTCATCGCACACGCGCTCATCGACGTCGTCGCGTTCGTCGGCTATCCGCTTGCCGCGTCGTGGTGGCCCGCTCTCTTCTGACGACGAGGCGGATGCCGCACGAGACGGCGAGCG
>Ga0182793_1002527_pt1 | contig 10440 bp, 7 predicted proteins | sample Passage237A_FD_130498 | JGI IMG/M metagenome (GOLD analysis project Ga0182793, IMG submission 130498) | Cellulose adapted compost microbial communities from Newby Island Compost Facility, Milpitas, CA, USA - Passage2 37A (version 2) (version 2) ...
GATGATCGGCCTGGTCGGCCACTCCGGTGCGGGTAAGACCACCATCATCAACCTGCTGTCGCGCTTCTACGACCCCGTCGAGGGGCGCATCCTGATCGACGGCGTGGATATGCGAAAGGTGAGCCTGAACGATCTGCGGCGCCAGCTCGGCATCGTGCTCCAGGAGCCGTTCCTGTTCCCGGGTACGATCACCGAGAACATCGCCTACGGCAAGCCGGGCGCGACGCCCGAGGAGGTCATGCGCGCTGCGAAGGCGGCGAACGCGCACGACTTCATTATGCGCTTCCCGGATGGCTATGATACGCAGGTCGGCGAGCGCGGGGCGCGCCTCTCCGGCGGCGAGCGCCAGCGCATCAGCATCGCGCGGGCCATCCTGCACGATCCGCGCATCCTGATTCTGGACGAGGCGACGGCCAGCGTGGACACCGAGACCGAGAAGCAGATTCAGGAGGCGATCTCGCGCCTCATCACCGGCCGTACCACCTTCGCCATCGCGCACCGGCTTTCGACTCTGCGCAATGCCGACCGGCTCGTGGTCATCGACAAGGGGAGGGTTGCCGAGATCGGCACACACGACGAACTGATGAACAAGGAGGACGGTATCTTCCGGAAACTCGTGGACATGCAGACCGAAATCAACAAAATGCGGATTCTGGAGGAGTAGCCGCCATGCCCACGGACACCGAGAACACAGTGAACCCCGTTGGCACGTCGGGGCCAGCGCACGAACAGGACCTGCTTCTTCTTGACGCAAAGAAGATGCGGCTCTTCCGGACGGGCGGAAGCGCGGTGCGGATGACGATCGAGGGATTGGACGCTCTGGGGGCCGACCGCTCCTATGTGCGTGTGCAGATCGCCCGTGCCTTCCCGCTCTCCCAGCCGGATCGCTACATCGGCTTCCGCGACGCCCAGGACAAGGATATCGGGCTGCTAATCGACCCGGACGGCCTGGACCCCGAGTCCCGGCGCATCCTGGACGAGGAGATGGAGCGGCGCTACTTCCTGCCGGTCATCCTGCGGGTGAACCAGATCAAGGACGAGTTCGGCGCCATCTTCTTCAACGTCGACACGGACAAGGGGCCGCGCACCTTCTACCTGCGCCAGTTGCGCGAGTCGGTCTACCGGCTCCCGGGCACCGACCGTGTTCTCATCACCGATACGGACGGCAACCGGTACGACATCCCGGACGTCACGCGCCTGGACGCCCGGACCCTCACCCTGATAGGGCACGCCCTGTAGTCAGCTACCGGAGTCGGGGAACGGGGTGACCAGGCCGTGCCGGATGGCAGCGAGGGTGGCCTGGGTGCGGTCGGCGACGCCCAGCTTGTTGAGCACAGCGCTGACGTACCCTTTAACGGTGCCGACCGACAGGAACAACTCCGCCGCGATCTCCTTGTTCGAGCGCCCCTGCGCCAGCAGGCGCAGAACGTCGCGCTCGCGGTCCGTCAGGGCGTCCAGCGGGTTGTCGGACGCCCCACCCGGCGAGGCGATCTGGCGGATCAGGTGCTTCTGCGCCTCCGGGTGCAGCGTGGGCCGCCCCGCAGCGGCGGAAACGATCGCCTGCACCAGTTCCGTCTTGCCCACGTCCTTGAGCAGGTAGCCGATGGCGCCTGCCTGGAGCGCGTCGCGCACCCGGGCATCGTCCGCAAACGAGGTCAGAATCACCACCCGGGCCGCGCTACCCGACTCCGCCAGGCGCCGCGTCGCCGCGATGCCGTCCAGGCGGGGCATCGCCAGGTCCATCAGCACCACGTCCGGCGCGAGGCTCAGGGTCAGGCGCACCGCCTCGTCGCCATCGCGGGCCTGCCCTACCACGGCGATGCCCTCCTCCTCCGCAAGCACCATCTGCAGCCCCTCGCGCACGATCTCGTGGTCATCTGCGAGCAGCACCGTGATGCGGCCCGCCTCGGCGCCGCTTGTGGTATCCTCGGTCACGATTCGCTTTCTCCTGATCTCGCGGGCAGTACCGCGGTGACTGCGGTTCCACCTCCCGGCCGTGCGGCGACCGTCAGCGTCCCGCCCAGCTCCTCCGCGCGCTCTCGCATACTCGTCAGTCCCAGCCCACTGCCCGCCGTCTGGGCGGCAGGACGCGCCGCCCCCGGATCGAAGCCGGCGCCGTCATCCGCCACCGTCAGTGTCACCGCGCCGGCCTCGTCCGCCGTGAGACGGAGGCGGAGCGTCTTTGGGCGGCCGTGCTTCAGGGCGTTCGCCGTCGCCTCCTGCGCGATGCGCAGCAGCGCCTCTTCCCGCTCCGGCTCGACCGGACGGTAGGCAGCGGTGTCCAGTTCGACCCGCGGCCCCTCGTCTCCGATGGTCGCCTCCAGGTGCGCCTTCAGGGCGGCCGCCAGTCCCCCACGCCGCAGTCGGGACGCGGCCGGGTGCGACGGCAGGTCCACGGCGGTGTTCGGGTCCGCCGGCCGTAGCTCTGCCAGCAGCGCCCGCATCTCCTCCAGCGCCGTGTGCGCCAGAGAAACGACCCGGTCAATGCGCCGCTCCCCCTCCGCGGGGTCTCGCTTCCACATCGACGCCACCGACTTGCCAATCAGCGTCATGGCGAACAGGTGCTGCGTCACCGAGTCGTGCAGGTCACGGGCGAGCCGCTGACGCTCTTCCAGCACCGCGACCTCCTGCCCCCGCTGGTACAGAAGGCGCTGCTGCTCCCGGCTCTCGATCGCGGTGGCAAGCTGTGCCGCCGTGATCTGGTAGGGGCGCACCTCATGCTCCGGCCAGTCCCGCACCTGGCCGGAGCTCAGGATTACCAGACCGATGCGCTGCCCCCGCGCCCGAAGCGGGATAAAGCAGAGCGCGGGGCGGCCGGACGCCTCCTGAATGCGGCGCAGTTCGGACGAAACGCGCGGGTCGCTGTGGACATCCCGAATCGTCACCGTCTCCCCGGCGTCCAGCATCGCGTCCAGAGCGTCGAACGTATACGGGTGTCGGTGCGTACTCAGGTCAAGCCCCCGGTCCGGATGCCACGCCCCGACCACGCAGACGTGCGTCCGCCTCCCCTGCGCATCGTTCTCGTAGAGAGCCACGGTACAGGCGTGCCGCTCGGCGCCCGCCGCCACCTGTCGCAGATAGGCGGCGATCACCTCGCCGGTATCGCCCGCCGCGTTCATCCGCGCACTGGTGTCGTAAAGAAGCTGTGTGTCGGCGAGCGCTCGCTGCGTCGTGTCGAACAGGCGGGCGTTCTCGATGGCGACTGCCGCGTGCCGTGCGAACAGCGTCAGCGTCTCCACATCCGTCTCCGTGAAGCGCTTGGGGGGCATCTTCTCGCCGCGGTCGTTCACGCGCGGCGACGCCCCGATGCCGAAGAAGCCGATCATGCGCCCGCGCCAGAAGATCGGGATGCCCACCACCGAGTTCTCAGACAGCCGGGGCAGCGTCGGCGCGCGCACATCCCCGTAGCGGTCCAGCACCAGCGGCATCTGCGTCCGCAACACATGGCCCGCCAGCCCCACGTCCGGCCCCATCTCGGCCCCGAGTTCGTCGGGGGGCATCTGAAAAACCGCCTCGGTGCGGATGACGTTGCGCTCGGGGTCGTACAGGCCGATGGTGCCGTTGTCCGCGCCGATGAGTTCGCAGGCGTGGCGCACGATGCGTGTCAGCAGCGGCCTCAGTTCGAGTTCGCTGCTGATCGACTCCACGACGGCGCGCAGGCTCTCCTGCCGCTGCAGGAGCGCCCGCATCTCCGCCGCCGCTACCGCCGCCGCCGTCTCCCTCATATCGGGGACATTATAGCACTCCAGCGTCTCCTTCCCGGCCGTCTACGGACACCGCTCCCGAGCGTAGCGCGGGCGCAGCCGCCGCCGCCTGGTTTCCGGGTCACCAAGCTCTCCTCATCACTGTGCGCGCGGCTCCACCCCAAGGAGGTGGCGCACCAGGAAGTCGGCGCGGCGGCGCGAACCGTAGGGCGTTTCCGCGGCGCCGTGGCCCGCGCCGGGCAACACCAGCAGTTCGAAGTCCTTGTCCGCCTTCACCAACGCGTTTACCACCTGCATGGTAGTGGCGGGGTCCACGTTGGTATCCTTCTCGCCGACGATCAGCAGCAGTTTGCCGGTGATCTTGTGCGCGTTGGTGACGTTCGACTGCGCCTCATAGTGCGGGCCGACCGGCCAGCCCATGTACAGCTCGTTCCACCAGATCTTATCCATCCGGTTGTCGTGGCAGCCGCAGTCGGCCACAGCGACCTTATAAAAGTCGCCGTGGTGCTCCAGCGCCGCCAGCGCGTTCTGCCCGCCAGCCGAGCCACCGTAGACGCCGACCCGCGTCAGGTCCATCTCCGGGCGCGTCGCCGCGGCGGCCTTCATCCAGGCGATGCGATCGGGGAAGCCACCGTCCACCAGATTCTTCCACGAGAACGTGTTGAAGGCACGAGAGCGGTTCGCGGTGCCCATACCGTCGATCTGGACGACTATGAACCCGAGTTCCGCCATGCGCTGAGAGCCGTGCAGGGCGGAGAACGCCTTGGGAACGAAGGAGCCATGCGGGCCAGCGTACACATTCTCGACCACAGGGTATCGCTTCGCCGGGTCGAAGTTCGTGGGGCGGAAGATCACCCCGTAGATGTCGGTCTTGCCGTCGCGTCCCTTCGCCGCGAACCGCTCCGGCCACCGCCAGCCCGTCGCCAGGAGCGCACTCGCATCCGCCTTCTCCAACGGGCATACCAGAGCGCCGTCGCGCATCCGGCGCAGTTCGGTGACTGGCGGAAGGTCCACGCGCGAGTACGTGTCGATCAGATACTGGCCATCCGGAGAGAACTGAACCGTGTGGGTGCCGTCGCCGGGGGTCAGGTCCACGAACCCGGTGCCATCGAAGTTCACCCGGCACAGGTGGCGGTAGTACGGGTCCTGCTCGGGCACCACGCCGCCCGCCCAGAAATAGATCTGGCGCGCCTTCGCGTCCACCCGCTCCACGCCGCGCACCACCCACTCGCCCTTCGTCACCTGGTTCTTCAGACGGCCCGTGTTGGCGTCGTAGAGGTACAGGTGGTTCCACCCGTCCCGGTCACTCATCCAGAGAAGTTCTCCGGAGTCGTCCAGGTACTCCAGGTAAAATCGGTTGGCGTAGTCGATCAGCGTATCCGCCTCCTCGTTCACGAGCGCGGACGTTTTTCCCGTTTCGGCGTCCACACTCAATACCCGGAGCACCTGGTGGCCACGCTGGTTATACAGATAGGAGAATGCCTTACTGTCGGGCCGCCAGTGGATGTCTGGCGTCGCCATCCAGGGGTTAGGCGCAAGACCATAGTCCAGCGGGATCTGGCGCTTCCCGGCGACATCGAAGAGGCGTGGCCGGTGGACCGGAATCTTATCCCCGGGCTTCAGGTAGTCGCGCTCCATCAGCTTCGGCTGCACCTGGTCAGCGGGCGAGGACTCGACGATGTAGATCTTGTGCTCCTGACCCGGGGTCGTGTGGAGGACGACCAGCCGCCGTGAATCCGGCGACCAGGCGATGGGGCCACGGTAGAAGCCCGACTCCGCCCCGTCGGTCGTCAGCGCGGACTCAGCCCCCGTCGCCTTTTCACGCAGGAACAGATTCCGGTTACGGAAGAAGGCGACCCACTTCCCATCCGGCGACAGGCCTGGCTCACGCCGCGCGGCAGCAGCGGCGGCCGGATCAGGGCGCGGCGGCTCGGGGCCTATCTCGGCGCGCGACTCGCCCGCCTCCGCTACGAACACCGCGAACGGGCTGCCGTCCGCCCGGGTCACCAGCCAGGTATGCCCGGCGAACGTGTGCTGGCTCCGGCTCCCGCCGGGCGGGATGGCGCCGTACGCGCGGCGCTCTGAGCCGCCTTCGAGCCAGAACAGACGTACCTCCTCGCGCGTCCGATTAACGAAGGTGACATTCGTCTCCTCGCCCTCCGCCGCGACACGCGCCGGCCGCTCCCCCGGAGCGTACGCCCGCAGAGAGGCGCCCGATTCTGCTCCTCCCGCATCTGCGGCGACCTTCTCTACCGCATAGGTGCTGAGGTTGCAGCGCCATGCCTGCCCCTCCACCCGGAAGCGCAGCGTCTTCGCGTCGGGGAAGGCCAGCGCTTCCAGCGGAAGGCGTGTCGGCGTCAGTGTCCTCCCCAATGCCTTTCCGAGGGCAGCGGCCAGACGCTCGTGGTCGAACGCCGGTCGGCGTGTACCCGCCTCCGCATCTACAAGCACAAATTCGCGCCCGCCCTCCGGCAGCTCGCGCGCGTACCAGAAGCGACGCATACCCGACAGCCACTGGGGACGCACCGTCAAATTCCTCACCTTACCACGTGTCATGGCGGGCAACTGCGCTGCGCGTTCGTAGTCGGCCTTCTTGCCCTGCGCGGCGACAGTGCCCGGCACCGCGAGCATTCCAGCGGAAAACAATAATAGTACGGCTAGCAGACGAGGCGTTCTCATGCCCCAGCAGTTCGCCCCCGGCGCGCGCCGTTCCTCCGGCTGTCCCCAGGGCTGCTTGCCCGCTGGAATAATTTGTGAATTCCATTTACATTGTGGTGGGATATCGTCTACACTCAGGAAAGCCATGTCGCCACACGGGGAATCCGAGAGTGCGAGCGGCGCGGGAAGCAACGAGGCTCTCCCGGATGCACACGCACGTCCCGCGGAACCGGACTCGGAAGCACAAACCCGGCAGCGGCAGCGCGATGAACAGCTCCGCAACTTTCTGGAGACTTCAGCGGAGGGTATCTACCTCTGCCACATGGAGCAGCCTGTCCCCACCTCCCTCAGCGCAGAGGAGCAGATCGAGCGTTACTACCGCTACGGCGTTCTTGCGGAGTGCAACCCGGCGATGGCCCACATGTACGGGTACGAACGGCCGGAGGAGATGCTGGGCGCGCGTCTGGCGGACCTGCTGGTGCGTGAGGACCCCGCCAATGAGCAGTACCTGCGCGCCTTCATCCAGTCGGACTACCGCCTGTCGGATGTCGAGTCCGTGGAGCGGGACCGCTTCGGCAATACCCGCTACTTCGAAAACTCACTGATGGGCGTGGTGGAAGACGGCCGCCTGCTGCGCGCCTGGGGAACCCAGCGCGACGTGACCGCGCGGAGGCGGGCGGAGGCAGCGCGGGACGCAGAGTTCCGCCAGAAACAGCGCCGCTTCCTGCGCGAGATGCTGCTCTCACTGACCGAAGGGCGCCTCGTCCTCTGCGATGCCCCGAGCGAACTGCCCGACCCACTCGCGCAGCCTATCCTCGGCCCCGTCCCACTCTCGCCGGAAACCCTGCGGGACCTGCGCCATGGCATCCCCACGGCCGCCCAGGAGGCGGGGCTACCGGAGGAGCGGTGGCAGAACCTCATGCTCGCTACGGGCGAGGCCGCCATGAACGCCGTGGTCCACGCCGAGGGGGGCATGGGCACCGTAACAGCGGACCCCGCGCGCGGTGTGGTACAGGTCCGTGTCGCCGACACCGGCAGCGGGATCGCTCAGGACACCCTCCACCGCGCCACCCTGGAGCGCGGCTTTACGACCGCCGGCACCCTGGGACACGGCTTCGCCATCATGCTGCACATGACCGACCGCATCTACCTGTCGACGGGCCCCGGAGGGACGACCGTCATCCTCGAACAGGAGCGCGAGGCGGCACCCCCGTCGCTCTGGGGGCTTTGCCCCCCGGCTACAAAGGACCACGACCGCCCGGCGTCGAAACGAGCGACTATGGACACAGACGCTCCTCCCCTGCCGGAGTTTCCATTCGACCGCTATGTGCGCTATGACGAACTGACGCGCCTGCTCACCCAGCTACGTGACGCGCGGCCGGATCTCGTCCGGCTCGACAGCATCGGCACGTCCTATGAGGGGCGTGACATCTGGTGCGTCACCGTGACGAACTTTACCACGGGACCGGACGCCGAAAAGCCCGCTTTCTACGCGGACGGCAACATCCACGCTACGGAGGTCTCGCCGACCACTGCCTGCACCTATCTGCTCGACCGGCTGGTGCGCGGCTACGGCAACGATCCGACCATTACGCGGGCGCTGGACACCCGGGCCTTCTACGTCATCCCGCGCGTCAACCCGGACGGTGCCGAGGTCTTCCTGTCGGACACGCCGCGCTACCTGCGCTCCTCTACCCGACCCTACCCGTTTGACGAAGAGCCCATCGAGGGGCTGAAACGTGAGGATGTGGACGGCGACGGCAAGGTGCTACAGATGCGCGTCCCCGACCCGAACGGCGCCTGGAAGAAGCACCCGGACGAGCCGCGCCTCATGGTGGCGCGCGCTCCGGCCGAGACGGGCGGCGAGTACTACCGCCTCCTGCCGGAGGGACGCATCACCGACTACGACGGCGTGACGTTCGGTATGCAGCGCGCCAAAGAGGGACTCGACCTGAACCGCAACTTCCCCGCGCACTGGCGGCCCGAGCACGAGCAGCCGGGGGCGGGCCCCTATCCCACCAGCGAGCCCGAGGCGCGGGCGCTGGTCGCGTTCATCACGTCCCACAAGAACCTGTGCGGCGCGGTCACCTTCCACACCTACTCTGGCGTTCACCTGCGGCCTTACGGCACGCAGGCGGACGACGCGTTCCCCGCCGAGGATCTGTGGACCTACCAGTTGGTCGGCAAGAAGGGCACGGAACTGACCGGCTACCCGGCCGTTTCGGTCTACCACGACTTTCGGTACCACCCGAAGGAGGTCATCACCGGCGTCTTTGACGACTGGTGCTACGACCACCTCGGCATCTTCGCCTGGACTACGGAGATCTGGTCGCCGCAGCGGCAAGCGGGCATCACCGAGGGCTTCTCACCGGAGACCAAGCCGGGCGCCTTCAAGTTCACCACCTGGGGACGCGACCACGAGATCGCGGACGATCTGAAGCTGCTCCAGTGGGCCGATCAGCACCTGGAGGGTAAGGGGTACTACGACTGGCGGCCGTTTGAGCACCCGGACCTTGGTCCAGTGGAGATCGGTGGTTGGGATGTGCTGTACGCCTTCCGCAACCCGCCTCCGCGCTTCCTGCGGGACGAAGTGGCGCCGTTTGCAGATTGGGTGATCTGGCAGGCGCTCATCTCCCCCGAGTTGTCGCTGCACACCGCGGAGGCCGTCCCTCTCGGCAACGGGCACTAGCGGGTGCGCCTCGTGGTGGAAAACACAGGCTTCCTGCCCTCCTACGTCACCAAGAAGGCGGCGGAGTGCCGATACGTCCGCCCCGTGGTCGCGGAGATTGAACTGCCGGACGGCGCGACGCTGGTCGGCGGCAAGACCCGGATGGAGCTGTCGCAGTTGGAGGGCAAGGCCTACAAAGGCCCCGCCAACAGCGGCTATGCCGCCGACGTCACCGACGACCGCGCCAAGGCCGAGTGGATCGTCTGCTCTCCGAACGGAGGCGCCGTGAAGCTCCTGGCCCGCCACGAGCGGGCGGGCACCGTGCGGGCGGAAGTAACGCTGGGGTAGAGTTCCTACCCCAGCGCCAGCAGCAGCATCAGGATGAAGTGGCAGGCGCTCGCTACCAGCACGAGCACATGCCAGAGTTCGTGCGCCTTGAAGTGCGGCGGCTTCAGGTGGGGGCGATCCTTGACACAGATCACCGCCCCCACCGTGTAGAGCAGGCACCCGGCGAAGAGCCACGCCAGGCCCGCGGGCGGCAGTGACCGCAGCAGCGGTCCGATGGCAACGACGATGGGCCAGCCGGTAAGCAGGTACATCACAGCCTGGAGCCAGTCGGGCACACGTCGGCGCGAGAGCACGTCCGCCAGGATGCCTGCGATGGCGAGCCCCCAGACCACGCCAAACAGACTCCACCCCCAGGCGGGCGGAAGCGCCAGAAGGCAGACCGGGGTGTACGTCCCGGCGATCAGCGCGTAGATGGCGGCCCGGTCAAAGCCGTAGAGCGCGCCCGTCCCCTTCTGGTCGAGATGCAGCGAGTGGTACAGCGCGCTGGCCACATACAGAACGACAAGCGTGGTGCCATACACCGCAAATGACGTAATGTGCAGGGGCCGCCCGCGCGAGAGGATGATGAGGACAACCAGGCCAACCAGGGCAAGTGCGGCCCCCACCATGTGAGAGACCCCGCAGAAGGGGTCCTTTATTCTAAAACGAAACTTCAAACCGTCCGGGTCCTCTCGCTTCATCGTAGCATAGCGGGGTGGACGCGGTGTAGGTATTTCGTCTCATTCGCCCTGGATTTTCGCAAGCGAATGAGCCGACGGAAAGGATCGGACATGGCGCTCTGCGAGCTTCGCTACTTCAGCAACGCCCTCGGCAAACAAACCGGGGCCTTTGTTATCTTACCCGAAACTGGCAAACCTCCCTACGCGACGATGTACCTGCTCCACGGCCTATCGGATGATCACACGATCTGGCTGCGCCGTACGAGCATCGAGCGGTACCTGGAGGGCATGCCGCTGATCGTCGTGATGCCTGACGGCGGCCGTGGATTCTACTGCGACGCAGAGGAGGGGTTCGCCTACGGCACTGCCCTGGCGACGGAACTGGTAGACCGCATCGACCGGA
>Ga0182793_1002541_pt1 | contig 10405 bp, 10 predicted proteins | sample Passage237A_FD_130498 | JGI IMG/M metagenome (GOLD analysis project Ga0182793, IMG submission 130498) | Cellulose adapted compost microbial communities from Newby Island Compost Facility, Milpitas, CA, USA - Passage2 37A (version 2) (version 2) ...
AACGAGGGGGCTACCGGGATAACCGGAGCTTCTCTCAGATGACCGGCTCGATGTGAGGATCAGGGGATTCGCTTCCCGCCGTGCCAACAAGTTCGCGATAGGCAATGGAGAGCGCGGCCACATTAACGACCGCGAAGAAAATCGAGACCAGCGCGAGTCCTATGACAGCCAGAACCTGAAGCAGCGGGCCGCCCTGCAGCAGGATGCCGAGCAGGATGGCGCATATAAGGAGCGGCAGCATGGGAGCCAGAAAGACCGCCACCAGTCGCCAGAAATTGCCCCGCGTCCGCTCCAGCACGAGGCGCGGGTCCAGCGGTGCACCAATGGCGGCCGCAGGCAGCAGGAGGGTCAGGCGGACAAAGAGATAGAAGCCGACAAGAAGGAGAAGCAGTCCGAAGAAGCTGAGCAGCGGCGCGGCAGAGCTTTCCTGCAGCATCGCGGTGCTCATAGTGAGCATGATCCCCGGCGCAAGCAGGAGGAACAGGAGGACAGATACCAGCAGGAAAAGTGCCTCTGGCCGTCCAAAGGAGAAATGAACCGCGCCTGCTGACACATCGCCCAGCAGAATGAAGCGGTGCCAGGCTACCGCTATGACCGGCCAGAGAAAGAGGCTCGCGGCCTCTAAGGCGAGAGCCAGAAAGAACTGGCTCTCCGTATTCACGAAGGCGCTGGCGATCGAGAAGATGAGATAGAGAAGCCCCGGAAACCAGATCAGCCGCACCATCTCCCCGAGATGACGCCATGAGCCGCCATAGGCTTCGGAAATGGTGCCGAAAACATTGAGCTTCGTTCTCATCGCGCCTCACCGCTGAGGAGTTTTGCCTTATAGGCTGCATTCTGAGGATCGAGGCCGAGCGCTGACATATAGAAGCGCCGCGCCGCCTGACCGTCGCCCTGTGCCTCGGCGATGGCACCGCGCACATACCAGGCGCCCGCGACTTCCGGGGCGAGTGCAAGCGACTTTTCAATGTCGATCAATGCGGCTTCAAGATCGCCCATCTCGCGCAGCGCATTGGCGCGGTTCTGATAGAGCAAGGCATCATTCGGCGCGAGTTCAAGCGCGCGCGTGTAGTCCGCCACGGCGCTTGCGAGATTGCCGGAGGATTTATAGGCAACACCCCGATTGATGAGCGCGGCCACAAGATCGCTTTCGCTCAACTCCCCGGACTCGATTGCCCGGCTGCAATAGTCGATGGCGGAACCGTAATTGCCGGTCGCGAACTGGGCGTAGCAGATATTGTTGTCGCCAATGGCATCGGCGTTCACAGCGGAAATCCCGCCTGCAAACGCCAGAGCCAGTATCAGTAGCCCTGATCTTCCCGTCATATCCCGTTCCGCTCCGCAGCAATCAGAGCGTCGAGACTACCCTTTCAGCGTCCCGGGAGAAAGCCGCAACGGCAATCGCGGTGTTCATGAAGTCCCGAAAGCGTATCCACTTGCCATCCTTCAGGGTGATGACATGGACGAAATCGGAGATGATGGCTCGGCCTGTCGAGCGGGCGGTCAGATGGAGCGCGCCCGTGACCACCACCTTGTCCCGCTCTGCAATAAACTCTTCCGTATCGAAACGGTGAATATCGACCGAGGAAAGCACCACTTCGAAAAAGCGGCGACACTCTTCGCGGCCGCGATAGGTGCCTGCATAGGGAATGACGGGCGTGCCGTAGAACTCGATCACGGCATCGGGATGAAGATGTTCCATGATCGCCGGAATATCCTGTGCGCCAAAGGCCTGAAAGAGCGCCTGGGTCGCGGCGATGTTGCGGGTCTGTTCGGAGAGTTGTGCTGTCATCATGCGGCTCCCTTGCGACGAAGGGCAAAACGGAGCGTCAGCCTGTCCAGCCCGTGATTGAGAAGGCTCGTCCTTTGCGGCACCGGCGCCTCCCGGCCAAGCGACATGTCCTCGAAGCGGTCGAGCACTGCTTCAATGAGCACCTTGCCTTCCATGCGGGCAAGCGCCGAGCCGAGGCAATGATGAATGCCGACGCCGAAGGTCAGTTGCTTGTTGAGATTGGGCCGTGTGATGTCGAACTTCGAAGGCTCGGGGAACATGGCGGGATCGTGATTGGCGGCTGCAAAGAAGAGCGCCCCCCATTCGCCTTTACGAATAAGCCTTCCGCCGATTTCCACATCCTGCGTTGCAATCCGGAACAGGCGCTGGGGCGGGCCGCTGTGGCGCAGGCTCTCGTCGATGAATGTATCGATCAGGGAGCGATCCGCCGCGAGCCTCGCGCGGATGTCCGGCATAGTGGCGAGATTGTAGAGAAGATTACCGAGCAGGAAAGTGGTCGTCTCCGATCCCGCAACGACAAGGGTTATGCAGAAGCGGATGATCTCATCGAGGGTGAGTCTTTCGCCCTCCACCTCAGCCTTCAGCAGCGCGGTGATCAGCGAGTCGGGCACCTGCTCCCCATTTTCGAGCGCCGCGTGAAGGCGCTGGACGGTCTCCGTGAAATAGTGGACGAGCTTCATATTGCTCGCCTCGCGCTCGGCCGGCGTCAGATTAGCCGAGAGCATGAAGGCGGTTGCCCAACGGCGGAAATTTTCCACCACTTCTTCGGGGAGACCGAGAAGCCCCACCATTATGCGGGCGGGAATGCGCGCGGCGAGCGCACCCATCACTTCGATTTCCCCCTCGCCCGTATGCGCGAGCATGTCGTTCACGATTTCGCGGACCCAGGGTTCCAGCGCTTCGACCCGGCGGCGCGAGAAGGCCATGTTCACGATACCGCGCAGCCGGTCATGCTCCGGGTTGTCGTGGTTCACGAGCATGAGCGTGGGCGCAGATGATTGTTCCTGCAGCGGATCACGCGAGGAAAAGACACGGTGGTCGCGCGCGGCGGCAGAGACTTGCGCATAGTCGAGCAGTACCCAGGCCGTCACCGGCTCGTCTGCATCAGGCACCGTGCCGGGTGGATAATCCCTGTAACCCCATGCCGGGCAATGCGGCCTCAGCTTCTCGTAAAGCGCGTAGGGCGAGGCAATGGTGTCGCCCTTCGGCAAAGCTTCGATCAGGGCCGCAAGTTCCTGGCCCGTGCCGGACACAGCGGAATTCTGCATGAGCTTTCCTCCCTCCCCGGTGATTTTTGGCGCCGCCTCCCCGCGACGCGGATTATTGTTTTCATAAACTATTTCTTTTGTAAACAATTTAGCACATGCCCGGTCGTCGCCCGACCCGTAAACTCCGGGCAGATTCGTTGCGAAGCCGAAGAGGCGCTTCGGGAGGCTGAATTGGCGGCAAGGAAGACGGAAAAGAGGCAGGCGGCAAAGCCATCGGATGTGCCCGGTGCCGCCCTGCGTTTCCTCGAATATTATTACCCCATCCACTACAAGGCCGGGATCGGCGTGGAAGACGCACTCCGGGGCGGTGTGCTGAACCGTCATCAGGTTGCGATGCTCTGGCTCATCCACTCCGAAGGCAAGGATGGCCGCGAGATGGACCGCAAGGCCATCGAACGCTCGCTCGAAAGCTGGTTCGAAATATCAAGTGCAGCCATCACCAAGGCGCTCCGGGCCATGGCGCAGCCACCGCTCGCCCTCATCCGGCTGGTGGAAAACCCCAATTCCGGCCGGGAAAAGATTGTCATCCTCACGCCCAAGGGCGAGGCCCATATGACGAAGATGATTGCGGATGGCGAGGCCTATGTGCAGCGGATCATCGACCATATGTCGGACGAGGAGATCAGGCAGGGGCTTCACTTCTTCAACCGGATTTCGGAGATCGTGGACGGGTTCCGGGAGGAGTGAGGCCGCGACGCCGCATCCCCTTGCCGGGGTCTCCTGCCGCTGTTATAGGCACGGCACAATGTGAGGGCGCTTTTCGCCCGATCCGGAGTATCGAACATGTATGCCAATCCTGTCGTGGCCATTGCGGGTGCGACCGGCGCCGTAGGCGTCGAGATGATCCGCTGTCTGGAAGAACGTAACTTCCCGGTGAAGGAGCTGAAACTCCTCGCCAGCGCGCGCTCGGCTGGCAAAACCATGAAATTCCGCGGACAGGATATTCTCGTCGAGGAACTGACCGAAGACAGCTTCAAGGGTGTGGACATCGCCTTCTTCTCGGCGGGCGGCAGCATCTCGAAGAAGTTCGTCAATGCGGTGAAGGCTGCAGGCGCGGTGATGATCGACAATTCGTCGGCCTTCCGCATGGCCCCGGACGTGCCGCTGGTGATCCCCGAGATCAACCCCGAAGCAGCGCTCACCCATCAGGGCGTCATTGCCAATCCGAACTGCTCGACGATCATTGCCATCACGCCGCTCTGGCCGATCCACAAGGTGAACCCGATCAAGCGCGTGATCGCGGCGACCTATCAGGCGGCGTCGGGCGCAGGTGCAGCGGCGATGGAAGAGCTTGAGGCGGCGACGCGCGCCTTCCTTGCAGGTGAACCCTTCGAGCAGAAGATCATTCCGCACCCCTACCCCTTCAACGTGTTCAGCCACAATTCGAGTGTGGACCCAGAGACGGGCTACAACGAAGAAGAGCTGAAAATGGTGAAGGAGACGACGAAGATTTTCGGTGATCCGAATATTCGCGTCACAGCCACCTGTGTTCGTGTGCCGGTGCTGCGGGCGCATTCCGAAGCCATCGACTTTGAGTGCGAAAACCCGATCACGCCGAAGGAAGTCCGTGACCTTCTCTCTGGCGCGCCGGGTGTGAAGATCGTCGATGACCTTGCCGCAAATTATTTCCCGATGCCGAAAGACGCATCGGGGCAGGACGACATTCTCGTTGGCCGCATCCGGCAGGATATTTCCGATCCGACGGGCCGTTCGATTGCGATGTTCGTTGCGGGCGATCAGCTTTTGAAAGGCGCGGCGCTCAACGCGGTGCAGATCGGCGAGCTTCTTGTGCGGGCGGCGTAAGTTTCTTACTGCCGCGCGCCGACAAGCGAGAAGCGTGCTCCCTGCGGGTCACGCCCGACCACAATCCACGCATCGCCTGGTACCTGATGCGGACCCATGAGGATTTCGCCCCGCTTCTCGTGGATGCGCGATATGGCAGCGTCTATGTCGTCCACACAGAAATAAAAGTGCCAGCCGGGTACGGGATCTTCTGCGTTCACCTTCATCATGGCGCCGACTGCCTCTCCGCCTGTGGCGAAGAGCTGATAGATGTTCCCGCCGCCCATATCCATCGCCTGATCCTTCGTCCAGCCGAAGAGGCCTGAATAGAAGGCGAAGGTGGGCTCGACCTCGCCGCTGACAAGCTCGTGCCAGCCGGTTGTGCCTTGCGTGCCCGTTGCCGGAAGCTGCATCGGACCTGCCATCCCGTGGAAGATCACGAAAGCGGCGCCGGCCGGGTCTGCCACCATGGCGAAGCGGAGAATGCCGGGGACATCCGAAGGCTCGCGGAGGATGCTGCCGCCTGCATCCACAACGCGCCTTGCATAGGCGTCCACATCATCGACGCCGATATAACCGATCCAGCCCGGCTTCGCGCGATCACATTCTTCCTCAGGTATCGCCATCATGCCGCCGATGCCCATATCTCCAACGAGAAAGAGTGTGTAGGGGCTGTTGCCGCTTTCGTTCGGCGCAAGTTCCCTCTTCCAGCCAATGACATGGGAATAGAACTCGCCCGCCGCTTTCGTGTCGGTGGTCACGAGTTCATACCAGAGAAACTTGCCAGCCTCGGTCATTCAGCGATCTCCTGCCTGGCTTCAACTTCTGATTTCAGCTTTTCGAGGCCGGCCTGAAAATCGGAGCCGACCATTTCGTCGATATCCACGAAAAGCTGGAGCAGCTTTGAAAGGGTGTTGGCCTCGCCTTCCATCGCCCATGAAACACGCGTGGCGTCGCCCTCCGGCGTCAGCAGGAAGATGGCCGTGTTTCTTGCTTCCATCGGTGAGATGAAATGGAGCGCAATGGTGATCCGGTTGGGCGCATCCTCGTCCATAATCTCCATGCGGCCGCTGCCTGCATTCCGGTCTCCTTCCCAAGCATAGGTCGCGCCGACGCCCTTATCGGCGCCGCCATAGTCACGCGCCATATCGGGATCGAGTTGCTCAAAGGGAGACCAGCGGCGCCACTCCCGCAGATCAGTTATCAGCGGGGAGATCACTTCAGGCGGCGCATCGACAGCGATGTCCCGTTCGATTCGAAACTCATCCGGCTGCGTGGACGCATAGGCGACAAGGCCAAGAACAAGCGCCGCAATGACAACCACGGCAATGCCAATAAATCGAAGCACCCGCTCCCTCCCCTGAAATCCCGCCATAAAATGAAAACAGCATGATGGTGTGATTTTATTTTGATATCAATATTTTTTTGAGGCCTGCTCCCTCCAAACTGAAAAACCATGTGAGGATAATAAAAAAGCCCGCATTGAAGCGGGCTTTGTTTGTCTCGTTGCGCCGGACGCGGGCTCATTCCCGTTCAATCGTCCAAAGACGACTTAAGTTATCGACGCTACACATCAATATGGCCTTTTGGCACTGACCGTCAAAATGTCACGCCCTTGATTTTAAAGAGAAAACGGGTTGAAAATTTGAGGGTTTCAAGGGCATTGGCGTCAATCGCCAGTCTCTATTCTGTAACGCCGGCCCACAGATCGACCCAGTTTGTATCAGAAAGACGCCACTGACCCCAATGAACGGCACTGCCAACCGTTCAGTAGCGGCAACGAACCTTGATGGTTTAAAAAGCCGATAGGCGTGACACGCTCGTACGGCAACTTGAAGAGGTACTGACCACGTAGGTGCCTAGTGCAGCATATCGGCGTGAACGGAAACGCGTGTGGACCATGAACCGAAGGCTACTCCTGAGTGACAATACATTGGGGCATGCTGGCGCCTGAAAACGTCAGGCCGTCGCGCAGAAGACTAACACTGGGGCTTGGCAGGGCAGTCATGCTTTACAACGAAGCTGCGGTTCCCGGGCTGGGGGGGATGTGGTTCATACGCCAGGCGGCGCTCGCACTTCTGGGCATCCGGGTTGCGGAAGAGGCTCCTCATGCAGGAAGCAAGATAGAAGTTGCCAATGCCATAGAGGCTCTGGCCTGCTGGATCGGCTATCAGGAGAGGTGCTGGAACCGTGGAGATTGGAGGCTGCGGGGACCACGCAAGCTCAAGTCACTGCATGACCGGGGGGTAGAGCAGACCTTTCGCCGGCTGAAGTCGCCGGCGTCCTATGTAACCCAACCTATGCGCATGAGCTGTGTCGAAGCGCTCCCCTGCCTTGGACTTGTTGATGCGAGCGGCTCCAGATTCAACAGCTTTTCGGTCAACGATCGCGGACAACAGCTCATCGATGCCGTCTTTGGCGAAAGAGGCCAAGGGCAGCTGTACCTTCCCGATTACCTCCGCAACTGGGTACTCGATGAGCCGGTGAACTTTACTGCCTCTCTTCGCCGAAAGCTCAATCCAACGACCGATGCGGGAGGTGATGCTCGCATGGTGATGCGTGAGGCGCTGGCGTTTCCCGGAGTGGGCGCCGAGCGTCGTCGGAACGCTTTGGTTTGGGTGCGAAGAATCGATGCAGGGGACAATTTTGGAACGACCCCGAACACCGATTGGGGGGATCGACCCGCAGAGATTGACGACAACCACTGGAGGGATCTGCGAGCAGGAGCAGCGCTTCTTCAAACGCGCGAGGCCGCTATCGGCGTGCTGTCAAATATCGAACAGGAACTGGTTGCCCATTCACGTCTTGACCTGACACCAAAGCTTCCTGAAGGAATATCAGCCTCGGTGGAAGCGTGGCGCAAGGAAGCGAAGCGCTTTCTGGCACTTGATGGTCACGGGCCGAATGAAGCGGCTGCAGCAGCACAACAGTTTTGTACCGAAGCACTTCAATCTAACGTTGTTCATGCGATCACGATGCTAGTAAATCGCGAAAACCACATGTTGCGGGTAACGGGCAATGTTGTCGTTCCGACTGCTGCGTGGCGGGCAAACGCCGCGCTTCCTGTAGACGACGCTACAGACGAGGGGTCGGATATCGAATTCGACGCCGAGGACAGAGACGACGGTGCGCCTATACGCGCCGAGCGTGACGTCCTGCCGCCATCAATTTCTCCGCGCATAATTTATCTGCGACGCCTGTCACTTGACCTTGAGGGACGGCTCGGCACGTTCATCGAAGCGCAGAGGCAGAACTGATGGCAGCTCCACACCTGCCCCTTTCCCTCGTGGAGCATGCTGCGCCCCCGACGGACATGACTGGCCACGCAGGGTGGATTTGCGGCTTTTCTGCCGACGCAGATTTCATGGAGGCGTTCGTCGAGCGTTTCACGGGTCAGGGTCGATCGGCACGCGCTGAACTTGGCCGCACGTTCATAGGGCTCTGCCTTGACCGTTCGCAGGCACAAATCCCTCCTGGTGAAGTGCCAGGCGTCTTACATCTGCCAGCCCGCAACGACGCACCGCCCTATCGCCTTATGCATGCGAAGGTGGCGCTTTTGGGGTTTCGCCACTCGACCGATGAAAACAAGTGGGCTCTGCGCTTGCTCGTCACCACGGGCAACTGGACCCGACAGACCACCGAAGACAGCATCGACCTCGTCTGGCGGCTCGATCTGGCCGCGGAAGATGTTCTTGCCCAGGAGTCGGACGACGCGCTTGAGCAACACCGAACTGACATGGCTGCGGCGCACGATTTCTGGTGTTGGTTGCGACAGCAATACCAGTGTCGACTTTTGGAGGGTAACGCCGAGGCTGGGAAAGCGGAGAAAACTCAAAGTGCGGCATTTGCCGAATTGGAGCGCTGGACGAACCAGCTGAAGCCCCGACCTGATACAACGCCACGCTTCATTGATACGAGGCAGCGAGCTCTGATCGCCCAACTGGCGAGTCGCGTCAAAACACATGCCGGGCCGCAGCGCCGCAACAATCTCGTTCTTGGGTCCGGATTCTGGGAAGGCGGGAAGACCGCAGGCTTGCCAGTTGTTCCCCTCACGATCGTCGAGGCGCTGACAAAGGCCTCTCTTCTGACCCAGTCCGCGAAGATCACGCTTGTCGTTGAAAGCCACAAATGCGCAGCGCTGGCCAATGAGCATGTTTTCAACAGCATGCGCGAAGCGACATGGTCGCTCCTCCATCCATTGAAGGTCGAGGGCGACATGAGGCGTCTGCACGCCAAATTCCTGTTCTCGGCAAACCGGCAAGCAGATAGCAGGGGGTGCACCTCCGCTTGGATTTATCTGGGCTCAGGCAATCTCACGCATGCGGGTTTTCTCGCAGCGCCAAGCCATGACGGCAATCTGGAAGCCGGAGTCATAATGGCAGCGGACGGTCTGAGCTGGGAATCCGCCGGGACCAAGTCCCGCCTGACTCCTGTTGGGCACGTTCTACCCGTCGACTGGGACGCTCACATCACCGACCTGTCGGCGCTAACCGCAGGAGACGGTCCACCTGATCGAGACACTCAGTTTATCGCCCCGCCTGTTTCCCATCTTGTCTGGGCACCTGACAAGACGGGCAACTACCTTGCAGTGCCACCCGGCGAGGATGCCGCAGGGATAGTGGTGCTGGGCCAGAGCAATCAAGCACCTACGCAGAACGCTTCCGGACAGTTCCGGTGGGACGGTGAGCAGCCGGCGCATGTGGGCGTGCGGCGCCTCGATCAAAACGACGGTGCGCCGACCGTCCTGGTTCCCGTATTGGACCGCTTCGGTCGGCTTGCTGCGCGGCCGCTGGAGCCGATTGATCTGGAGCAGGCCATCGAGCTTCTAAACAGTTTTCCTACAGCGCCGAATGGAGGGGACAGCGGAGACGACGAGGCTTCGCCTGCGCCGCCGAACACCAAAAATCCGCCGGGCCCGGCCGGGCGGCCGGCGCCGGACGCGCATTATGCTATTCGGCGAACCATGCAACTGATCGAGGCCATTGCCGAACGCCAGACAATGGTGCCCAGGGGGGATTGGACAAGTTGGACACAGCGGCTGCAATGTGTGCTGACGCAATTAGGCAGCCTGCCCGGACGTGGGAACGTCGACCAGAGGCAACACCACGACAAAGAAGCGACGAAAGGCGCATTGGTCGAGGCACTGCTCCCGTTAAAGATCAACCCGCTTTCCTGCCTGCGGGAACCGCCATTCCTGCCGGACTATGTAAAGCGCGGCAGCACAGAGTTCTTGGCCATTGACGAAGCCTTGAGTGCCGTTGAGGCCAGCTGGGATGTGACCAAGTTCGATGGGCTGGAAAGCACGTTCTCTGATGTCGGCTAAGATGGGCAAGTTTGCAGGATGGGGATCTGTTGCCGCTAACATCAGCGGACCACAGGAATCGCCATTGTTCCCGCAAGGCTATCTTGATGCGAGTCAGATCGACGCGCTGAAAGCCTTGGCGACATCTTTGAGAAATCACGGTGTCGTGCTCGCCGATGAGGTCGGAATGGGCAAGACGCGGATCGCCGTCGCTCTCGCCCTTGCAGTCAAGCGTAGCGGCGGCGGGGGGGGGTTGGGGGG
>Ga0182793_1002554_pt1 | contig 10370 bp, 8 predicted proteins | sample Passage237A_FD_130498 | JGI IMG/M metagenome (GOLD analysis project Ga0182793, IMG submission 130498) | Cellulose adapted compost microbial communities from Newby Island Compost Facility, Milpitas, CA, USA - Passage2 37A (version 2) (version 2) ...
CATCCGCCGACCTCCATACGGCCAGCACAGTGAATCAGAACCAAGCACCCCTGGGAATCCAAAGTCGATTCAATCCAAGAGACTCAGACTCTAGCGCCGTTCACCCCCGAACGGGAATCAGCGGCTGTTTGCTCCCCTCCCCCCTGAGGGAAGAGTGTCGACTTTGGCCCCAGAAACCCTTTCCGCTCCCAGGGCCTGCTCCCGCAAGCCCGGCTGCCGCGAACGGCCCACCAGCCCATCCACGGCACCGAATACCGGGCAATCGCCCACCCAGGACCAAAACCGCCCACCCCTCATCGGGCGCCCGCCCTCCCCCGTCTGACGCACGTACCGCAGACTTTCCGCCACGAGCCGGCTTGACTCTCGCCCGCAAGTTGTGAACATTTGCCCATTATCGAAGCAAATGCTCGCTTCGATCACTGGGAGGATTTTGATGAAACTGACACCCCTTTTCGTGGGCGCGATGACCCTTGCGCTGGTCGGCTCGGCGTCCGCGCAGACGCTCACCATCGCCACCGTGAACAATGGCGACATGATCCGCATGCAGGGCCTGTCCAGCGCCTTCACCGAACAGACCGGCATCGAGCTCAACTGGGTCGTGCTGGAAGAGAACACCCTGCGCCAGAACGTCACCACCGACATCGCCACCAATGGCGGCCAGTACGACGTGATGACCATCGGCACCTATGAAGTGCCGATCTGGGCCCGCCAGGACTGGCTGGTGCCGCTCGACGCGCTCACCGACGATCCCGAATACGACGTCAACGACCTGCTGCCGCCCATCCGCGACGGCCTTTCGGTCGACGGCACGCTCTATGCCGCCCCCTTCTACGGGGAAAGCTCCTTCATCATGTACCGCACCGACCTGTTCGAGGCCGCCGGCCTGACCATGCCGGATGCCCCCACCTGGGACTTCGTGGCCGAAGCGGCCCGCGCCATCACCGATCGCGCCAACGACATCAACGGCATCTGCCTGCGCGGCAAGGCCGGCTGGGGCGAGAACATGGCCTTCCTCACCGCCATGTCCAATTCCTTCGGCGCCCGCTGGTTCGACGAGAACTGGCAGCCCCAGTTCGACAGCGAGGAGTGGAAGAACACGCTCGAATTCTATCTCTCGCTGATGGCCGATGCCGGCCCGGCCGGCGCCTCCTCCAACGGCTTCAACGAGAACCTCACCCTGTTCCAGCAGGGCAAGTGCGGCATGTGGATCGACGCCACCGTCGCCGCCTCCTTCGTCACCAATCCCAACGATTCCACCGTTGCCGACAAGGTGGGCTTCGCCCTCGCCCCGGACAACGGCCTCGGCAAGCGCGGCAACTGGCTCTGGGCCTGGGCGCTCGCCATTCCCAAGGGCTCCCAGCAGTGGGATGCGGCCGCGCAGTTCATCAACTGGGCGACCAACAAGGCCTATCTGGAAACCGTCGCGGCCAATGAGGGCTGGGCCAACGTGCCCCCGGGCACCCGCACCTCGCTCTACGAGAATGCCGAATACCAGGCCGCCGCGCCCTTCGCCCAGATGACGCTGGACTCGATCAACGCCGCCGATCCCAACAATCCCACGGTCGATCCCGTGCCCTATGTCGGCGTGCAGTTCGTGGCCATCCCCGAGTTCGCCGGCATCGGCACCAATGTGGGCCAGCTCTTCTCGGCGGCGCTCGCCGGCCAGCTCTCGGCCGCCGACGCCCTGGCCCAGGCCCAGGAAGCCACCCTGCGCGACATGACCCGCGCCGGCTATATCAGGTAGACCGGGACCTCCCGCCGCCCGGCCGATCCTTCGCGGGATCGGCCGGGCGACTCCGGTCTCCGGACACCCGCCGGGTCATTCCCGCGACAGCGGGAACCTCCTTTTCCCGGTATACGAACAGGGATTCCCGCTGTCGCGGGAATGACACCGTGGCTCCGGCCACGCTGGAGGACCACCAAGAATGGCCACCAAACAAACCCGCACCCTGGCCCGCGTGATGATGGCTCCGGCAGTCCTGGTGCTGCTGGTGTGGATGATCGTGCCGCTGGTGATGACGCTGTGGTTCTCCTTCCAGAACTACAGCCTCATCAACCCGATGATGACCGGCTTCGCCGGCTGGGCCAACTATGTCTACGTCATCGGCGATCCCAGCTTCACCCAGGCCCTGCTCAACACGCTGGCCCTGGTGGGCGGCGTGCTGCTCATCACCGTGATCGGCGGCACCTTCCTCGCTTTGCTGCTCGATCAGCCCGTCTGGGGCCAGGGCATGTTGCGCATCCTCGTCATCTCGCCCTTCTTCGTCATGCCGCCGGTGGCCGCGCTGATCTGGAAGAACGGCTTCATGCATCCCGGCTACGGCATGCTCGGGCATCTGTGGAAGTTCCTGGGCCTGCAACCCGTCGACTGGTTCAACCAGTATCCGCTGTTCTCGGTCATCGTCATCGTCGCCTGGCAGTGGCTGCCCTTCGCCACCCTCATCCTGCTCACCGCGCTGCAGTCGCTCTCCGAGGAGCAGCGCGAGGCCGCCGAGATGGACGGCGCCAACGCCGTCAACCGCTTCCGCTACATCATCCTGCCGCACATGGCGCGGGCGATCACCATCGTCATTCTCATCCAGACCATCTTCCTGCTCGGCATCTTCGCCGAGATCCGCGTCACCACCGGCGGCGGCCCCGGCTATGCCTCCACCAACATCGCCTTCCTGGTCTTCCGCACCGGCATCCTTTCCAACGACATCGGCGCCGGCTCGGCCGGCGGCGTCGTCGCCGTCGTCATCGCCAACATCGTCGCCATCTTCCTGATGCGCGCCGTGGGGAGGAACCTCGATGCTTGACGCGCTTCACACGGACCTGATCGCCACCACATCACGGATGGTCACCACACCACGGATCGCCACCACACCACGGATCGTCACTACACCACGGATCGTCACCCTCGGGCTTGACCCGAGGGTTCTTCCCGCCGCCGCAAGCGCCCTCGGGTCAAGCCCGGGGGTGACGAGCGGCGTGTCCGAAAACGGGAGCTTCTGAACATGGCCCGCCGCGTCCCCGCCAGCACCCGCATCGGCTTCACCCTGCTCGCCTGGGCCGTCGCCCTGCTGCTGTTCTCGCCCATCCTGTGGACCATCCTCACCGCCTTCAAGACCGAGGCCGAGGCCATCGCCGCCCCGCCCACCTTCCTGCCGGAGACCTTCACCCTCGCCAATTTCGGCGACGTGCAGGCGCGCTCCGACTACGTCAAGCACGCCATCAACTCCATCGTCGTCTCCTTCGGCTCGACCCTGATCGGCCTCGCCATCGCCATTCCCGCGGCCTGGTCCATGGCCTTCGCCCCGACGAAGCGCACCAGGGACATCCTGATGTGGATGCTCTCCACCAAGATGATGCCGGCCGTGGGCGTGCTGATCCCGATCTACCTGATCTTCCGCGACCTGCGCCTGCTCGACACGCTGCACGGCCTCACCGTCATCATGACGCTGATCAACCTGCCGATCATCGTCTGGATGCTCTACACCTACTTCAAGGAGATCCCGGTCGACATCCTCGAGGCCGCCCGCATGGACGGCGCCGAATTGTGGAACGAGATCACCCATGTGCTGGTGCCCATGGCCATCCCCGGCATCGCCTCCACCCTGCTGCTCAACGTCATCCTCGCCTGGAACGAGGCCTTCTGGACCATCACCCTCACCTCCGGCCGCGCCGGCACGCTCACCGCCTTCATCTCCTCCTTCTCCTCGCCGCAGGGCCTGTTCCTCGCCAAGCTCTCCGCGGCCTCCCTGCTCGCCATCGCCCCCATCCTGCTGCTCGGCTGGTTCAGCCAGAAGCAGCTGGTCCGCGGCCTCACCTTCGGAGCGGTAAAGTAATGGGACCGCTCGATGTCTTGAGGCGAAACCTCACCTCTCCCTCTGGGGGAGAGGTGTCGCCCACCCCAGCTTCACGCCTCGTCTGGTCGGAGGACTAAACCATGGGCTCCATAACCCTCGAACACGTCAACAAGTCCTTCGGCGAGGTCCAGGTCATCCCCGACATCTCGCTCGACATCAGGGACGGGGAATTCGTGGTCTTCGTCGGCCCCTCGGGCTGCGGCAAGTCCACCCTGCTGCGCCTCATCGCCGGGCTGGAGGATTCCACCGGCGGCCGCATCCTGCTCGATGGCGAGGATGTCACCAAGTCGCCGCCGGCCCGGCGGGGCCTGGCCATGGTGTTCCAGTCCTACGCGCTCTATCCGCATATGAGCGTGCGCGACAACATCGCCTTTCCCCTCAAGATGGCCAAGACCCCCCAGCACATCATCGACCAGAAGGTCGATTACGCCGCGCGCACGCTGAACCTGTCCTCCTATCTCGACCGGCGCCCCCGCGCCCTGTCGGGCGGCCAGCGCCAGCGCGTCGCCATCGGCCGCGCCATCGTGCGCGAGCCCAAGGCCTTCCTGTTCGACGAGCCGCTGTCCAATCTCGATGCCGCCCTGCGCGTCAACATGCGCCTCGAGATCACCGAGCTGCACCAGCAGCTCAAGACCACCATGATCTACGTCACCCACGACCAGGTCGAGGCCATGACCATGGCCGACCGCATCGTGGTGCTCAACGCCGGCAATGTGGAGCAGTTCGGCTCCCCGCTGGAGCTCTACAAGAAGCCTGCCAACCGCTTCGTCGCCGGTTTCATCGGCAGCCCCCGCATGAACTTCGTCGACGGTGCCGAAGCGGCGAAGCACGATGCCCATTCCATCGGCGTGCGCCCCGAGCACTTTGCCATCTCCACCACCGAAGGCGCCTGGAAAGGCGTGGTCGGCGTCGCCGAGCAGCTCGGCTCCGACACCTTCCTCCACGTCCAGTCCGATCTGGGCCTGCTCACCGTCCGCACCGACGGCGACCAGACCTTCCGGCACGGCGACGATGTCTGGCTTACCCCCGACCCCAACCGCATCTACAGGTTCGACGCGGCAGGATTGGCGATCTAGATGTATATCCCTCACACCGATTGGGCGGCCTTGTCGCCTCCCTCCCCCTTGAGGGGAGGGAATGAGGGTGGGGGTGTCGAGCTTTCAACAAACGCCGCATTCGCGGATGGCATGACACCCCCACCCCTGCCCCCTCCCCGCAAGGAGGAGAGGAACACCCCGCCCTGTAACCAATCCCTCATCGGGACCCTACCATGACCACCAAGCTCTCCCTCGCCGCCCTGCCCGCCATCGCCAGCGCCGCCACCCCCCGCTACGCGCGAAAAAACCTCACTGCCGGCATCGTCCATTTCGGCGTGGGCAATTTCCATCGCGCCCACCAAGCCGTCTATCTCGATGCCCTGTTCAATCTCGGCGAGGGTCATGATTGGGCCATTATCGGTGCCGGCACCCGCGCCGCCGACGCCGCCATGCGCGACGCCCTGCGCGGGCAGGATTGGCTCACTTCCGTGGTCGAGCAGGAGGCAGACAGCTCCAGCGCGCACATCACCGGCGTCATGCTCGACTATATCGAGCCCCTCGACAGCCAGGCCATCATCGCCGCCTTGGTCGATCCGGCCATCCGCATCGTATCGCTGACCATCACCGAGGGCGGCTATTATATCGACCCGGCCAGCCAGCAATTCGATCCGACCCATCCCGACATCGTCCACGACGTCAACCATTTCGACATGCCCAAGACGCCCTTCGGGCTCATCCTGGCCGGGCTGGTCGACCGCCGCGATGCCGGCATCCCGCCCTTTACGATCATGTCCTGCGACAATATCCCCGGCAACGGCCACGTCACCCGCAACGCCATTGTCGGCCTCGCCGCCCTGCTCGATCCCGAACTGGCCGAATGGGTCAAGTCCACCGTCGCCTTCCCCAATGGCATGGTCGACCGCATCACCCCTGCTACCTCTGATCGCGAGAAAAAGCTCCTTGCCGACAATTTCGGCATCGAGGACTCCTGGCCGGTCTTCTGTGAAAACTTCAGGCAATGGGTCTTGGAAGACAATTTCCCCGCCGGCCGCCCGGCGCTGGAAAAGGTCGGCGTGCAATTCGTGGACGACGTCGCCCCCTACGAGCACATGAAGATCCGCATCCTCAATGGCGGCCATGCCACCATCGCCTATCCCGCCGGCCTGCTCGACATCCATTTCGTCCACGAGGCCATGGCCCATCCCCTGGTCGCCGCCTTCCTCCGCAAGGTCGAGGAGGACGAGATCATTCCCGTCGTCCCGCCGGTGCCCGACACAAACCTCAATGATTACCTGGCCTTATGCGAGCGCCGCTTCGCCAATCCCAAGATCGGCGACACCGTCCGGCGCCTAGCCCTCGACGGTTCCAACCGCCAGCCGAAATTCATCATCCCCTCCGCCCTGGACCGCGTGAAAGCCGGCGCCCCGGTCACCGGCCTCGCCCTGGTTTCGGCGCTCTGGTGCCGCTACTGCTTCGGCATCACCGAAAGCGGCCGCGTCATCGAGCCCAACGATCCGAGCTGGAGCCGGCTGACCGAGATGGCCCACAAGGCCAGGGACAATCCTGCTATCTGGCTGGGAATGAACGATATTTATGGAGAGCTGGGCCAGGACCCTGCTTTCGCCGCCGCCTTCTCCAGGGCGCTGAACGATCTGTGGAGGCAGGGCACCGCCAGCACGCTGGGGCAGTATCTGGCGGGCACGACCGGCCGATGAACGCCCTGCACCGGCCGGGAGGCGGACGGTGACGATCGCGCTCGTCATCTTCGACTGCGACGGCGTGCTGGTGGACAGCGAGCCCCTCGCCATGCGCGTCCTCCTGCGCGCCATGCACGAGCAGGGCGCCGATGTAACTCCTTCCGACGCCTATAGAAATTATCTCGGGCGGTCCCTCGCCTCCATCTCCGAAAGCCTCCGCGGCAGCCATGGCATGCCCCTGCGCCAGCCGGCCCTCGCCGCCATGCGCCACGACCTCTACGACCTCTTCCGCGCCGAGCTGCGGCCCGCGCCTGGCCTGCCCGGAATCCTCGAAAGGCTCGGCGCCGCCTGGTGCGTCGCCTCCTCCAGCCAGCCCGAGCGCATCCGCCTCAGCCTCGAGGTCACCGGCCTGCTGCCCTGGTTCGAGCCCAACATCTTCTCGGCCAGCATGGTCGAGAACGGCAAGCCCGCCCCCGACCTCTTCCTGCTCGCCGCCCGCTCCATGCGGGTCGAGCCTGCCCGCTGCCTCGTCGTCGAGGACAGCCCGGCCGGCATCGCCGCGGCCCGGCGTGCCGGCATGCGGGTCCTCGCCTATGCCGGCGGCAGCCATGTCGGCCCCGCCGGCCTGTTGCCCGAGATCGCCCGCCTCGCCCCCGACGGCATTTTCGACGATATGCACGCATTGCCCGATCTAGTAAGGTCGCTGCGAACCGAGAAGAAGGCGGACTAGCGTGTCGGAAAGCCTCCTGGTGGGAGTGGATGTGGGAACGGGCAGCGCCCGTGCCGGCGTGTTCACGCGCGAGGGCGGGATGCTGGGACGCAGCGAGCACCCCATCCTCATGCGGCGCACGGATGCCAATTTCGCCGAGCACGACAGCGGGCAGATCTGGCAGGCCGTCTGCGCGGCGGTGCGCGAGGCGATGCGCCAGGCCGGCGCCGCGCCGGAGGCCGTGGCCGGCATCGCCTTCGACGCCACCTGCTCGCTGGTGGTCCGCGACGGCGCGGGCCGGCCCGTCACCGTCTCCTCGGATGGCGACGACCGCTGGGACACCATCGTCTGGCTCGACCACCGGGCGCTGGCCGAGGCCGAGGAATGCACCGCCACAGGCCACGAAGTGCTCCATTATGCCGGTGGCGTCATGTCGCCGGAAATGGAAGTGCCCAAGCTGATGTGGCTCAAGCGCCACCTGCCGGCCAGCTGGTCCCGCGCCGGCAGGATGTTCGATCTCGCCGACTTCCTGTCGTGGAAGGCCACCGGATCGCTGGCCCGGTCGCAGTCGACGCTCACCTGCAAATGGACCTATCTGGGCCACAGCGAACAGGGCTGGCGCCACGATTTCCTGGCCGGGGTCGGGCTCGACGATCTGATCGAGCGGGCGGCCCTGCCCGAGCGCGCCAGCCCCGTGGGATCGGACCTCGGCCCGCTCACCCCCGAAGCGGCCGCGGCGCTCGGCCTTGGCACCGCCTGCCGGGTCGGCGCCGGGCTGATCGACGCCCATGCCGGCGCCCTGGGGGTGCTGGGCGCCTTCGCCTCCGATGTCGGCACCATCGACCGGCATCTGGCGCTCATCGCCGGCACGTCGAGCTGCGTCATGGCGCTGTCGGCCGAAGACCGGCCGACCGCCGGCGTCTGGGGCCCCTATTTCGGCGCGGTGCTGCCCGGCGTCTGGCTCAACGAGGGCGGCCAATCGGCCACCGGCGCCCTGCTCGACCACGTCATTCGCTGGCATGGCGCCGGCGGCGAGCCCAGCGCGGAAAGGCACGCCGCCATCTGCCGCCGGGTGATGGCGCTGCGGGAGGCGGAAGGGCTGGCGCTGGCCGGGCGCCTGCATGTGCTGCCCGATTTCCACGGCAACCGCTCGCCCCTGGCCGATCCCTTCGCCCTGGGGGTGATTTCCGGGCTGACGCTGGACAGCGATTTCGACAGCCTCTGCCGGCTCTACTGGCGCAGTTGCGTCGCCATCGCGCTGGGCGTCCGCCACATCCTCGAAACGCTCAACATGCGCGGCTACGCCATCGACACGCTGCACGTCACCGGCGGCCATACCAAGAACCCGCTGTTGATGGAGCTCTACGCAGACGCCACCGGCTGCACCGTGGTCCAGCCCGCCGCGCCCGACGCGACCCTGTTGGGCATGGCCATGGTGGCGGCCAGTGCCGCGGGGCTCTACCCGGGTCTCGACCGGGCCTGCCGGGGCATGCAGCAGGGCAATACGCCCCGTCCGCCCAATCCCGCCGCCCGCGCGCAGTTCGACCGCGACTACCGCATCTTCCTCGAGATGCTGCGCCAGCGGCAGGCGATCGACGCCATGGAATAGCGATCGCCCGGCTCTCGGAACGGGATCGCCCCACATCGCATCCGGATTGCCGGGATGCGTGACACGCGCCTATCCAGCCCGCGCAAACCCCGATAAGCTCCTCGGCGGGAAGTCAAATCGTGGCCTCAAGCGAGCGACGCAGACCTGATGTCGATCAAAGCCGCCGTCTACCACCTGACGCACTACAAATATGACCGCCCGGTCGTCCTCCAGCCCCAGATCATCCGCCTCCAGCCGGCGCCCCACTCCCGGACCAAGGTGCTGAGCCACGCGCTGCGGGTGGCGCCGGAGCTGCATTTCGTCAACGTGCAGCAGGACCCCTATGGCAACTATCTCACCCGCTTCGTCTTCCCCGAGCCGGTGACCGAACTGAAGATCGAGGTCGATCTGGTTGCCGACATGACGGTCTACAACCCGTTCGATTTCTTCGTCGAGGAGAGCGCCGAGACCTGGCCGTTCGACTATCCGGAGGAGCTGCGCGAGGACCTGTCCATCTACATGCGGCCCGAGCCGGCCGGCCCCCTGCTGCAGCAATTCCTCGCCGGCATCGACCGGTCCGCGCGCAATACGGTCAGCTTCGTCACCGATCTCAACAGCAGGATCCAGCAGACGGTCAGCTATATCGTCCGGATGGAGCCCGGCGTCTGGACGCCGGAGGAAACCCTCGGCAATGCCAGGGGCTCGTGCCGGGATTCGAGCTGGCTGCTGGTCCAGGTCCTGCGCCATCTCGGCTTCGCCGCCCGCTTCGTTTCCGGCTATCTCATCCAGCTCAAGCCCGATCTGGTTGCCCTCGACGGGCCGCCCGGCACCGATCACGACTTCACGGACCTGCACGCCTGGTGCGAAGTCTACCTGCCCGGCGCCGGCTGGATCGGCCTCGACCCGACCTCGGGCCTGCTGACCGGGGAAAGCCACGTCCCGCTCGCGGCCACCCCGCACTACCGCAACGCGGCTCCCATCTCCGGCTTCGCCTCCTATGCGGAAGTCGATTTCTCCTTCGACATGCGGGTGACGCGGGTCGCCGAGCATCCGCGCATCACCAGGCCCTTCTCCGACGAAAGCTGGGAAAGGCTGGATGCGCTGGGCCGCAAGGTCGATGCCGTGCTGACCGAGAACGACGTCCGCCTCACCATGGGCGGCGAGCCCACCTTCGTCTCCATCGACGACTTCGAGGCCGACGAATGGAATGCCGGCGCCGTCGGCCCCACCAAGCGCGCCCTGGCCGATACGCTGATCCGGCGGCTGCGGGACCGTTTCGCGCCCAATGGCCTGCTCCACCATGGCCAGGGCAAGTGGTATCCGGGAGAGAGCCTGCCCCGCTGGACCTTTTCGCTCTACTGGCGGGGGGGTGGGAAACCCCTCTGGCGCGGCGAGAAGCTGATCGCCCGGGAGGGGGGGACCTATGAGGTCTCCCCCCCCGGTGCCGGGGGGGCCCCCGCCGCCGTGGGCGGCGGTGGGGGGGTGGGGGGG
>Ga0182793_1002556_pt1 | contig 10366 bp, 9 predicted proteins | sample Passage237A_FD_130498 | JGI IMG/M metagenome (GOLD analysis project Ga0182793, IMG submission 130498) | Cellulose adapted compost microbial communities from Newby Island Compost Facility, Milpitas, CA, USA - Passage2 37A (version 2) (version 2) ...
CCCCCGGGCCCCCCGCGCGCCCCGCGCCGCCCCCGCGCCCCGGGAGCGCCTGGGCGACCGTCTGGTTGATCCCCTGCAGCTGCCCCACCCCGCCGCCGTTGAGCAGCACCGACACCGACGCCAGCGTCTGCTCGGTGGTCGGGTAGGTGGCCGCCCGCGACAGCGGGATAAGCGACCCGTCCGTGAGCTCCCCGACCGGCGGTTCGTCGGTGGGCGGGGCCAGTTCGATGTGCATCGACCCGAGCAGGCTGGTGGTACCGACCTTGGCGGTGGCGTTGGCGGGCAGGCGCACATCCTTGTTGATCCGCATCGTCACCAGCGCGTGCCACCCCTGCACCTCGATCTTGGTGACGTTGCCGACGTTGACGTCGGCCACCCGCACCCGGGTGTTCTGCTGGATGACCACGACGTCGGGCAGCTGCGCCTGGATGGTGTACGAGTCGTCGCCGGCGCCCTCGGTGCCGGGCAGGCTCAGCGAGTTCAGGCCGCGCCACTGGCAACCGGTGAGAGCGGTGAGGCAGACCGCGGTGAGGATCGCGGCGAGGACACGCTTCACGGCGTACCCCCTCCGTGCACCATCATGCCCTCCAGCCCCTGGCTGGGATCGGTGGGTGTGGCCGGCGCAGGCGGCAGGTTCGGGTTGAGCCGGTCCTCGCTGAAGGTGATCTCGTTGGGGCGCGCACTGGCACCGACGAACGGGTTGATGCCCAGCGGAGGGAAGTTGTACTGGCGGTTCTTGATGATCGGCGCCAGGTACTGAACGCACAGCTTCGCCGACTTCTCGAAGCCCTGGCGCGCCGCGGCTTCGATCGCGCTGCAGATGAACTGCACGGTGTTCGCGAAGTTGACGGGCGCCAGGATGCCGGTCACCGAGCTCTGCGCGGGCTGGTAGATGTTCATGAAGTTCTGGAACACCGTCGGTGTGATGTGCAGGACCTGCTTGGCGTCGCCGCGGCTGTCGTTCAGCGCCTTGGTGACCGAGGCGAGGTGATCGAACGCTTGGCCGAGACCCTCCCGGTTCTCCGCGACAAATCCCTGCAGATCATTGACCGCAGCATCCAAACTCGCGGTAGCCGTGGCGATCTCGTCGGGCGTGTTGGACAGCACCGTGGTGATGTCGGCGAGGTTGGTGTTGAAGTCGGCCAGCAAGTCGCTGCTGGAGCTCAGCGCCGACACCAGCAGCTGCAGGTTGCGCACCGTGCTGAAGATGTCGGTGCTGTGGTCGCCGAGCGCCGAAACCGCCTGCGACAGCTTGAGAACCGTTTCTCGTGCGGTATCGCCCTCGCCGCGCAGGTTCGCCGCCGCGGTGCTGACGAAGTCGCCGACCGGGCTCAACCCGTCGGGCGTGGTCGGCTGTAGCGACTCGGTGAGCTTCTCCAGCTGCGCCCGGAAGTCGTCCCACTCGACCGGCACGGCGGTCCGCTCCTGCGGAATCGTCGCGCCCGGCTCGAGTGTCGGCCCGCCGGAGTAGGCGGGCACCAGTTGGATCGCGCGCGCGGTGACCAGTGACGGCGACAGAATGGCGGCCTGAACATCGGCGGGCACCGGATACTGGCGGTCCACCGTGAACGTGACCTTGGTGCGGTTCGGCTCCGGTTCGATCGCCTCGATGGTGCCGACCTCGACGCCGAGGATCCGCACCTCATCGCCGGTGTACAAGCCGTTGGCGTTGTCGAAGTACGCCACGTAGGTGTTCTTGGCGACCCGGTCCCACCAGGGCGTGGCCACCACGGTGATCGCGACCGTCAACACCACCGCCAGCGCCACCGCGACGCCGATTCGCAACGCGCGCATGGTCATCGCCCCTCGTCCGGTGGTTCGGGCGCCGGCGGCGGGATCGTCGGCGCGGGCAGTTCACCCGGTGCGGGACCCGGCGCGGGCGGTCCGGGCGGCGGGCCCCCCGGCGGCGGTGGCGGCGGCGGCTCCCGGTACGGGTAGCAGCCGGTCGGACCGGGCAGCGGGATTCCCGGCGGGCCGCAGCCCGGATCGCCGGGATTGCCGGTGATCGCGTCGGGGATCGTCAGCCGCGGCTCGCCACCCTGACCCGTGCGCGGGAACGGCACCGGCAGTGCCGGCGTGCCCGGTTGGCCGACACCGGGATCGACGAGTTGCGACGGCAGCAACACGTTGGGGTCCAACCCCAGATCCGAGAACGCCACGTCAATGAACGGCTGCGCGAACTGCCCGGGCGCGAGGTTGACCAACGACGCCTTGAAGAACGGTCCGGAGCCCAACACCTCGCCGAACGACATCGCATAGCGCCGCAGCAGATACAGCACCCGCTGCAACTCCTTCTTGCGGTTGTCGAGGATGCCGAGCACTCCGTTGAGCTTGTCCACGGCCGGCTTGAGCTGTGTCCGGTTCTCCTCGACCAGCGCGGAGATCTGCCGCGACACCGCGGTCAGGTTAAAAAACAACGCGTCGACCGAATCCCGTTGCCGTAGCACCTCGGCCAGCAGCGCGTTGGTGTTGACCACCAGCCCGGCGATCTGGTCGCTGCGCTTGGCCAGCACCGCGGTGACCTTCTCGGCGTTGGCGAGCAGACCGCGCAGTTGCGCGTCGCGCGTGTTGAGGGTGTCGGAGAAGCGCGCGACGCTCCGCAACGCCAACCGCAGATCGGGCGGGGTGTCCTCGAACGTCTCCGCGAGCGTGGTCAGCGCCGATGACAGTTGGCCGGTGTCCAGTGCGCTGATGGTCTCCGTCAGATCACCGAGGGCGGTCGGCAGGTCATAGGGCGATGTGGTGCGCTCCACCGGGATCGCGCCGCTGAGCTGTCCCGTTCCGCGCGGAGTGATCTCGAGCATCTTGTTGCCCAGTACGGTCTCGGTCTTGATCGCGGCCTCGGTGCGGTCGCCGAGATCGACGCCGTTGCGCACGGTGAAGTCGACCAGGACCTTGTTGCCCTCCAGTCGGACGGCGGTGACGCGGCCGACCGACATCCCCGACACCCGGACGTCCGCACCGGTCTTGATGCCGCCCGCCTCCGCGAAGTACGCCGAATAATCCTTGGTGCCCTTGATGATCGGCAGTCGGTCGTAGGAGAACGCGGCCACCACCGCGAGTACCACGACGAGGATTCCGACCACCCCGACCGCAACCCGGTTGCGCTCGGCGAGGGGTTTGATCACGGGACGTCTCATTTCGGTGTGCACCGCCCCGTGGACTGCCCGACGAGCTTGACGAACACCGGTTCACCGCCCTTGCCGTTGACCTTCAATATCGCGTCGCAGAGGTAGAAGCCGAAGTAGTCGCCGTAGAGCCCCTGTCTGGCCAGGATCTGGTAGGCGTCGGGCAGCGTTTTGAGCAGTTCGTCGACGTACTCGTAGTCGGCCATCACCTGACCGGCGAAGCGGTCCGTCTCGGTCACGGTGTCGGCGATCGGTTGGCGCGCCACGTTGAGCAGGTCGGCGACCGAGGCCGCCGCGGCGCTGATGTGTGCGGTGCCGGTCGCGATATCGGATCGCCGGCCGGACAGCCCTTCGGCGAGCACCGACAACTGCGTCAGCGCCTCGGCGAACTGGCCGTCGCGGTCGGCGAACGTCTCGAGCACGGTGTTGAGGTTGGTGATGACCTGACCGATGAGCTCATCGCGCCCGGCCAGCGTCGACGTCAGCGCGGAGGTGTGCGCCAGCACCAAGGATATGGTGCCGCCCTGACCCTGGAACACCCGCAGCAGCTCACCGGACAGCGCGTTGACCTGGTCGGGATCCAGTGCGCGGAACAGCGGGCGGAAGCCGCCGAGCAACGCGTCGATGTCCAGGGCGGGTGAGGTCTGCTGTAGCGGAATCGTCGCTCCTGGCTGAAGTCTGCGCACCGACCCAGCGCCCTCCTCAAGCGACAGGTAGCGGTCGCCGACAAGGTTCTCGTAGCGCACGGCCGCCCTGGTCCCCTCGGTCAGGGTGATGGTGCGGTCGACGGAGAACTCGACGGTGACCGTGCCGTCCTTGTGCAGGGTCATGTTCTTGACCTTGCCCACCTCGACGCCCGCGATGCGCACGAAGTTGCCGCCCGACAGCCCGGACACGTTGCTGAACACCGCGTGGTAGGTGGCGCGCGAGTCGAAGCGGAACTGCCCGAAGACGGTCACCAGGATGAACATGAACACCGCGCACATCGCGGTGAACAGCACCACGCGGGTGACGGCCCGCACGGTCCGGCGTCTCATGGCTGACCTCCGTCCCGGGGCGGCAGTGGCGTGCCGGGTTGGACCGCGGGCGGGGCGCCCGGCGGCGGTGGCGGATACAGCGGTGTGCCGTCAGGCCCGTACATCGGTGCGCCGTACGGGGGCGCGCCGGGATAGGTGGGCAGCGGACCGGGCGCCGGCCCACCGTGGTAGCGGATCCGCGGCGGCTCCGGATTGGCCTTCGTCACCGGGAAGTAGTTGGCGAAGCCGGGGAATCCGATGCCCGGATTCGGCCGCACGTCCATGCCGGTGCCGAACCCGGTGTCGGTGACCAGGTACTTCACCGGGTAGTTCTTGCTGACGTCGGGCAGCGAACCGCAGCTGGGCTTTCCGCCGGGTCCGCCCTTGGCGTTGACGATCGGCAGGTGGTCGGGATAGCGGTACGGATCGTCGCCGGCCAGCAGCGCGGCATCCATGATGACCGACTTACCGTTGCCGCCCAGGGCATCTCGGCCACCGTTCTCCAGAAACCACTGCGCACCCAGGAATAGGCAGGTATAGGTCGGTGAGTACTTGTCGAGCAGCTCGGTGGTCGGCACCATCGTGTCGAGCGCGCGTACCAGGTCGGGCTGGTTTCCGCCGATGGTGGCGATGCCCGAGCGCGAGAACCCGATTGCCGACAACAGCAGGTGGTCGAGCGCCTCAGCGTGCGAGCTGATCGTCGCGCTGGTGGTGGTGAATGCGTCGAGCACCGACAGGATATCCTGTGCGGCACCGGCATACGCGTCGGTGGTGTCACCGAACAGTTGCCAGTCTCTGCGCACAGTGTCCATCCGCGGATTGACGGCCAGCAGCACGTTGTTGGCCGACGAGATCGCCTCACCAAGCACCTCGCCCTTGCCGCGCAGCGATTCCGCGACCGCCGTCAGCACCGCGTTCAGCTTCGCCGGGTCGATGGTCTGCACCACCGACTGCAGGTTCTGGAAGACCGTGTTGACCTCGACCGTGACATTGCGCGAGCGCAGCACCGCGTTGGGCCTGAGCCGCTCGGGGCTGGGGCCGCCCGGCGGGGCGACGAGGTCGACGTACTTGGCGCCGAACGCCGTGCTGGCCTTGATCTCGGCCTCGATGTTGCTGGGCAGATACTTGAAGTCCGAGCGGAAGATCTTCAGCCTCAGCTTGGCCTGCTCGGGTGCACCCGGAGGCGTCTCGGCGCCAAAGGTTTCCACCACGCCGATCTGCACCCCGTGCAGTTTGACCTTGGCACCGTTCTCCATCACCAGCCCGGCGCGGTCGGACACCACGGTCAGCGGGACCGTGCTGCGCAGGGTTCCGGAGAACAGCAGCGCGGTCAGGGTGCTGATCGCCGCGATCACCAGCACCAGCACCGGCGCCCACCAGATCGGGTCAACTCCGCCCCGCCTCGGCGAGTTGACTCGTGCGTCGCTCACCGCGTCACCCCGACAGATGGAAGTTGCCGGACTGCCCGTAGACGGACAGTGTGATGGTCAACAGGATGAACACCCCTGCGGTGATAGATAGCCGCACCGCGCGCCCGACGGCGTCGCCCACGCCGGCGGGCCCGCCGGTGGCGGTGTAGCCGTAGTAGGTGTGCACGGCCATCACCGCGGCGGCCATCGCCAACGCCTCGATGAACGACCACAGCAGGTCGGTCGGATGCAGGAAGGTGTCGAAGTAGTGCTCGTACACCCCGCGGGACTGGCCGTAGATCACCGTCGTACCGAATCGGGTGGCCAAGAACGACATCAGCACCGCGACCGTGTAGATGGGAATGACCGCGATGACGCCGGCCACGATGCGCGTCGACGACAGGTAGGTGATGGCCCGGATCCCCATCACCTCCAGCGCGTCGATCTCCTCGTTGATGCGCATCGCACCGAGCTGGGCGGTCGCGCCGGCGCCGATCGTCGCGGCCAGCGCGACGCCCGCGGTTGCGGGCGCGATGAAGCGGACGTTGAGGAACGCGCCGAGAAAGCCGGTGAGCGCTTCGATTCCGACGTTGGACAGGGTGTTGTAGCCCTGCACCGCGATCAGCGCGCCGGTCGACAGCGTGAGGAAGCCGATGATGACCACGGTGCCGCCGATGACGGCGAGCGCACCGGTACCCATGCCCATCACCGCGACCAGCCGCAGGACCTCGCCGGGGTAGCGGCGCACCGCGTCCACGGTGGAGACCAGCGCGGTGCCGTAGAACTGGGTCTGCTCGCCGACTCGGCGGATCACGTCGACCAGCCGGGCGAGCTGGTCACGGTGGCCGGCGGACTCGACCGCGGTCACGGCGCCACCTTCACGCCGAACGCGGTGGCCAGGATGTTGATCAAGAACAGCGCCATGAAGGCGAAGACCACGGTCTCGTTCACGGCGGTACCGACGGCGGTGGGCCCGCCGCCGACGTGCAGGCCCTTGTAGCAGGCGATCAGGCCTGCGGACAGCCCGAACAGCAGCGCCTTGACCAGCGAGACGATCACCTGTGGCAGTCCGGTCAACAGGGTCATGCCCGCGACGAACGCGCCAGGGGTGACGTTCTGCACGAACACAACGAAGAAGTAGCTGCCCGTCAAGCCGACGACGGCCACCACGGAGTACAGCAGCAACGCGACGAACGTCGCCGCGATCACTCGCGGAACCACCAGCGCCTGAACGGGATTGACGCCGATCACCTTCATGGCGTCGATTTCCTCGCGGATGGTGCGCGCGCCCAGATCGGCGCACATCGCGGTGGCGCCCGCGCCCGACACGACGATCGCCGTCACCACCGGACCGACCTGGGTCACCGACGCCAACGCGGCCCCGGCGCCGGACAGGTCACCGGCGCCCACCTCGATCAACACGATGTTCAGCGTGAAAACGATGAGCACCGTGTAGGGGATCGACAGCACCAAAGTCGGCACGATCGACACCCTGGCGACGAACCAGATCTGGTCCAGCAGCTCACGCCAGGCGAACGGGCGACGGAACATCGCGGCGAACGTCTCGCCGGACAGCACGACGAAATCCCCCACCGCGACGGCCGGTTTCAACCAGGCCGCGCCGGCGCCCTCCGGCGACCGAGTGTTCGCCACGGGTTACCCCTCGTCCGCGCACGCCGACACGGCGATGCGTGCGCACTTCGGTGCGGACAAAGCGATCCCATCGTCGTCGGACTTTGCTGCGACGCTAGGAGCGCGACGATTAGCTGTCAACGCGGGCGAGTCAATGAACATGCCCGTCAATTGGGGTATTTCGCAGGTTGCGCCAACGTGATTGGTTTAGCTCAGCCAGATCGAATCATGTCGAGTTTTACTGTTGTATTGCGCGGTAGGCTGCGCGAATGAGCGCTATCGATCACACCGTCCCGCCCAGCGGCAGCGGCTGCGCCGAATGCGATGCCCGCGGCGGATGGTGGGTGCATCTGCGTCGCTGCGCGACGTGCGGTCATATTGGCTGTTGCGATGATTCGCTGGCACGGCACGCCTCTGCGCATTGGCGCGCCACGGGTCATCCGATCATCCGCTCGTTCGAGCCGGGTGAGGATTGGTTCTGGAACTACGAAACCAACGAGTACTGCGACGGACCGGAACTTGCCGCGCCCGACGCCCATCCCGCCGATCAACCGGTACCCGGCCCGGCGGGACGCGTCCCGTCGGACTGGGTGGCGCAGTTGCGTAACCGCACCGACTGAGCACTAGGACGCGTCGGCAAGTGCGGCCCTCGCCGCGTTGTAACCGGGAATGAATGTGATGCCGGGGCCGCCGTGGCAGCCCGCGCTGGCCAGATACAGCCCGTCAATCGGAATCGGTTGATCGATATAGCCTTTCGGTCCCGGGCGATTCGGACCGATCTGGTCGGGGTGGATCAGGCCGTGGCAGTAGTCCCCACCCGGCGCCCCGAACATCGTGCCCATGTGCTTGGGGGTGAACGTGGTGTGCCTGCTGATCAGGCTTTCGAAGTTGGGTGCGAGCCGGGTGATCTTCTCGATGACCCGCCGCCCCATCTCGGCCTTCATCTCGCCGTAGGAGTGCTCACCGCTCTCGATCGGGAACCACAGCGAGAACGCCGACGCGGCGTGCTTACCGGGCGGCGCCAGGCCGGGGTCGTTCACCGACGGGATCTGCAGTGCGATCGACGGATCGGCGGGCACCACACCGCGGCGGCAGTCCTCCCACTGCTGCTGAAGTTCCTCGGGCGTGCTGAAGATGCCGATGTTCGACTGCATCGCCGGGTCGTTGAGCAGTTCGTAGGGCGCGGCGAACTCCGGTATTCCGTCGAGCGCGAAATGCATCTGCAGATAGCTGCCCCGGTGGTCCAACCGCGAGAAGCGTTCCCGGATGTCGACGGGCACCGCCGACGGATCGACCATCGAGTTGACGGTCAGGTCGGGGGCCACCCCCGAGACCACGATCGGCGCGGTGATCGTGGACCCGTCCTCCAACCGGACGCCGGTGACCCGGCCACCGGCCACCGTGATCTCCTCGACCTTGGCGCGCAACCGCAACTGGCCGCCGGCGGCGGTGAACGTGTCGCACAGGTGGGTGGTCAGCGCGCCGATGCCGCCACGCAGTTTCTTGACCAGCAGCGCGTTCTCATCGGGCAGCGCGAAGCCGTACGCCAGCGCGGCGGCGGTACCGGGGGTGTCGGGCCCGCGGTAGGTGGTATTGCAGGCCAGCAGCGACAGCATGCCGCGCAGCGCGCCGTGTTTCTCCTTGTCGGGCAGGTACCGGTCGAGTACATCGGTGACCGAGCCGAACAGCATGTCCGTGATCGCTGATCGCTCGAATTCGTTTGTCGCGCATGCATACATCTCGTCGAGCGTCTTCGGCGGCCGGCCCGCGTCGAACCGGCCCAGCGCACGGGTCGGGGCCTGGCACCAGGCCATCAGGCCGGCCATGCCGTTGACCGCCTCGGCGCCGTGCACCTCGTTGATGTGGGTCATCAACTTCATCGGGTCGGTGTAGTAGACCAGCGGCTCGTCGCCGACGCCGCGCAGCGACACCGACATCACCTCGGTCTCGACGGTGGGCAGAGCGTCGAGGCCGAGTTCGTGGCTCACCATCGCCGAGGTCGGGATCTGCACCGACCCGGCGATCTCGAAGCGGTAGCCGTCGAACAACTCCACCGTCGAGGCCATGCCGCCCGCGTAGAGCTTGAAATCCAGGCAGAGCGTGGCCAGTCCGGCCTTCTGCAGCAGCGTCGCCGCGGTCAATCCGTTGTGGCCCGCGCCCACCACGATCGCGTCGAAGTCCGTCATTGGCTGAGGCTGACACGCGGCCACAAGTTTTGTCAATATTGACAAAACTTGATCATTGGATGCCGGCCGCCACGGTGTCCAGGGCGGCCCGGGTCAACCGCTGCAGCTCGGGCAGCGAACGCTCCTCGCCGAGCATCCAGACCTCCATCGCACCGAACACCGCCGCGGCGATCGCCCGTGCGGTGACGGTGACGCGCATCCGCTCGTCGGTGTCGAGCCCCGAGGGTCGGGTGGCGGTCAGGTGTTCCTCGATCGCCTTCGCGAAGTCGGCTTCGACAGCCCGGATATGCCTGGCGATGCGGCCCGGTTCCAGTTCCTGGGCACGCAGTGCCGCGGTCTGCGCGACGGCCCAATCGTCGTATGGGCGTGCCATGATCGCCGCGTGCACGGCATCGGTGATCGATTCGTCGGGCGAGCGCTGCGCCAGCGCCTCGCGGAACCAGTGCAGCCCGGCGTAGTCGGCGAACAGCAGGTCGTGTTTCGAGGAATAGTGGCGGTAGAAGGTCCGCAGCGACACCCCGGCGTCGGCGGCGATCTGCTCGGCGGACGTCTCGTCCACGCCCTGGGCGAGGAAGCGGACCACCGCGGCCTTGCGCAGCGCCTCGCGGGTGCGCTCGCTGCGCGCGGTGTGGGCGGGCCGGACCATGGCCAACAACCTACCTGACGCCGGTTTCGTCAAAAGTGTCAAAACCTTGCGCGGCGGCTGTCACACTGCCGTCATGGTGTCGCTGATCATCCATCTCGTTCTCGGTTTTCTCACGCTGGCCGTCATCGTCAAGGCGAATCCGACGATCTTCGGCAAGGTCTCGGGCGGGCCGGCGGTCTCCAAACTCGAGGCGTTCTACTACGTCGCGGGCGTCGCGTCGGTGATTCTCGGCTACTACTTCAACAACCAGTTCGTCGCCGAGTACGCGCCGGCCGGCGGCGGGCTGCACAACTTCATCTGGGGCCCGGGCAGCTGGTCGGAGTTCATCGCGCTGGGCTACGACAACCCG
>Ga0182793_1002562_pt1 | contig 10347 bp, 9 predicted proteins | sample Passage237A_FD_130498 | JGI IMG/M metagenome (GOLD analysis project Ga0182793, IMG submission 130498) | Cellulose adapted compost microbial communities from Newby Island Compost Facility, Milpitas, CA, USA - Passage2 37A (version 2) (version 2) ...
CGTCAAGGTCACCGCCAAGCGGTCCGGAGCCCCCAAGGTCTCGGTGTGGACCGCGCGCACCGCGAAGGTGCGCTGAGGACCCCTGCGGGTGGGCCGGCCCGGACCGGCCCACCCGCTAGCCTCGGGACGGTGACGTGGCTCGTCGCGGTCGGGTGCGCCGCGTGGACGATCGTGCTCGGCTGGGACGAGCCTCGCGCGACCCTGCTCGCGATCCCCTTCTTCCTGCTCGGGGTGGGCCTCGTGCCTCGCCACCCACGCACGGGGGTCGCCCTCGTCCTCGCAGGGGCGAGCGTCAACCTCCTCGCGGGCGCGGGGTGGGGGAACATCGACACCCTCGTCCCGCTCGCGCTCGCGATGTTCTGGCTCGGCCGGGGCACCCCTCGGGGCTCGCACGACGCGCTCGGGATCCTTGCTGCGGCGCTCCTCACGGCCGCGCGCGGCGGGCTCGCGCCCGAGAAGCTCCTGATCACCGCAGGGCTCTTCGCCACGCCCTGGGTCTTCGGCCTCGTCGTGCGGCGCCGGGCGCTCGAGGCCTTCGAGGCTCTCGCCCGCGCCGAGGAGCTCGAGAGCGAGGACCCCGAGGCTGCCGCGGCCCGCGAGGCCGTCGAGGAGAGGTCGCGGCTCGCCGACCAGGCGCTCTTCGCCCTGCGCAACGCGATCGTGGCGATGCGCGCGGGAGCCCGCTCCGCCCGGGAGGCGCTCGAGCCCGAGGCCGTTCGAGCCGTGCACGAACGAGGTGCCGCGGCGGTCGAGGAGCTGCGCGCGCTCCTCGGCCTGCTGCGCGAGGTCGAGCCGGCCCCGAGCGCAGCTCGCTCCCCGGTGCGGCCCCTGTGGCGGCGCGCCGCCACGCCCGTGGCGTGCCTCGCCCTGGCTGCCGCGAGCCTCGTGGTCTCGGCATCACCTCCGGGTACTCCCGAGGTCCTTCTTCCCGGCGCCGGGGCCTATGCCGCAGCGGCCTGGGCCGTCTCGGTCCGTCCCCGTGCGCTCGCCGTGGCGAGCTTCGTGCTGCTCGTGCTCAGCGGGGTGTGGCTGAGTCTCGCGTACGGGCCTCGGGGCACGGGCTTCGTGCTCGTCGTCTTCGGCGCGGCGGTCCTCGCGGGGCGGGCCTGGGGCGAGCGAGACAGGCTTCGTCGCTCGGCCCGCCGCCGAGAGCTCGTGCTCCAGCGAGAGCTGGACGCGGCGGTCGACCGAGCCGTGCGCGCCGAACGTCTGAGGCTTGCGCGCGAGCTGCACGACGTCGCGAGTCATGCCGTGGGCGCCATGGTGCTGCACGCGGGCGCAGCGGCGGCGCTGCGGGACAAGTCCCCGGTCGAGGCGCGAGCCGCGCTCGACACGGTCGAGGAGATCGCCCGGGACGCCTTGCGCGAGGTGGACGAGATGCTCGCCGCGCTCGACGCGGGAGAGTTCGGCGAGTCGAGCCGCGCCTACGCCGAACCGGGCGAGCTGCGGACGGCTCTCCTGGCGCTGTGCGAGCGCGCTCGGGCACACGGCACCCCGGTCGAGCTCGAGCTCGGAGAGCTGCCGAGCTCGCCCGCCCTGACGGCGACGATCTACCGCCTCGTCCACGAGGGGCTCGCGAACGCCGAGCGGCATGCTCCGGGCGCCTCGGTCCACCTCGTCGCGAAGCGAGATGGAACGGACTACCGTGTCCGGATGAGCGACGACGGTCTGGGCACCTCCTCCCGCCGCGGGGCTGGCTTCGGTCTCGAGGGCCTGCGCGAGCGGGTCGCCGCCTGCGAGGGCAGGCTCGACGCAGGACCTGCCCCGGACGGCGGCTTCGTGCTCGAGGCGGTGCTACCCCACGAGGGGAGCTCTCGGTGATCCGTCTCGTCGTCGCAGACGACCAGGACCTCGTGCGCGCGGGCCTGCGCGCGATCCTCGAGTCCGCTCCTGACATGACCGTCGTCGCCGAGGCGGCGGATGGCGCGCAGGCCGCTCGGCTCGCGCGGGAGCACTCGGCTCACGTCGTCCTCATGGACGTGCAGATGGCGGGGACCGACGGGCTCACGGGGATCGGCGCCGTCGCGGCCGCAATCCCGAGCGCCCGCGTCGTGATGCTCACGATGTACGACGTCGACGACTACGTCTCCCAGGCCCTGCGCGCCGGGGCGAGCGGCTTCCTGCTCAAGACGACCCCGCCCGAGGACCTCCTGGCGGCCGTCCGGCGGGTGCACGCCGGCGAGCACGTGCTCGGCCCGACCGTCACCGCGCGCCTCGTCGAGTCCTTCGTCCGCCGCCCCACGCCCTCCTCGGGCGTCCCCGAGGAGCTCTCGAGCCTCACCGAGCGCGAGCTCGAGGTCTTCGACGCGATCGCGCAGGGCCTGTCCAACGCCGAGATCAGCGAGGCGCTCTTCCTGAGCGAGGCCACGGTCAAGACCTACGTCACGCGCATCCTCGCGAAGCTCGGGGTGCGCGACAGGGTGCGCGCGGTGATCCTCGCCTACGAGTGCGGCAGGGTGGGCTGAGGCCCTAGACCTCGATCGAGAACATCGTCTCGGAGCGGAAGGCCTCGAAGCCGAGAGCGGCGTAGAGGCCGTGAGCGCCCGAGGGGTTCTCGGTATCGACCCCGAGCTCGGTGTACTCGATCCCCTCGGCGCGCTGAGCCTTCATCGTCGCGGCGAGGAGAGCCTTGGCGACACCACGCCCCCGCCACTCGCGCACGGTCCCGAGCAGGTGGACGTAGCCCGAGGAGTAGCCCGCGACCTCCCAGTCGTGCTCGTACTTGTCAGCCCAGGTGTAGCCGACCACGCGTCCCGTGCTCTCCTCGCGCGCGACGAAGCTCCACTGCGGGGCGAACATCGCGCGACCGGAGCGCCAGTCCTCGACGGAGCGAGGCTGAGATCCCCAGTGGTCCGCGAAGGCCTCGTTGTGCGCGAGACGCACGTCCTCGTCGTCCTCGGGCCAGGGCTCGATGCGGAAGCCCTCGAGCTCCCCAGGCTCGTGGACGGTCTCGTCGAGGCGACGGCGCAGCTCGGCGTAGTAGCGCATCGGGGAGTAGCCAGCTGCACGGAAGAGCCTCGCCGCGGCGTCCTGCTTGTCGTCGAGATACTGGCACACGCGCCCCGGTACGTCCTTGCCGGACTCCGCGAGCACCTGACGACCGCGGCCCGTGCCCCACGCGACCAACTGGCTGCCGATCCTCCGCCCACGCCACGTGGGGTGCACCCCTCCGTCGACGACGGCGCGCACGAGCGACTCGTCCCCCTCGTAGGAGTAGACGAGCGCCCAGGCACGCGGGAGACCCTCGGCGTCGAGGCCAAGGATCGAGTCCTTCGAGAGGTCTACCGCAGGCATCGAGAAGATCTCCTCGGCCTCTTCCTGCGAGAGGCGGAACTCAAGGCCGTCGGCCTCCTGGACCTCCTGGACCATGCCCGTGAAGGCGGGGACGTCCTCGCGCTCGAGGGGCCGCCAGGTGAGTCCCTCGACCTCCGGCGCCTCGAGGACCTCGGGGGCTGCGGCGCGGACGGAGATCGGGGGAAGCTCGCTCATGCCCCCAGCCTCCGGGGGTCAGTCGCGCGCGGCAAGCCGATTAACCGCGAGCACGCCGTAGACGAGCATCGCCTGGGCCACGAGGTAGGTGGACATCACGGCGAAGCCCTGCCACGAGATCGAGTACCAGTCCGCGAAGGCGTTGAGGGCGATCAGGCTGTCCGAGACCACGAAGAGCGCGCCGCCGATCGCGGCGACCCGGTGAACTCCCGTCGAGAGCACCGCCATCGCGACGAGCACGGTGCCGTAGACCACCACAGGGCCTGCGAGAGCCCCGGCTCCCGGGACGCACCACCACAGGAGCACGACGAGCACCACGAGGTATGCGAGCAGCGCGAGCGGCCAGCCCCGCGAGCTGCGCGAGGCGATGCTGAGCGCGCGGAAGGGCCAGAAGGCGATGACGTAGGCGACCTGCGCGAGCAGGAAGAAGCCGACCATGACGATGAAGGAGTGCTCCCCCGCGAGGTTCGGGGCCGAGTCCCCGAGCCACGAGAGCCCGAGGCCCACGAGGGTCCACCGCACGAGGCGACCGCGCGGGGCGCGTGTCCGGCTCCACAGCACGAGCGCGAGCACGGGCATGGCGACGATCTGCGACCACATCTCGAGCCAGCCGGGGCCCGTGAGCTCGGCGACGAGATGCACGAGCGTGACCAGCACGAACAGGCCGGTCGCAGTGAGCGCGGCGCGGGACGGCGCGGTGGTCGAGGGCACCTCGGAGACGGACGTCGTCGTCATGACGGGGATGCTAGCGGCGCCAGGGGCGGCTCAGGCGTCGATCCGCGAGCGGTCGAGGGCCGAGGCCCCCGCGACGATGAAGTCGCGGCGCGGGGCGACCTCGGAACCCATGAGCAGCTCGAAGACGTGCTCGGCGACCTCGGCGTCCTTGGCCGTCACGCGGCGCAGGGTGCGTCGGCGCGGGTCCATCGTCGTCTCCGCGAGCTGGTCGGCGTCCATCTCGCCGAGACCCTTGTAGCGCTGGATGTCTTCCTTGTAGCGCTTGCCCTGCTTCTCGAGGCGCTTGAGCGTCGCGGCGAGCTCGGCGTCGGAGTAGGTGTAGATGTACTCGTTCGCCGCCCGCCCGTTGCCGATCACCTCGACGCGGTGCAGCGGTGGCACGGCCGCGAAGACGCGCCCCGCATCGATGAGCGGGCGCATGTAGCGGAAGAAGAGCGTGAGCAGCAGGGTGCGGATGTGCGCGCCGTCGACGTCGGCGTCCGTCATCATCACGATCTTCCCGTAGCGCACGGCGTCGAGGTCGAAGCTGCGGCCCGAGCCCGCGCCGATCACCTGGATGATCGAGGCACACTCAGCATTCTTGAGCATGTCCGCGACGGTGGCCTTCTGGACGTTGAGGATCTTGCCGCGGATGGGCAGCAGCGCCTGGTAGTCCGAGGAGCGCGCGAGCTTCGCGGTGCCGAGCGCGCTGTCGCCCTCGACGATGAACAGCTCGGAGCGCTCGACGTCGTCGGTGCGGCAGTCCGCGAGCTTCGCGGGCAGCGAGGAGGACTCGAGCGCGTTCTTGCGCCGCGAGATCTCCTTCTGCTTGCGGGCCATGACCCGCGCGCGCATCTCGGCGACGACCTTGTCGAGCAGCAGCGCGGTCTGTGCCTTGTTGTCGCGCTTCGGCGAGGTGAAGAGGGCGCCCAGCTCCTTCTCCACGACCTTGGAGACGATGCCTCGCACGGGAGCGGTGCCGAGGACCTCCTTGGTCTGCCCCTCGAACTGGGGCTCGGCGAGGCGGACCGTCAGCACGGCCGTGAGGCCCGCGAGCACGTCGTCCTTCTCGACGCGGTCCGCCGAGTCCTTCGCGGAGATCTTCAGGCGACGCGCGTTCGCCTCGACGTGCTTGCGCACGGTCTTGAGCAGGCCCTGCTCGAGGCCCGTGAGGTGGGAACCGCCCTTGGGCGTCGCGATGATGTTCACGAAGGTGCGCACGGTGGTGTCGTAGCCCGTCCCCCAGCGCAGCGCGAGGTCCACCTCGCAGCTCCGCTCGACCTCCTGGGCGGTCATGTGACCGCGCGAGTCGAGCACGGGGACCGTCTCGGTGAAGGTGCCCGTGCCCGTGAGGTGCCAGGTCTGGGTGAGCGGGGTGTCGGGGGCGAGGAAGTCGACGAAGTCGACGGTGCCGCCTGTGTGGACGAACTCCTCCTCGAGCACCTCCTCGGCGCGCTCGTCGCGCAGCACGAGGCGCAGGCCCGGCACGAGGAAGCTCGTCTGGCGCATGCGCGCGACGAGGTCCTCGAAGGAGAACTTCGCGCTGCGCGGGAAGACCTGGGGGTCGGCCCAGTAGCGCACGCGCGTCCCCGAGACGTTCTTGCCGACCTTGCCGACGACGGCGAGCTCCGAGGCCTCGACGAAGGGCGTGAAGGGGGCCTCCGGAGTCGGGCCTGTGCGCGGGTCGGCAAAGGTGCCCGGCTCTCCGCGGTGGAAGGTCATGCGGTGGGTCTTGCCCCCGCGGTCCACCTCGACGTCGAGGCGCTCGGAGAGCGCGTTGACCACGCTCGCGCCGACGCCGTGCAGACCGCCCGAGGCGGTGTACGAGCCGCCACCGAACTTTCCGCCCGCGTGCAACTTCGTGAAGACGACCTCGACCCCGGACAGGCCCGTCTTGGGCTCGATGTCCACGGGGATGCCGCGACCGTCGTCGGCCACCGTGACGGAACCATCGGCGTGCAAGGTGACCTCGATGCGCGAGCAGTGCCCGCCGAGGGCCTCGTCGACCGCGTTGTCGATGATCTCCCAGAGGCAGTGCATGAGACCGCGCGAGTCGGTCGAGCCGATGTACATCCCCGGTCGCTTGCGGACCGCCTCGAGCCCCTCGAGCACGGAGAGGTGGCGCGCGGTGTAGCTGTTCTGGGCGGTCACGGCAGTCACGCAAGAAGACTAGTTCGGCCTTCCCACGCCCTCCGCTCGCCACGCTGGGGACTACGCGGTCAGCGAACTCACCCCCTGCGGACGGAAGAATTCAAGCCATGGATGGTTGTATGTCGATGTGACCACCATGACGAACGCCCCGCTGACGGCAGCCGACCGCTGCGACCGCTGCAACGCGCAGGCCTACGTCCGCGTCGTCCTCCCGGTCGGAGAGCTCCTCTTCTGCGCCCACCACGCTCGCGCCCACGCCGAGCCGCTGCGGGACGTCGCCCTGCACATCCAGGACGAGACGGACCGTCTCCTCGAGGAGCACGGGGCGAGCACGCTCTGAGCTCTGGGCTTCAGATCCGCGACTTGAGGACGCCTCGCACCGCGTAGCTCGCGAAGGCCATCGCGCTCACGGGCAGCGACCAGCCCTCGATCTCGCGGTAGATCCGCCAGTTGTAGGTCGCCGCCTTGAGCTTGTTGCTCGAGAGCGAGGCACGACCACCCTCGCGGTAGAGCACGAGCACCTCGTCGAGTCCCCGGGCCACGGCGCCGTCCCGGAGCAGGTCGAGCCACAGCGCGTAGTCCTGGCGGCGCTCGATGAGCGGCATGGGCCGCTTGCCGAAGACCTCGGCGTCGAACATCGCCGTCGAGCACCCGATGAAGTTCTGCTTGCGCAGGTCCTTGTAGTCGACGCGGTCCTTCGCGTGCACCACGCGCTCTCCCCCGGTCCAGGTGGCGGCCTCGACCTCGTCGGTGCCGTGGATCTTGGCGTAGGAGGTGAAGGTCAGCGGGTTGCCGGTCTCCGCAGCGAAGGCGAGCTGGCGCTCGAGCTTCGTGGGCAGCCACAGGTCGTCGGAGTCGCAGAAGGCGATCCAGCGGCTCTCCGCGCGGGCGATCGCGGTGTTGCGCGCCACAGCGGCCCCGCTCTGCTCCTCGAGGGGCACGAGCTCGATGCGCGGGTCCTGCTCGACGGCCTGCTGGGCGATCGCGCGCGAGCCGTCCGTCGAGGCGTCGTCGACGAGGATCAGGCGCCAGTCCTCGAAGCTCTGGCCCCGGACCGAGGCGATCGAGGCGGCGAGCGTCGCCTCCGCCTCGTGGACGGGCATGACGACGGTGACCGTGCTCACGAGCCGCTCACGAACCCTGGCGCCCAGGGATGTGCACGACGGGCTCGCGGTGCTTGCCCTCCTCGAGGTACCAGCGCACGAAGTCCTCGAGGGCCTCGGTGAGCGTCACGCGCGGCTCGAAGCCCGCCTCGCGGACCCGGTCCGCGGCGAACATGGTCTCGGCCGAGGAGAGCTTGCGGATCCGTGCCGAGGTGATGGGCAGGTCCTTGCCGAGCAGCCTGCCGAGCACGTCGAAGGGCTTGGCGAGCGCGACGGCGAGCCCCTCGGGGACGTGCAGCCGCGGCTCGCGGCGACCGAGCGAGCGGTAGATCGTCTCGACGACCTCGTTGCTGCGCAGGTCGGGCTTGTCGACGTAGTTGTAGACCTCGTCCTCGCGAGCCGGCGGAGCGCTCCACAGCGCCCAGGTCGCCTCGACGAGGTTGTGCACCGAGCACATCGACTTGCGGTTCACGCCCGGGCCCACGGGCCAGAAGCGGCCCCGGTCGATCTGCCGCGTCAGCCGGTGCACGTTCGCGAAGTGGTGCGGGCCGAAGACGACGGCCGGTCGGATCACGAGCAGGCGCCGCCCCGGGGCCGCGGAGCGCCAGCGCTCGTAGACCGTCTCGGCGGCGAGCTTCGTGCGCCCGTAGTCGTTCTCCGGCTCGGGGACGGTCTCCTCGTCCGGCACGGGGCCTGCGGCGCCGTAGACGGCGACCGAGGAGTAGAAGCACAGGTTGTCGACGCCGAGCTCCTCGGCGACCTGGCACACGTTCCGCGCGCCGTCGACGTTCACCGACTCGAAGACGTCCGTCGGGATGCCGAAGTCGTGGTGCGCTGCGGCGAGGTTGATGATCGCGTCCGCCCCGGCGGCCGCAGCCCGCAGGGTGTCGAGGTCACGCACGTCGCCGACGACGGTCTCGACTCCCTCGGGCAGAGGCCGTGAGGGCGCGAAGAGGTCGAGGTTGGTGACCGAGACGCCCTGCGCCACGAGGAGCTCGACGAGGTGACCCCCGATGAAGCCCGAGGCACCGAGGACGAGCGCGTGGTCGCCGCGCGCGAGCTGCACCATCTGCGCCGCGCTCAGTCGAGGTAGTCGCGCAGGACCTGCGACCGGCTCGGGTGGCGCAGCTTCGACATGGTCTTCGACTCGATCTGGCGGATGCGCTCGCGCGTCACGCCGTAGACCTTGCCGATCTCGTCGAGGGTCTTGGGCTGGCCGTCCGTGAGGCCGAAGCGCATCGCGACGACCCCGGCCTCGCGCTCGGAGAGCGTGTCGAGCACCTGGTGCAGCTGCTCCTGCAGGAGCGTGAAGCTCACCGCGTCGGCGGGCACGACGGCCTCGGAGTCCTCGATGAGGTCACCGAACTCGCTGTCGCCGTCCTCACCGAGGGGCGTGTGCAGGGAGATGGGCTCGCGACCGTACTTCTGGACCTCGACGACCTTCTCGGGGGTCATATCGAGCTCCTTGGCGAGCTCCTCGGGCGTGGGCTCGCGGCCCAGGTCCTGGAGCATCTGCCGCTGGACGCGGGCGAGCTTGTTGATGACCTCGACCATGTGCACCGGGATGCGGATGGTGCGGGCCTGGTCGGCCATGGCGCGCGTGATGGCCTGACGGATCCACCAGGTCGCGTAGGTCGAGAACTTGTAGCCCTTGGTGTAGTCGAACTTCTCGACCGCACGGATGAGGCCGAGGTTGCCTTCCTGGATCAGGTCAAGGAAGAGCATGCCGCGACCCGTGTATCGCTTCGCGAGCGAGACGACGAGTCGCAGGTTCGCCTCGAGCAGGTGGTTCTTGGCGCGGCGGCCGTCCTGGGCGATCCACTCGAGCTCTCGGCGGAGCTTCGGCTCGAGCTTGCCCTCGGCGCTCGCGAGCTTCTCCTCGGCGAACAGGCCGGCCTCGATGCGCTTCGCGAGCTCGACCTCCTGCTCGGCGTTGAGCAGCGCGACCTTGCCGATCTGCTTGAGGTAGTCCTTGACCGGGTCGGCCGTGGCACCGGCCGTGACGACCTGCTGGGCAGGAGCGTCGTCGTCGTCGGCGTCGGAGTAGACGAAGCCGCCGTCCTCGTTCTCCTCCGTGGCAGCCTTGGGGGCCGCCTTGGCGTCCTCGTCCTTGACGTCCTCGACCTCGACGTCCTCGAGCTCGGCGGGGTCGACGTCCTCGACGACCTCAGGCTCGACGTCCTCGGCCTCGACCTCGGCGGTCTCCTCGACCTCGACGTCCGCGGCGGCCTTCTTGGCAGCGCCCTTCTTGGCAGGAGCAGCCTTCTTCGCGGCGGCCTTCTTGGCGGGGGCCGCCTTCTTGGCCGGCGCAGCCTTCTTCGCCGCCTTCGCGGTACCCGACTTCGGCGAGTCGACCGTGGCGCTCACGCCGGTCGAGCCGCCGCGAGCCGCGGGGATGGCCCGGGCGGGCTGGGCGACGGCGTCCTCGACGGACTCGTGCGCGGGCGAGTTGCTGGAAGCAGGGAAAGACACAGACGACCTTTCGGCGGCGTGAGGACCCGGATCGGCGAACGGGTGCCGGGATATTGTACCGATCCCGGCCACCCTCGTGCGGCGCGTCCGGTCCAGGACGCAGCGCGCGTTACAGGGAGGTTCAACGCGCCGCGGCGCGCCCGTGTTCCCTCGTCAGCGAAGAACTTCGACGCGTGCCTCCCCCGGCGCCGGCGCGAGCGGGAAGGCGTCCGGTCACTCGGTCTCGGCCTTGACCGCGAGCACGGGGCACGGGGCGTCGAGCAGGATGCGCTGCGCCTTGGAGCCCAGCAGGAGCCGTCCGACGGCGGAGCGCCGACGCAGGCCGATCACCACGAGCGAGGCCTTGATCTCCTGGGCCACCTCGACGATGGCCTCGGCGGCATCCCCGCTGCGTGCGGTGTGCCGGATCTCGTGGCGC